>Ga0265293_10000415_pt1 | contig 102293 bp, 78 predicted proteins | sample Munlanlewell138R_FD_192505 | JGI IMG/M metagenome (GOLD analysis project Ga0265293, IMG submission 192505) | Leachate microbial communities from a municipal landfill in Southern Ontario, Canada - Leachate well 138R | ecosystem: Engineered > Solid waste > Landfill > Unclassified | place... | reverse complement strand
CTAACGAGCGATTTGACTTCATCGTATATAGGGGTTTTGGGTTTAAGTTTTCACAGCCAAATATACAATTTATTTATTAAAGTTAGCGCCATTACCTCCGACGGGAGACAGGTTTTTTGCCTTAGTTATTACGAATATCCTAGAAACAAATATTTCTCATTGAATTCAATCTGATATTTATGAAGAATTTAGATGTAATCTTCTTTAAATATTTTTCTCTAAAGATGATTTTTTGATTTAAGTCAAAGGATGCCAGTCTAATCATCGGTACCTTGTTGTATTAATAATTAAAGGTATTTACGATGCAATTAAACAAACTAAGACTAAGTGTTCTTTTCTTAGCCTTTATTTGGTTTATTCCTTTGGCTTCTACAGCACAACAGCTAGATCCGATTCTCAAGGAGCTTATAAATAAAGGACTCAATAAAAGTCACACTATAAACATCTATAATTTAGACGCGAAGCAGGCTAAAGTAGACCAGAAATTGGCTAGAACGGTGTTTCTTCCCAAAATTACACTAAGTGGCAGTTACACTAGGCTAGATGATGACATCACATTTGATAACAACACCCAAAGTCTTTTAACTGCTACACAAAAATTGCTTATTAAAGAAGCAGCTGGCATGCCCTTTAATGCTCCCTTCCCTTCTGGTATTCCTTTGGAACCCATCCCAAACCTACAAAACAAAAACATACTTAAATCAGCTATGGATGTGGATTGGGTTTTGTTTAGTGGATTCCAAGCTAGCAATGCACTAAAGGCTAGTAAACATAAAGAAGCTTCATTGAATCATCTTAGTAAGGCTGAAGAGGAAAAAATAGCGTTAAAGATTATTGAGGCTTACGATAAGCTAGCCCTGGTTAACGCTTCAAAACGTGTGCTTACAACCACCGAAAATTATTTAGCTGAACAAGAGCATTACGTTCGGAAAGCTATCGAAAATGGTTTAGCTACACCAATAGGCCGTAAGAAGATTGAGTTAGCTCAGCATCAATTAGCTGGGAAGTTATTGGAGTTTGAACAGAACAGAACCTTATTGATAGAAGTGTTACATCAACTCACTCACGAAAGTAGAGAGAATTTAAGTTTACTTCATCCTGAACTACTTCCATTTCCAATAGATTCAATATCAAATATTGAAATCCGTAGTGAAATAAAAGCTTTAGAAGAAGCTGAGCAAGCCACTTTGTATCAAGCTAAAATGGAGAAAAGTAATTTCATTCCTAAGATTGCTCTAAAAGGTCATTATGAATTTATAGAAGATGATTTATCCTTGCTAGAGCCCAAATGGTATGTGGGTGTGGGCATCAGATGGAATGTATTTAATGGCTTCCAAACCAATTTAAAAAGTGAGAGGGCAAAAATTGAAAGCTTGAAATATAGAGCTCAAAAAGATGATGCTGAAGAAATGATGTCTTTAAGCATTACTAAAGCTAGGCTAGATTTTGAATCTGCTAAACAGAACACCAAAATCGTTCAAAAAGAAATTGAACTGGCAAGCGATACGTATGATATGGTCAATAAACAATTTAAGAATAACCTAGCCTCTATAAATGATGTACTTGATGCTTTAACCGATCTAGAAAAAGCGAATTTTAAACTGCAGGAATCGTATCTCAATCAGCGAAAAGCTGGTGCCGAGTTACTGCATGCAAAAGGAATTCTCAATTACCAATATTAATAATAAGAAATGATGAACATGAAGGTATTTAGAAACATATTTATTGGCGGCATTTTATTAGTCGCCTTTAGTTCTTGTGGAAAGGACAACACCATTACAGAATTTAGAGGGAAAGTTAAATTTGAAACTATAGCCGTTAGCAGCAAAGTTCCAGGAAGAATTAGCACCATTTATGTGCAAGAAGGACAAACTGTACAAAAAGGCGATACACTAGCTGTATTAGACATCCCAGAAGTAAATGCAAAATTGATGCAAGCTGAAGGTGCAGTAAAAGCCGCACAAGGACAATTAAACATGGCCTATAAAGGCGCAACTACTGAGCAACTAACCCAGATGCAAGGTCAAATTGACGCAAGTAAAGCTCAACTAGAATTTGCAACGGGTTCTTATGAGAGATTACAAGCCATGTATGCCGACTCGTTAATTAGCCGCCAACAGTTTGAAGAGGTTAAAATGAAACGTGATATGGCAAAGGCTCAATTGGATGCGCTACAAGCAAAGCAAAGTGAGATAGGTAAAAGTGCGAGAGCTGAGCAGATTGATCAGGCTAAAGGGCAATTAGATAGAGCTTTAGGAGCCAAAGAAGAGGTTCTAGTAGCTTCTAATGAAAGATTTATGATAGCCCCCGCCGATATGAGTATAGAGACTATTAGCTTAAAAGCTGGTGAATTGCTTACGCCTGGATATACCTTATTCAATGGATATAAAAAGGACAGCGTGTATTTTCGTTTCACAGTATCTGAATCTAAAGTAAATGCTTTTGAAGTGGGTAAAGAGCTTGTGCTTGTTAATCCATATACCAAGGAAGAAACGGAGGGTAAAATTGTAGCTATTAAACAACTAGCCCAGTATGCCGATATTACAAGTACGGCTCCGCTATATGATTTATCTGAATCTATTTATGAATTGAAGGTTATCCCTACTTCTGATGTTTCTGATCAGGCGTACTTCTTGAACTCTACTATTTTAATTAAGTAGGTCAGCTATGAATAACTTTTTGGAATTACTTCGAATTGAGTTTAAGCGTATTTTCTCAAATAGCGTATTGCTTGCTATTTTTATTGCGGCTCCTATTTTCTATGGAATATTGTTTGGTTACGTATATCACCAAGCTAAAGTGGTGGATTTACCCATCGTGATTATTGACGAAGATCGCAGCCCAACTTCTGATTTAATTATTGACGCTTTCATTGATAATGAAGTTTTGTTTGTAGAGGATGTCCGCTATATACCTGGAAATATTCAGGCTGAAATGCCCATCAAGCAGTATACCGCTGTGGTCACTTTGCCAAAGAATTTAGAGGCTGATATTCTCCAAAAAAGACATCCAGAAATAAGGATTGATTTGAATATGGCGAACATCTTAAATGCAAATACTGCCAGTAATAACATTCAAACGGTATTGATGACATTGAATGCAGGCTTTGAAATTGAGGGACTTAAAAAGCAGGGCCTCCATCCTACTCAAGCTTTAGCTGGTTTTGAAAGCTTTAAGATTAATTATAATAAGCTCTATAATTCTACGGGGAATTATGTAACCTTTATGCTGCCCGGTTTATTGGCTGCCATCATGCAACAGATTATTTTCTTGGCAATGGCACTTGTTTTTTCAAGGGATTTTGAAGACGGCTACTTTGGAGAACTAATTAAGACAAGTAAATCCTCGCTGTATCATATAGCGCTTAAAGCGGTTCCATTTTTGTTAATGTTGCCAATTATGTGGGCGATTGTAAGTTCGTTTATCCCCTACTTTAAAATTGATGCCGATATATTCAATTTTCCAATGGTGCTTTTAGCCACCTTATTAACACTTGCTGCAATGAGTATAGGAATGCTATTTTCTATTGCCATTCCAAGCCAATTAAAAGCCACAGAGCTCTTGATGGTAATCTCAACGCCTGCTTTTATACTAAGTGGATTTACATGGCCAACACTCGCCTTTCCACCAATAATAGCTAGCATGGCTAAGTTAATTCCATCCACCCACTTTTTGAGTGGCTTCACAAAAATAGCCTACTATGGCGGATCATTTTCTTCTATCAAAGCTGAAATTATTGCATTGGTAGTTATCAGCTTAGTAGCCTTTTTGGCAATGGTAGCTCTGTTGCAACTCAAGATATATTTGTACGATAAAAAGAGTCAAGCAATGAACGAGCTATAGAAGTATATAAGTAATCTAGATTTCGAATAAATCATTAAATCCCTTTCTGCTGAATGCGGAGAGGGGATATTTTTATGTTTTATCAGTCCAATTTTCCTATTCAAATAGAGCTCTGGAAGATGTTTTAATCAGATACTACCTAAGCCCGAAGGGCTGGCATTATTATAGCTAATCAAATCAAGTTTTAAAGAACCCTGAGAGGGTGACATTATTCATCTAGCCATTCAAACAAGTATTTTTCATTATGCTCAATCTGAAATTTATGAAGAAAATCAATGTATTCTTCTTTAAAGGTTTTCTTCTGTTGATGCTTTTTCTGATTGAATATATAGTCATAAATCTGATCTATTTGAGAGTGCCTATAAGAAAAGGCACCGTAACCTTCCTGCCAGGAAAATTTTTCAGCTAAATAATTATTCTTATTAATAAATTTGGCTAAATTATTTTTAATATCCCTTACCAAGTCAGCTACTGCCATAGATGGCTTTAAGCCAACTAACACGTGAATATTATCGGGCATACCATTTATAATTATCGACTTTTGCCCCTTATTTGTAATGATACCAGAAATGTATCTGTACAAATCTTTTTCCCAAGCTGTACTAATTAAATTTTGCCTTCCTTTTACAGCAAATACAATCTGTATATAAATTTGTGAAAATGTTCCAGACATAATTTTAATGCTTGAATCGTATTTTATATCACCCCTATCGGGGTTTTAATAAGGTTTTTATTCTTGATGTTTAAAAACTATAATACTTTCATCCCTTCGGGATTTGTTTATTGCCCTTATTATGCATTTTAGTCTAGCCATCAATCTTTCATATTATAATAGCGCTACGGAAGGTATTTAATCTCGATTCTTCTAAAGCCCGAAGGGCTGGCGTTATTATTGCAATCACATTGTAATTATTACCGAACCCTGAAAGGATGACATTAAACATCTAGCCATCAGCAAGAAATCATCCTAAAACATCTTATACAGCGTCGTAATAATTACCCCTTTATGATCATCTAAGCTAATAGCTAACAACTGCTTTTCTTCTTTTACTTTCATATTAAATGGTGGGACTAATAAATCTAGTCCACTTTGTTTTTTGAGTCTTGTTCCTTGTCCAGAGATAATATCTAAATTCGGCTCAAAATCTCCTTCAGGGATATGCTCTGTTAGAATAACATATTTATAATCAGCTAGCTTACGCACTACCCTTTCTACTTCTACATTCGATAGATGCTGAAGTACTTGTCGTAGTAAAGCACAATCTGCAGAAGGTAAATCATCCACTGCGATATCTAAACAGTGGAATTCTAAATTATCAGCTTTATATGTTTCTTTATTTCGTTCTATAAGGGCAGGAACAATATCTACTGCATCGTAATTACTTGTATGCTTTACCAATTCCTTGCCTACGTTGAAATCACCACATCCCAAATCACATACCGAAATAGGCTTTTTAAAAGCACTCAAAAATGATACTACTGCATCTAAATAAGGCTCTACTATTTCTGGATGATGAGATCCAATCCCTGAATAAAAATCAGTTTCATTACTTCCCCAAAGATTTAATTCATAAATCTGTGCCATAGCATCTTTCGTAGGCCAAGGCTTCTTTATTCTTTTAGATCCATTTTCTTTCTTGTTCATAAATACTTGGTGATTCAACACATTTTATAAAAGTAATATTGTAAGTATAAAACTAAATCTGGTAAATCATATAAACCAAAGCCATTCTTCAATCAGAAAAGGATTACCTTCCAATGATTCTATAAATTATGAGAGTTATTATATGATTTTTTTTAGAATTCACTTTGTGTAATAATAATGCACTTCTTATTTATACTATAGTTACCTCACCCGGAGAAACTATTAATTAAAAAATATTTTAAAATTTGATCTAATGAATGAAAAAGAAACAAATTTTGCCTATTTCCTACAGGAATGGATAGTAAATAGTTTTGGAGTAGACCAGCAACAAGCTCAGATGCTAAAAATGCTAATCTTGATTACCATTACAGGGCTTGTAGCATTAATTATTTGGAAAATATCTAAGCTTGTAATCAATAAGTTTATTAATCGAATACTACTTCGTAAAACTTCCGATTTTACTAAATTATTATTAGAGAGCACGTTTACCAAAATCACCTCTATTAATCTAGCTATTTATATTACTGGAACTTTACCATTAGTATTTTCTGATTATCCTGCATGGATTCCCATCATCGAAACTCTTACTAATGCATACATCCTAATAGTAATCATGCTGATTATTCTTTCAGCTATTTCTGCTATCAATACATTTCTGAGTACAAATGTTAAATTCAAAGACAAACCCGTAGCTAGTTTTACTCAATTAGCTAAAATCATTGTTTGGGCTATCGGTTCTTTGTATTTAATTTCTATTCTAATCGATCGTAATCCATTAGCGCTCTTTGGTGCACTTGGAGCCATTTCTGCCGTATTACTTTTAATTTTTAAAGATACTATTCTTGGTTTTATTGCAAGTATCCAACTTACCATTAATGATATGGTTCGAATTGGCGATTGGGTGTCGCTACCAAACTATGGGGCAGATGGAGATGTGATTGGGATTTATCTTACCACAATTAAGGTAAGTAATTGGGATAAAACCATATCTACAATACCTACTTATGCTTTTGTGAGCGATAGTTTTAAAAACTGGCGTGGCATGCAAGAAAGTGGTGGACGAAGGATAAAGCGTGCAATCAACTTTAAGATATCTTCAGTGCAATTTTGTGATGATGAGATGCTTGAGAGATACTCCAAAATTGAACTTGTAAGGGATCACATTAAAAGTCGTTCAGAGGAGATTATGGCTTTTAATGCCGAGCATAATGTGGATACAGAGGCATCAATTGTCAATGGTCGTAGAATGACTAATCTTGGTATATTTCGCACCTATATAGTAAACTCGTTGATTAAAAATCCTAATATTAATCTAGAAATGAGTCACATGGTTAGGCAACTAGAGCCTACAGAAAACGGTATACCTTTAGAAATCTATTGTTTTTCTCGAGTTAAGAGTTGGATTCAATACGAAGATATCCAATCTGACATTTTTGACCATATTATGGCAACTGCAAAACACTTTGATTTGGAAATCTTTGAAAATCCAGCTAGTTCAGATTTTCAAAAGCTCGTTAAAGTTCGTGCTACAGAGGCGAACACTACTGAAGATTCATAAGTATTCAGAATACTAGCACTTCCTACTGCTATAAGGCAACTCCTTAATGGGGTATAGTTACCCAATCATGTAACTATATCCCATACCTTTCGTCTAAGGATAAAAAATTGATAAAATCACTCTATGATGAAGCATAAAAAATATGTTCTTCTCATCGTTTTTGTGTCCTTTGGGGTTTACTTTGTTCTTGACGAGATGTACTTCAAAGTTATAAGAACATGGTTCTATGAATTGACCTACCAGCTCGGAGTTAGTCATATATTAACTTATACCCTCTCTGGCATCCCTCTATTTGTGGGAACTTATTTCATCAGCCATAAAACATCATTATTTGAAAGTCTTGGGCTAAATAAGTCTTTAATTAATGGACTTCTGTTTTCTATAATCTGTACCCTGCCCATGTTTATAGGCTTTACTGTGGTTTTCGATTTTAATCCCAGCATACCAATAGATACAATTTTAATTTCTATAGTGGCAGCTGGTTTTTTCGAAGAGTTATTTTTCAGAGGATTTTTATTTGGCCAAATATTTAAAAATACTCAACTGGGATTTATCCAATCCGTATTCTTTGGAGCTCTTTATTTTGGGCTCATACATTTGTACCAAAGCAATGAATTAATGGAGTTAGTTGGCATCTTTTCAATTACCTTTTTAGGAGGTATTTTATTTGCGTGGGTGTATACGGAATGGAAATATAATCTATGGGTGCCCATTTTCTTACATGCATTGATGAATCTGTCCTGGGAACTCTTTTCTGTTAGTGATAATGCCCTTGGAGGGCTCTATTCAAATGTATTCAGATTGATTACTATAGGTTTAGTCATCGGATTAACGGTGTGGTACAAGAAGAAAAATGGAATGAAGTTGGAAGTAAATAAAAACACAATTTGGATTAATAAATTCTCTGTAACTTCTTAACTATCAATTTCTAGCAAGTTCCTGAATAAGAACTTGAACATCTTTAAGAAAACACATTTATGATTCACCTTATAGTCGGTAATACAGGCTCTGGAAAAACCACTTATTCCAATAAATTGAAAAGTGAAACCAATGGAATTATTTTTTCAATCGATAAATGGAATAGCACTTTATTTCTAGCCGACAAAACTCCATCAGACGGACTAGAATGGTTCCTCGAAAGAATAGACCGAGCCGAAAAATTAATGCTAGATTTAGTTAATCAATTAGAAGCCTCAAAAGTTGATTCCATACTCGATTTGGGGTTATCAAAATTTGAACATCGCGAAAAGTTTAGAAGGTTTGCACATTCAAACGGATATGAGCTAAAAATTCATTATTTGGACATCCCAAAAGACACCCGAAGGAATAGAGTGTTGAAAAGAAATGAAGACAAAGGCGATACTTTTGAGTTTGAAGTAAGTAAAGAGGATTTTGACTTTATGGAAGACTGGTTCGAGTCACCAACCGAACATGAGATGATTGGTGGTATCATAATTACCGAGTAATTTGGGATTACTTTATCCTAGTTCAAACAAGCTATTCTAGATACTTTCTAAATAGCTTTAGATTCATACAAAATACACAATAAATCAGTATTTTAATCTTATATAAAAGATAACCGAATTGGAATGGATAAGTGATATGGCAAATAACACTGAGAATGTTGAAACATCAGAAGAATTGGACTTAAATAGCCACCAATCAAATAATGGCGAGGAACAGTCTAACGAGGGTCATCACTCCGTTAATCTCAATTTTTTAGGAGAGAACACCGAACTCTATTTTGCAACTCTTAGTGGTATATTTTGGATACTGGGCGTTATTTTTTCTTTCATAACCGGCGTTCCAGATAGCACTGCCACCGTCCTTTTTATAATTGGTGCCCTTTTTGGGGGAGTTTTTACATTCTTTTCGGCAGGCGAAGCTTTACTTAAGGGAAAGTTTGAAATTGATTTCCTTATGCTCTTTGCGGCCATTGGTGCTGCTATTTTAGGGAAATGGGGAGAAGCTGCCTTACTACTTTTCCTATTTAGTTTAGGTCACGCTCTAGAACATTATGCTATGAATCGTGCCAGAAAATCCATTTCTGCACTTTCCGATCTGGCTCCTCCTGTCGCCTTGATTAAACGTAATGGCGAATTGGTAGAAATACATATCGAAAAGCTTAAAGTGGGCGATATAATTGTAGTGAGACCTAACTCAACTATCGCTGCCGATGGTGTGGTAATAAAAGGCAGCAGCCCTGTAGACCAAGCTGCCATTACCGGTGAAAGTATTCCAGTTCATAAAGAGCCTTATGAACATTGGCAGGGCGATATTGAGATAAATAAACTTTCTGCTGAATACCGAGCTTTTGCTGGTACAATAAATGGCAGCGGAGCTCTAGAAATCAAAGTTTTGCGGGAAGCACAGGATAGTACGCTTGCCCGACTTATTAAATTGGTACAAGAAGCCGAAGCACAAAAATCACCTACTCAGCAGTTTACCGATAAATTTGAGAAATATTATGTTCCTGCTGTTATCATTGCAGTTTTCATTTTGATGCTGGCTTTCCTTGTCATTGATGAAGCTTTCCAAGATAGTTTTTATAGAGCAATGTCGGTTCTAATTGCGGCCTCCCCTTGTGCCTTGGCCATTTCAACACCAAGTGCGGTACTAGCAGGAATTGCACGAGCAGCGCGACAAGGTGTATTAATTAAAGGCGGAAGACCTTTAGAAGATTTAGGTGGACTAAAAGCCATCGCTTTCGATAAAACAGGAACGCTCACTGAAGGTAGACCAACTTTAACTCATGCCATCCCCTTTGGCGATACAACCAAATCACATCTATTAAAAATAGCTGTTGCGGTAGAAGCTTTGAGTGATCATCCATTGGCCGCAGCTATAGTTGATGGAGGGAAAAAAGAACTGGGAGATATTGATATCCCGTCAGCTGAAAACCTACAATCTTTAACTGCGAGAGGCATTAAAGCCAATTGGGAAGGAACATTGGTTCATATTGGTAACCGAAGACTTTTTGAAGAGTTGACTGGAAAAGACGTTCCTGAAGAAATCAATCTACAAATGGCGAAACTAGAATCAGATGGGCATACAACAATGATTATCCATCAGGATGATAAATATCTAGGCATTATTGCGGCAATGGATATTGCCCGTCCTGAAGCTGCCTCCACCCTAGCGGCCTTGAAGAAAATAGGCATCAAACGCATGGTTATGCTTACGGGCGATAATCAAAAAGTAGCAAACGCCATTGCAAAAATTATTGGAATTACTGATCCATTGGGAAATTTACTTCCTGAGGATAAAGTAAACGCCATAAAACAACTTAAACAAGAAGTTGGAAATGTAGCCATGGTTGGTGATGGTGTAAACGATGCCCCTGCCATGGCAGTAAGTACCGTAGGCATTGCAATGGGCGCTGCAGGCTCCGATGTTGCTTTAGAAACAGCAGATATAGCCTTGATGGCAGATAAGCTAGATAATCTCCCCTTTGCTATTGGATTGAGTAGAAAAGCGAATCAAATAATAAAACAAAACTTAGTTATCAGTTTGGGGATGGTAATTCTTTTAGTTCCATTAACCATCACAGGAACCATAGAAATTGGCCCAGCTGTAGTCGGCCATGAAGGTTCTACCATTTTAGTAGTATTTAATGCTTTGCGATTATTGAGATATAAATTCTAGGATGCAGGATTAATTATTTAAACTCATCCAAAAAAACAATCATAATGATACCAAAAAATGGAATTGATTAGCGATCCAAGAGTTAAAGACGTTTTTGACCTATATCCAACATCAGTAAAAGTTCAATTATCGAACTTAAGAAGACTGCTTTTAGATACAGCATCGGAAATTGCTGGACTTGATAAACTTGAAGAAACATTAAAATGGGGCGAGCCTAGCTACTTGACTAAACACGGAAGCACTGTAAGAATGGATTGGAAAATTAAAAGTCCCGAGCAGTTTGCAATCTACTTCAAATGCACATCTAAATTAGTTTAGACTTTTAAAGCTATTTATGGCGATACATTTGAGTTTGAGGGTGACAGAGCTATTATTTTTCAACTGAATGCTAAAATTCCTGAGAAAGAATTAAAACACTGCATTTCGTTAGCTTTGACCTATCACAAAGTAAAACATCTTCCATTATTAGGTGCTTAGTTTAAATAAATAAGCTATAATTGTTGTTATATCTTATCTATACAGTGCACTATAAATCACCAAATTATGAAAGATAGAAAACTAGAGTTTATTATTCCTATATCGTACTTGTTGTTACTCATAGTTTATATAATAATTGTAATCTTAGTAATTGATAATAATACACAAGGACATAGTGAAATTTATGGCTTAATTTATAGCATAAGCTTTTTTGTCACCCACCCATTTTATTCCTTTTTGCTTGGATTTCTAATAATTATCCCTTTACCATTGTTGGTCATTGCAATAGTGAAAAAAAGAAAAGATCTAATTACTGGTTTCTCCATCTCAACAATCATTAGCGTTGTATTATTGATTATTATAACTACTACCTAATGATTTGAGCTGATGTGGTACTATCCCAAAAAGTGTGTATGTAGACTACAGGATTTAGTGTTATCAATTTATAAAATTATGAATCTGTAGTACGCTCAAGAGTCCTCCCTCTGGAATCAAGCTAGCATGATTCCTGTCTTCCTCCAAAAGGGAGACACTTTTGTGGAACTGATTATTTCAGCCTTATCATTAATTAAAACAATAATATAGCACCTGTCCCTCTTCGGAGAGGGACAGATTTTCCGTCAACGGAAAATCAGGGAGAGGACGCATGGGCAGTAAATTTGAATGTCTCCAAAAGTCAAATTTATGCCGAAGGGGTTTGTTAAAATGATGCAAGCGTTAAATATTCCCATAATTCTATTAATGCTTAAACCTTTAAAACAAAGACGGAGTATCGTTTTGGGCAGGCTCTACGATGTAGGGCTTGTTGGTATCCACTTCTCGCCTATATAAATCCTTACTGACTGGATGAGCTTTAAATTCTTTCTCAGTAAATCCATGAATCATTAATTCTTCTAAACTTTGTTTACTGACACCTTCATCTAGCCAATTTGCATACAAATCTTCAGAAAGAATAAAAGGCATTCTTTTTTTACGATTATGAATTTCTGCGAAAAACTCGTTCGCTTCCATAGTTATAATGGTGGTCGAAAATTTATTATCGCCTAATTCGGTATAAAGTCCGCCAAAGAGGAATAAATCACCTTCTGGATAATTATTTGACGGCTGATAAATAAAATGAGGTATGGAAACACCAAACTTATGGTGAGGCTCAAAAAATCCATCAGCTAAAATAAGGCATCTTTTTGTTGAAGCGCTTTCTCTAAAAGTGCTTCTTTTGAAGAGAGATTCACTACGAGCATTTAAAGTATTTGTAGTTTTTAAAAAGGATTCAGAATCTTCCTTTGCCCATTCTGGTACTAATCCCCAACTAGCTGGATAAATGACATCGGGCTCATCCATCTTTATAATGTATAAATTGCCATGGGTAAAGCCATTTAAATGATAATACTCTTGATAACCTAAAGGCGCACTAATCTTTGTATCGAATACATTTTCTAAAATGCTTTCTATTTCTACTTTACCTTTGCGCAGGGATGCTGAAAAACACATATTTTAAAATTTATATTCTAGTTCGGTGTATTAATGTAATAACAAAAAACTATAACCAAGGCTATTTAGTTTAACAATTTAGCCTGTTAAATTGATGAGAGAAATTATTTAATATCATTCTGAGGAACTTTTGAACACGATTCGAAATTAAACAATTTAAATAACCCGGAACTTATAATTGTATTTTTTTGGCGGATTTTGTAAATAATACAGCTATAGATGATCTAAACCTTAAAATAAATTTATTGCCATGGTAAAAATATTTATGATTGATAAAAATCAAAGATTAAAACTCATCTTGATTACCATAGCGCTCATATTGCTTGCACCTTTAGTAGCAATGCAATTCACTGACGAAGTAAATTGGAACGTATTTGATTTTATTGTTGCAGCAATACTTCTTGGCAGTGCTGGACTAGTATTTGAATTTATACAAAGATCAATTAAGAAAAGTAAGTATAGAATTATTTTATCTGCAACTATTCTGATTGTTCTATTACTTACTTGGATAGAACTCGCAGTTGGAATATTTGGTACGCCCTTCGCTGGAAATTAAATACGAACTCAAAGTAGCTTTAAACTGAATTATTATTAAAATGCAGAATTAACTCTTGGTTAGTTCAACGCAATCAAAACTCCCATTGCTATAAAAACTAGGCCCCCTACTTTATTAAACCAAATATTAGCTTTTAGATTACTAGTGATTTTCAGTGAAAACATACTTGTAAAAGAGACTAATATTAATAGCCAAACTATACTAATCAGAGCATAGGCAATCCCTAAAAATAAAAATGGAATTGGATTTTCTATATGTGCTGGATTAATAAACTGAGGGAAAAAGGCTAGAAAGAATAATGCAACTTTCGGATTTAAAGTGTTTGTTACTAATCCTGACCAGTAATCATTTTTAGATTTAGATTGATTTAAACTTTGAGTGTCAAATGATACAATATCACTACTATTCTTTATTGCCATCACTCCCAAATAAACCAAATATGCAACACCAGCATATTTTATAAAGCTAAAGGCAATTGTTGATTTCGCAATTAAAACAGAAAAACCCAAAGCCGCAAATATTGTATGTACAAGTACACCAGTGCAAATTCCTAGACTTGCATATACTCCAGACTTCTTGCCTTGAACAATAGATTTATTTAGTACAAACACAGTATCCATACCTGGTGTCATTGCAAAAAACAGAGTGGAAATTAAAAAAGTGATGAAATTTTCTATCCCAACCATTTAACTTACTTTTTGGATTAAATAAGAACTCAAATTCAAAGAAACGAGTTTGATACACAATTTAAAATACATATTTTTGATTAACTGATGCACAAATCGCATTAAACATGACTATACAGCAAATAGAATACTTTTTAATTCTGTCCAATGAATTACACTTTTGGAAAACGGCCGAGAAAGTATCTATATCTCAATCTTCACTAAGTAGACAAATTCAATCTTTAGAAGATGAGTTAGGTTTTAAGCTTTTTGAAAGAGACAAAAGGAATGTAAAGCTTACCGATGCAGGCAAGTTTCTTCAAGTACAATGGGATTCTATAATAAGTGAACTTGACCAGATTCAACGACAAGCTAAAAAAATTGATGAGGGAGCCTCTGGAACTGTTTCAATTAGCTATCCTGGATCTATTGCATTTAGTTTTCTACCTGAAATTTTGAGGGTTCTAAATTCTAATCTACCCGACTTAAAAATAGAACTGATAGAGCCAACTGATGAAAATCATGAAAAACTATTACTCAATTATAAAATCGATATTGCATTTAGTAGAGATGGGATTCCACATTCAAAAATAGAGTCATTAAAATTATACTCTGAGCCTATATGCTTAGTTGTGCCCAATAATCATTGGTTAAACAAAGACTCTTTAAACAATCTAAATGAACTTGAAGAGGAGAAATTTATCATCTCAGGGCTTCAACGTAAAACCTTCTATGCAACTCTATTGAGAGGTTTATTCAACCATCATGGTTTTGAGCCAAAAACAATCATTGAGTCTGATTTTGGTGGTATGATTTTAAACTTAGTCTCCAAAGAAATTGGAATATCCATTCTCCCCTACTCATTCAAATTTGCTAATACTGAAAATGTACGATTTATAGAATTAGACGAACAGATAGATCTATTCATCAACTGGAGAAAAAGCGAACTCAATAAAGCGGTGGGTAGAATTGTAGGATATGCAGAGCAGTTGGGGAAAGAATACGATTAGAATATTAGCACAAACTTATAAATTCTAAGTCATTTTAGATTTTACGGTAGGAATGTTGTCTTTGAAAATTAGCTCCACCAATCTATACTAAGAATAGTTTTAATTCTCTTATCAAATTGTGTGAAATCAAGTATAAACTAACTTTTCAGACAAGTATTTACTAGATTTAGGCTTTGAAGTTTATTCCATAATATTCATATTTATGATATTCTTGTAACTTGTCGTACGCCGAGAATGATGAGGGTATATTTGTTATTCTGAAATTTTATATAAAAACAATGAAGTAATAAGATGGGCACTTATAAAACATTTAATACTGAAAGGCTAATTATAAGACCGACTTCAGTACAAGATGCTGATTTTATTTTAGAGCTGTTTAATACCCCCAAATGGATTAAAAATATCGGAGATAGAAATGTCCATTCTATTGAAATGGCAAAAGATTATATCTTAAATAAAATGCAGCCACAGTTAGAAAGGCTAGGATATTCAAGTTATACTATTATTCGAAAAAGTAATAAGATTAAAATTGGAATATGTGGTTTATATGATAGAGAAGGTTTAAATGGTATTGATATTGGTTTTGCTGTTTTGCCTGAATATGAAGGAAAAGGGTTCACATTCGAAGCCGCAAATAAAATAAAAGGCGCAGCTTTTAATGATTTTGGATTAAAAATTATTTAAGCTATAACCATAAAAAACAATATTTCTTCTCAAAAACTCTTAGATAAACTTGGCTTAGAATTAGTTGGAATCACAAAACTTCCAAATGAAAATAAAGAATTACTTTTGTATAAAATTGAAAAGTAAAAACTGATTACAGCAATGTAGAAATATACTAGTTTAATAATATATAAAATTATGAGAGCCGCAATCTTTGAGAAATTTCAAGGTTCAATAACAATTCAAAATGTACCAGAACCAACTCCAAATAATCATGGGGCTATTATTAAAGTTAAAGCCACAGGTTTATGTCGTAGCGATTGGCATGGTTGGATGGGGCACGACAAAGACATAAAACTGCCTCATGTTCCAGGGCATGAGTTAGCTGGGGTTGTTGAGGCAGTTGGTAAAGATGTTCAACACTTTAAAGTTGGAGATAGAGTAACCTCCCCATTTGTATGTGGCTGTGGTACTTGTCCCCAGTGTATTTCTGGAAATCATCAGGTATGTGACAATCAATCCCAACCTGGTTTTACTCACTGGGGATCTTTTGCAGAATATGTAAGTTTAGATTTCGCCGATACTAATCTGGTAAAAATTCCAGAGGATATTAGCTATGTTACAGCCGCTTCTTTGGGTTGCCGATTTATAACTTCTTTTAGAGCTGTAGTTGCACAGGCTCAAGTTACTGGTGGACAATATGTAGTTATTCATGGATGTGGTGGAGTAGGTCTATCGGCAATTATGATAGCCAATGCCCTTGGAGCACAAGTAATAGCGGTGGATATCAATGATCAAGCATTAGAGTTGGCGAAGGAAGTAGGGGCATTTGCAACTATAAATGGTACAAATAACTCGAGCCTTGTGGATGAAATATTACATCTTACAAAAGGCGGAGCTCATGTCTCTCTTGATGCATTAGGAAGTCAGGTAACATGTTTCAATTCTATTTCTAATCTTAGAAAAAGAGGGAAACATATTCAAATCGGCTTAATGACTGGTGATCATCAATACCCAAAAATACCAATGGATAAAGTGCTTGCTAACGAGTTGGAAATAATTGGAAGCCACGGAATGCAAGCTTATATATTTCCAGAAATGTTCGAAATGATTAAAAACGGTAAGCTACAGCCAGAAAAACTTATTGGAAAAACAATCTCACTTGATGAAGTAACCAGCTTTTTACCAAATATGAATAAATTTGAAAACCAAGGTATTACAGTGATTGATTCATTTTGAAGCATATAACATTCACAACACACTAAATCGATAATAATTCGTGGAATATAAAGACTATTACAAAACACTGGAAGTCAGTAAAAGTGCCACTGCAGAGCAGATTAAAAAGGCATATAGAAAACTGGCTCGCAAACATCATCCTGATGTAAGTAAAGATCCTGATGCGGAGAAGAATTTCAAGGAAATTGGTGAAGCCTACGAAGTTCTTAAAGATCCAGAGAAAAGGAAATTATATGATCAATATGGATCTGATTGGGAAACAGGTAAACAGCGGGCTGAGTACCAAAAACAATATCAGCAACAATACCAAGGTGGCAGCCAAGGAAGCGGTTTTGGTTTTGATGGAAACTTTGGTGGCGGAGGATATAGTGATTTCTTTGAAACCCTATTTGGCGGAGCTCGACGACAAGGTGGATTCCGACAGCAAGATATTCGCAGAAAAGGTGAGGATATTCAGGCATCCATAAAAATACCTCTCAAGGATGCTTTTAATGGTTCTACACGGCGGATTAGCTTTACCATACAATCTGTAGAAAGTAATGGTAGAGTGGTTAATAAACCAAAAAAACTGAATGTGAATATCCCAAAGGGTATAAGTGATGGGCAAAGTATACGCCTTGCAGGCCAAGGGTCGCCCGGTGTAAATGGTGGAGAAAACGGAGATCTATTCATCAAAATTGAATACGAAAAAGACTCCGTTTATTCAGTTCAGGGAGCCGATATTTATATGAATTTACCTGTGGCTCCGTGGGAAGCAGCCCTTGGAACTTCCATCACCGTGCCCCTACCCGGTGGAAGCATAAAACTAAAGATTCCTGCTAATTCATCTCACGGAAATAAATTACGATTGAAAGGCAAAGGAATTCCCACTAAAACTTCTGGAGACCTTTATGTGATTATTAACATAGCACTGCCACCAGCCGACAATGAGGAAGCAAAAAAAGTGTATGAACAAATGAAGGGCCTTAATTTTAATCCACGTATAAATTTAGGAGGATAGAACTATGAACAGACAATCAGAAAAGGTTTACGAAGGCGTGATTGTTACTGAAAATGAATATATCAGCCTTATTTATTTGTGCCAAAACTGCAATCATTCTGAAGATGAAATTATTGAATTGGTGGAAGAAGGAATTCTAGAACCCATCGGTGATGCTGAACATGAATGGAGATTTCATTATGAAGCTATCTCGCGCATTAAAAAAGTGCGCCGTTTGCAAAGAGACTTTGAACTAGACCTCAGTGCCACCGGATTAATCATTCACTTGTTAGATCGAATTGAGGAACTAGAGTCTAAATTTTGATGAACTAGATTCCCGAGTTTGAGATTAGCATTCAACTCTAACCGCTTCCATACTATTTCGGCATAATGACCAATAATAATTAATTCATGAACTACTATTAAAACAAGTTATAATAGTATTCTGCCCTATATTCCCCATTAAATATTTTCTACGATAGTACATGTCTAAGTTACCAAATGAGCATAAATTTATTGACCTTTCCGACTACGGTAGACCAGTAGCTAGGGTTATTGCAAACTCATTAAAGAATACCTCTTTCACTCCTATTCACGTTACTATTTCCTTCATAATATCTGGACTCATTGCCATATATTTTATTCTTAACGGCCAATATTGGTGGGCTACTTTCTTCTTACTTCTTAAATCTACCTTAGATGCTGCGGACGGAGAGTTAGCTCGCGTAAAACAAACGCCTTCCTATACAGGACGTTTTCTAGATTCCATTGCAGACATTATTTTAAACGCCATCATTTTTATTGCGATTTGGCGTATTAGCACCACCTCTATCTGGGTAACCATATTAGCCTTTCTAGGCTTACAATTACAAGGCACTCTTTACAATTACTACTATGTTATTCTGAGAAATAAATTTGAAGGCGATACTACCAGTCGTGTTTTTGAAACCGATACACCCATTGCACTTAAAGGCGAAAAGCAGAAACATGTAAACATTCTTTTTGCCATGTATAAACTACTTTATGGCGGTTTTGATAAAGTCATTTACGCCCTAGATCATAATGCTAGCCAAGGCAAGGCATTACCAAAATGGTTAATGACAGCTGTTTCTACTTTTGGCCTAGGCTTCCAATTACTCATAATTGGAGTCATGCTTATTTTAGGATTAAAAGATATTATTCTGCCATTCTTTTTAGTTTATACCCTCATGGTTTTCGTTTTTATAGGTATTAGAAAGGTTTTTTATAGATAGTTAAACCAAGTGTTTAAAGGGATTGTTTATTGAATTATTTGGTTTTTAAACTAGTTAAAAGAATGTGACATTATAGGCACTTTGCCTTAATCAGAGAACAATAGTTATGAATGAAGTTTTAGACAACCTCTCTATCATTAAGGATAGAATTCAAGATGCTTGCTTGAAAAGTGGAAGAAATAGCAGTGATGTAAAGCTATTATTGGCAACAAAAACCGTCTCCGCCGATAAAATAAAAATAGCTCTTGAAGCTGGCGAAACTTTGATTGGCGAGAATAAAGTTCAAGAATTAGAAAGTAAGTTTGAAGACCTTAAAGCCATTCCACATCAAACCCATTTTATTGGACATCTACAGACCAACAAAATAAAAAACGTGATTAAGCATGCTGATTGCATTCAATCTTTAGACAGAATGAAACTCGCCGAAAAGCTTCAGCGTCGGTTAGAATTTGAAGACAAAACTATGGATGTATTCATACAAGTCAACACATCCTATGAAGATAGTAAATTCGGTATGGCTCCAGATAAGGCAGTAGAATTTGCATTGAAAGTGAATCAGTTTGATAGAATAAACATCAAAGGTTTAATGACCATTGGACTTTTTTCTGCAGATACAGAAAAGGTTCGCAAGTGCTTTCAATTACTTAAAAAGTTACAACTCCAAATGCTGGAAAAGGATATCCCTGTCCATGATCTTTCGATGGGCATGAGTGGCGACCTCGAAACCGCCATCGAAGAAGGCTCAACCATCATTAGAGTAGGAACCGCCATTTTTGGAAAAAGGCCCTACCCCGATAGCTACTATTGGCCTGAAGGTAGATAATTTGGTGGGAAGCCCCTAACAAATCTAATATCACCTACCTCTGGAAATCAAATGCTACTGTCCCAAAGTCCAATTATTCTCTTAAGTCTTTGATTTAAGAGCGCTAGCTTTGCAAGTTTGCATGAGCATCCATAGCCCAAGGTTTAAACCGTGGGCTATGATTAGAAATATTAGCAAGGGAACCAGAGGTTCCTGTCATGCATTCCGAACGAGACGTTCGGCACGAGAATAAAAGTGTCTCACTTTGGAGGGAGACCGAAATCTGACTTGTCAGATTTCAGAGGGAGGACTCGTGAGTGACCAATTTGCTCATAATTTATTGAACCCACTTGCAAACTTAAAAGAGCTTTGGGTTATAAATATAGTATTAAAGATGATTGACAATACCTTGTCCAAATGTTCTCTTAAGCCTGTGACTTAAGAGCACTAGCCTAGCAAGTTTGTAACTTGCATTACGAGCAATAATTTTTATTATGTGGTATGACTTTCAAAATCCATAATCATCAACAAGCTCATTTTATTACATTTGCTGTAGTAGATTGGATAGATGTGTTTACTAGGCCAGTATATAAGCAGGTTATTGTTGAAAGTTTAGAATATTGCAGAAATGAAAAGGGACTTCAAATACATGGATGGTGCTTAATGACCAATCACATTCATTTAGTAGTAAGTGCAAAAGAAGGTTTTAGTCTTTCAGACATACTAAGAGATTTAAAAAAACATACTGCTAAAATAATTTTAGCAGATTTAGAGATTAATAACAAAGAAAGTCGAAGAAGTTGGATGCTTTGGATGTTTAGAAGAGCAGGAAACCAAAATCCAAATAATCAGAAGTATCAGTTTTGGAGACAAGATAATCGACCAATAGAAATAACCAGCAATAAGTTTTTTAATCAGAAAATGGAATACATCCATTATAATCCGGTAAAAGAAGGCTTTTGTAGCCAAGAAACAGAATATCCATACAGTAGTGCACTTTGGTACAAAGAAAAGAAAGGACTCCTGAAAATTGATGAAATATTGATATGATATTTGGGTCGGATGGAAGTCGCAGACTTCCTTTGCTAGAACTTTTAAGTTACAAACTTAAAAGAGCTTTACGAATCACCTACCATCTACCCCTGGGAATCAAATCCTTTTAGTCCAAAGCCAACCCACTATCCAATTCAAACTTGATAAATTCAACAAAAATAACTATATTGAGTGGTTATAGGCCATTGTTTATCATTAAGTGCTGGGGGATAATCTCCCATAGAAATAATTCTTAAAGCATAAGTTTATATGCTTTTATAAGGTGCTCAAATGTTCATAATGGTTCGGGCTTTTGATTGAGTCTAATTACGAATTCATAGTTAGATACAAACCTAAATAGTAGGTTTCATTCTGCAAGGCGGCAAGCAAGTAAAGATACTCCATCGTTGTTTGAGGATTTTGATCAGCTACTTCAAGTAGTTATCAGAAAACAGCATTACAGGGGGCTGCTGACATTGTTTATTCAATAATCAGAAATTATTGCTACTGCAGGTTTCTTCACTTTTATAGAAGAGATTATATTTGGAGGTACTCCTCATTTATTTCTCCCACTGTATTTTATTCACTTCAATCTTATAGCTGTTTTGCATCAATCGTGCTAATCAGTTTACATATAGTGCTGACTTAAATGAGTTCACACTTATATGTCAACACTATAATTAGCTACACCAGAAATAATTATTCGGGAATGAACGATGCATCCCGTAGAGATTTTTAAAAGCGATTTTAATTTTTCGAGACCCCGCTTTCAATTTTTGGCTCTCGTAATAACTTTAAATACATATTAGATGAGTAATAAACGTCTTATTAAAAATAAGCGAATTGGAATAATTGGTGCAGGTCCTAGTGGCTTACGCAAATTCGTGCATTCGAAGCATTAGAAGACCAAGGTCACGCTATGCCTGAGATAGTCTGTTTTGAGAAGCAAAGCAACTGGGGCGGAATGTGGAACTACTCTTGGCGAACTGGAGTAGGAAAATACGGCGAACCTATCCACGGAAGTATGTACAAATACCTATGGTCGAACGGCCCGAAAGAATGCTTAGAATTTTCAGATTACTCCTTCGACGAGCATTTCAAAAAACCCATCTCCTCCTACCCTCCCCGTCCTGTGCTTTTCGACTACATCCAAGGTAGAATCAAAAAGAGTAAAGCCAAAGATTATATTCGTTTCGATACCTCCGCTCGTTGGATTAGTTATGATAAAGACACAAAGAAATTTACTTTGGTGCTCGACGATCTGAAAATCGATAAAACTTATAGTGAAGAATTCGATTATTTAGTGGTAGCATCAGGACATTTTTCAACACCAAACATGCCTTATTTTAAAGGAATTGAAAACTTTCCAGGCTCGGTCATTCATGCGCACAACTTTAGAGGTGCCGATCAGTTTAAAGATCAAAATCTTTTATTGATAGGAAGTAGTTATTCTGCCGAAGATATTGGCGTACAATGCTATAAACATGGTTCAAAGTCTGTAACTTTGAGTTATAGAAGTAATGCTATTGGTTTAGATTGGCCAGAAGGTATTAAAGAGCTGCCACTAGTTACCCATTTTAAGGGCGATACCGCATACTTTAAAGATGGTACTTCCGAGAAATACGATGCCGTAATTATGTGTACAGGCTATCAACATAAATTTCCATTTTTGCCTGATGAGTTACGTTTGAAAACAAAGAACAATCTCTATCCAGACCATCTGTACAAAGGGATATTTTTCAATGATCTGCCCCAGTTAATTTATTTAGGGATGCAAGATCAATATTACACCTTCAATATGTTTGATGCTCAGGCTTGGCTAGCTCGCGACTTTATGATGGATCGTTTTAAACTTCCATCCGAAAAAGAAAGACGAGTTGATATCGACAAGTGGTTAGATAAAGAGGACTCTTGAGCACACTATATACCCAAAATCATAATAATTAGCTGTGCCAAATCCCTGAAATTCCACAGCCTCAACACACACTTTTGGGACAGTACCAATACTAACATCTCATTTTGAGTATTTAGTGAATAAATAACCTGAACTATTTTTTAAAATATTCGTTTACTTATCCAACAAATTGGAGACAAAATGAATACAAAGATTTTAATGATGGCTAGCTCCGTCTTTTATGGAGTCATTGGATTTGGATTAACCTTTCTACCTGAGGAGTTTTTTGGATATGTGAGTGCAGATATAAATCCATTTTCTATAGTAACTTTACAAATACTTGGTGCGGCTTATTTGGGATTTGCCATGCTGAATTGGATCACTAGAAGGAATCCGATAGGTGGTATTTATGGCAAGCCTTTGCTGATTGCAAATTTAGTTAGTTTTCTAGTGAGTTCACTTACTCTGATTAAGATGATCGGAAATATTGAAAATCATTTTAATATTTTTCTCGCTCTAACCATTATCTATTCTGCATTTACACTAGCATTTATTTGGGCATTTAAAACTAATCCCAAACTAAAACCGGAAAATTAAAAGAATTGTGATGTAGTTTTCCTTCGTCTAGTCGGCACAACGTAACGAGAATGAAAGTGTCTTCATGACTTTAGAGTGCTAGCCCTGCAGGCCGACCTGAGACATTCATAGCCCACGGTTTAAACCGTGGGTTATGATTAGAAATAAAACAATTGAAATGGTTTAAACCATTTGTATTTGGGCGAAATGGAAGTCGCAGACTTCCTAGGCTGAAACTTTTAAGTTGCAAACTTAAAAGAGCATTGGGACTTTTTGGACAGCCTCAGCATTGGGCCTTGCATTCCTTACAGAACATAATCGATATAATTGGAAGCAGAGCTTCCAACGTGACTCAAATTTCCTGCCTCACCGTCCTCTCCCTGATTTCGCACAGGTGCGAAATCTGTCCCTCCCCAAGGCGGGACAGGCTCTAGGCTATTGTTTTAATTTAGGATGAGATTTATTATTTCTAGCCTATACTAAATACTAATTTCTAATTACTATTTCCTAACATCTTACTCCATCAACTTCACTACTTCGGCTATGCCATTGGAGTAACGCGTAATTGCCGCTGCGGTTTGGGTGACTTGTTGTGAGACTTCTTCCCAGTTACGTTGTTCAACAGCTTCACGAACACCGGGGATGGTCTTTACGCCGTATCCTGTATAATAACCAGGTGCATAAATTTGGTGCCTAAACCATGGTCTGCGTGGAAGTCCTTCTGGATTTGTTAAATTCTGTTCCATGGATATCAAGAGCGTATTTATCTTTTTCATCTGAGCTGAAGTCACTTTGGAATTGTCTCCCAACCCGGCTTTCAATGCCTTATCATATTTGCTTGTAATCTCGGCAAGTTGAGCCACTGCATTCTCTAGTGGTGTAAAATTGATGAATGGAACCGTCGTTTGTGGCGTGGGCGCGTGATAAGTTTGTGTTGGATCAGCGGCAAGATTAAATGCATTCATCCTATGGAGAGATTGCTCAAACTGGGTTTGGCCGCGCATTTCCTCCGTCATCTTTTTCACTTCATCCAAGTAGGTTTTGATATTTTCAGCCATATCGGAATAGTGATGTGGCATAATGCTGGCGTTGGCAAAACGGAGCACTGTACGACCTGCTGTTTTACTTAGTGCAACTCCATATTCAAAACCAGGATCACCAAATCGGCGATAATGATCGTAAGAATCATATCTAGAATGATAAGCTCCACCTCTACCCTCTCCACCGTAGGATATATTCAGAGATGAAATTCCTAGATGTTGTAGAAAAGGTGAATAATCAGATCCAGAACCAAGCGGATAAATAGATAAATCTCCTCCCTCAGCTAAGCTCTTATTCCCAGCTACCAATTGTCGAGCTCGAGACCGTTCATTCACCGTGACTCCTGTCTGCGGATCTATAACTTGATCTCCCACTTCATTTACCATACGCTGTAAACTGTGGGAACCACCTACACCCAAAAATCCACGAGAATTACCATCTGTGTTGATATAAATCACTGCTTTCTCTCGCAATTCTTTCGCATTATCCTCAACCCACTCGGTAGAACCTAACAGGCCTTGCTCCTCTCCATCCCAACTTGCATACTTAATGGTACGTTTTGGGCGCCAGCCAGATTTAGCCAATTGTCCCAAAGCATACGCTTCTTCCATCATAGCAGAATTTCCACTCAATGGATCGGCAGCTCCAAATACCCAACCATCCATGTGATTTCCGCGAAGCACCCACTGGTCAGGATATTCCGTTCCCTTCATGGTTGCCACTACATTATAAAGAGGAACCAAATCCCAGTTGAAAGTAACTTTTAGTCGCACTTTAGCGGTTCCTGGACCCATGTGATACGTAATTGGAAGAGCTCCTCGCCAAGAAGGAGGCGCTACAGGCCCATCCATTGCTTCTAACAACGGCAAAGCATCTGCATACGAGATAGGAAGCACAGGAATTTTGAGAATCGTTTCACTGTCTTCAATTGAAAGTCGTTTGGCGTCTTTTGTAGCCCCACGCATAGGTGTTAATGGGTCACCAGGACGAACAGGCATATCCATAACTGAGCCACGTTGAACGCCATCTTCTGGTCGCCACGAACCCTCTGGATAAGTATCTCCTTGCCCATATCCATCATCTATAGGATCGGAATAAATGATACAGCCGACTGCTCCATGTTCGTAGGCAAGCTTCGGTTTAATACCTCGCCAAGAACCACCGTAGCGAGCAATCACAATCTTTCCTTTCACAGAGATTCCTCTCTTTTCCAGCTCCTCATAATCTGCGGGCACGCCCTGATTAACGTAAACCAACTCTGCTGTTACATCGCCCTCGCCAGAGTAAGCAACATAAGGAGGCAGTGAACCCTCACGTATAGAAGAAGTTGCGTCTTCTGCCAAAGTTGGCTCAGATAGTTTCGCTTTAAATCGAGTTGGGGAAACCATTTCTAGCACTCGTTCTTTTGGAGTGGGTAGCAGCACTTTATATTCTACAATTTGGGAATCAAATCCCCATGCTGTAAACAGTGAATCTATATAAAGAGCATTTTTATGCTGATATGGAGATCCCAGATTATTGGGCTCGGCTGACATTCGTTTTATCCGATTTCCAATTCTATCTGCCGATAAAAAAGTATCAAATCTCTTCTCCAATTCGAGTTGCTGCCTACTTTCTGCAGGTGTGAAGCCCGTAATTGTGGTAGCGGGTGGCGTAGTTGGATTAGTAATAAAAGAGAATAAAAGAAATAAAGAAAGGAATGGAATGTTAAAAATCGAATATATTGATTTCATATCAAATCTGGTTTGGTGAAAGAAAAGACCGTAGTTATATTAAAGTATTATATAAAGGTTTAAAGTCCAAACATCGGAAAAGCTACTAGGCTTAATCCCAGTGAGATAGGTTGATATTTTGTTTTGTGTGATGCTTTTCATTTTGGAGAATCCTTATAGATACTAGATAATTCGCTGCCAATTAAAAATACAAATTCCGCTCCGTAGGTGCGGTAGATTTGTAAAACCTAGAGTACACCGAACACACTGCGCCGTAGGTGCAGTACATTGCTGTGCCTAATAAGAATTTATAGGTGAACTCGAATCAAGTACTGCCCCGAATGGGGCAGTTGGTGGTGGTCGCTATTTGGGCTACAAACATAACGTCCCGATGGGACGTGTACTGCTCCATAGCAATCCTTAGCATGTAAACACCACTTCTAAACATTCTGCTTTGGGATTGCAAATTTTGTCAACGAATTATCTAATATCCCCAAGAATGCCCCTACTCTATGTTAGTGAGAATAATTCGACGTATTGCCCAAGAAACATCTAGTTGAACAAATTATATTGAAACATATTTGCGAGAATCACGATATAGCAGACTTAAGCAAGATGGAAATGATTAAGCCAAAAATTAACAACTGGTAATGAGTATTAAATCATTTATATTTTGAAATAATAAGCCCACATCAAATTGGAAGTAACATGAAAAGAAATATTTTAGCATTCTTACTCATTGGATTTTTAAGTCCACTCATCTTTGCTCAAGACATTGACAGAGCAAAGTTAGATAATTACTTCAATGCACTTGAAGAGAATAACAAATTTATGGGCAGTGTAGCAGTCTCGCAAAATGGGGATATAATCTACACAAACTCTGTAGGCTATGCTGACTTCGAAAATAAGGTCAAAGCCAATGAGGAGACTAAATATCGGATAGGTTCCATTTCCAAAACTTTTACTGCGGTATTGGTTTTAAAAGCAGTGGAAGAAAATAAATTAGAACTCGACCAGACCATTGAAAAATTCTTTCCAACCATAAAAAACGCCAAAAAAATAACCATAGAAAACTTACTAAGGCACAGAAGCGGAATCCATAATTTCACCAATGACGAGGACTATTTAACCTGGAATACTCAAGCCAAAACCGAAAAGGAAATGGTAGAAATAATCATCGACGCAGGAAGTGATTTCGAACCTAGCACCAAAGCCGAGTATAGTAATTCCAACTATGTACTGCTTACGTACATTCTAGAAAAAACTTACAATGCGTCTTTTGCAGAGCTTTTGACAAAATACATTACCAAACCCATCGGCTTAACAAATACCTATTTTGGCTCGAAAATAGATTCGAAAAAAAATGAGGCAAAATCATATAGATACTTAGGTGACTGGAAAGTTGAACCAGAAACTGACACTTCTATACCACTAGGTGCTGGTGGAATTGTTTCTACTCCAAGCGATTTAGTTACTTTTAGCGATGCTCTTTTTAGCGGAAAGCTCTTAAAGGCAGAAAGTCTTGAACAAATGAAAACAGTCAAAGATCAATTTGGCTTAGGTCTTTTTACGATTCCATTTTCTGATAAAACGGGATATGGCCACACTGGAGGAATTGATGGATTTGCCTCCATCTTTACTCATTTTTCTGACGGCAACATTTCTTATGCCATGACCACGAATGGGGCAAACTCCAACACAAACGATATATCCATAGCCGTGTTAAGCGCGGCGTACAATATTCCATTTACTACTCCAGATTTTAAATCCTATGAGGTGACGGCAGAAGAATTAGAACAATATGTAGGAACTTATTCCTCCACTCAAATACCGTTGCAAATAACAGTGACCAAAGAAAACAACTCGTTATTTGCACAAGCAACAGGACAATCCCCCTTCCCTCTTGAAGCCACTGAAAAGGATACATTCAAATTCGATTTAGCAGGTGTGGTTATGGAATTTAATCCTGCCGAAAACACCATGATTTTAAAACAAGCCGGCGGAGTGTATGCTTTCACAAAAGATTAGAAGGTGATTATGAAATCAGTTCTACAAATCTAAAGATATTAAGCGGAATGGGGTTTGTGTTTTGTCGCTATTTCCGCTTTATTCATTTGTATGATATTCTTGTATTTAACATGATTGCAATTTGCTAAGCATGTATTAATAAATAATGAATGGAACTCAGGGCATCAAGTTGTTAGATTCAGACTTAATTTAAATGTACTTGCTTTAAGTAAATTGACGAAACACATATGAAAAAAATAGAAGTAGCTGCTGCTATTCTAACACATGGCGATGAAATTTTTTGCGTGCAAAGAGCAGAAAACAAATTAGATTATATTTCTAAAAAATTTGAATTCCCAGGTGGTAAAATTGAACCTGGCGAAACTAAAAAAGAAGCATTAAAAAGAGAGTTAGAAGAAGAATTAAATATTAATCCTCAGATAAATGACTTATTTATCACGGTAGTTCATCAATATCCAGATTTTGAATTAACAATGCATACTTTCCTGTGTGATGCCGATAGTAAAGAGATTAAATTAAATGAGCATATATCATCAAAATGGCTATTAAAAGATGAGTTATTAACTTTAGACTGGGCTGCAGCTGATATCCCAATTGTAAATGAATATATAAAGTTATGAATCAAGGAATTTACGAGGAGTTAATTACACAATTAGTATCTCAGAAAATCGATGCGTTAGATAAAGATACTTTTTACATCAATACTTCATCAATCGATAGAGCGGAAGCATCAAAACTTCTAGCTCAACATCTTTACGGTACTATAAAAAATGCTTTAAATTCTATAGAAGGAAAAAAGCAAATCGAACAACAAATTCAGGTTGCTAATAAGATAATTCTTCTTTTAAAGGACGAGTTAAATAAGGAGGATTTTGAAGAGGACCTGATAACAGTTGAAGGAGAGATTCTTAATGCTGTATTCTCAAAAGTAGATAATCACTTTACTGACTTCAATCTACGTTTAAAGGAAATAACCCCTTACACTCGGTTAACCCACAGTGAACTTTTTACTGGAGGCAATGTAGGCTTGTCTTTAGATAGTGAATTAAAAAAGGAGATTTTATCTGCTGATAGAGTTGATTTACTAGTTTCCTTTATAAAATGGAAAGCTATAGTAATTTTAAGAGAGGCATTTACAGAGTTTACTGAAAGAGGTGGAAAGTTAAGAGTGATTACCACAACGTATATGGGAGCTACAGAAGCTAAGGCTATTGAAGAGTTAAGCAAGCTTCGTAATACACAGATTAAAATTTCTTATAATAACTCCAATGAACGATTACATGCGAAAGCATATTTGTTTTATCGCAATACTGGATTTCATACTGGCTACATAGGCTCCTCAAATTTCTCACGTTCTGCACTTACAGATGGTTTAGAGTGGAATGTTAAGGTTACAACTAAAGAAATACCTCAAATAATAGATAAGTTCAAAAAAACTTTCGAGAGCTATTGGAATAATCCTGAATTTGAGCTGTATGATTCTTCTAAGCTTGAGGATTTAGGCAAATCATTATTACAAAGTAACCCCGGTAAGTCTACTCAAGAAATAGTGAATTTCTTTGACCTAAAACCTTACCACTATCAGTCTGAAATACTTGAGAAGTTAAAGGTAGAACGTGAAGTTCATGATTTTTGGAGAAATTTAATAGTCGCTGCTACTGGGACTGGCAAGACAATGATTTCTGCTTTTGATTTTAAAAATTATAAGAAGAACAACCCTAAAGCGAAGTTCTTATTTATAGCACATCGTATAGAGATTTTACGCCAGTCGTTACATACTTTTAGAAATGTATTGAAAGACCAGAACTTCGGTGAGTTGTATGGCAATGGATACATCCCATCACAAAAGAACGCTGTTTTTGCAACCATTCAAACTTTAACCAATCAAATTGAAGGTTTTTCATCTCCTGACTATTATGATTATATCATTTTAGATGAGGTGCATCATTCAGCAGCTCAAACATATCAGAAAGTAATCGATTATTACCAGCCCAAAGTCTTGCTAGGTTTAACTGCAACGCCTGAGCGAATGGATGGACAAGATATTTTAAAAGACTTTAATTATCGTACAGCAGCAGAGATACGTCTGCCAGATGCACTTAATAATAAACTGCTTTGCCCTTTTCAATATTTTGGAATCTCTGATTCCATTGATTACTCTAGAATTAAATGGAATAATGGGAGGTATGATGTTGAGGAGTTGACTAAGGTTTTAACTGCGAATGATATAAGAGTAGGTAATATTATTAACAATCTAAATAGTTATACAAGAGATATCAATGAGGTTAGCGCTATAGGTTTCTGTGCAAGTATTGCACATGCTAATTATATGAATCGAAAATTTAATAAAGCAAATTTAAAAGCGGAATCCCTAACAACAGAAAATTCAAAAGACCGTGTAGATATCATCCACAAATTTAAATCGAAAGTAATAAACTATTTATTTGTTGTAGATATTTTTAATGAAGGTGTAGATATCCCTGAAATAGATACGGTCTTGTTCCTGCGACCAACTGAGAGTTTGACTATTTTTCTTCAACAATTAGGTCGTGGTTTGAGACTTCATGAGGGTAAAGACGTACTCACGGTTTTAGACTTTGTAGGACATGCAAGGAAAGAGTACGATTTTGAAAATAAGTTTAGAGCTTTAATTGGGAGGACTAATACAACGGTACAAAATGAAATTGAAAAGGACTTTCCAAACCTACCTTTAGGGAGTTCTATAATATTAGAAAAACAAGCGAAAAGTCACATCTTGGAAAATATTCGTCAGGCTACGGATATGAATAAAAGAAAGCTTATAAGATTGTTACAGAACTTTAAGAATCATACAAACCTTCCACTAACCCTCCAGAATTTTTTAAAGATATATAACCTAAAGCTAAAGCATATATATAAACATCACACCTTCCATTCTTTAAAAAGTGAAGCTTTCGAGGAGCGTTTTAATGAACTCAATTTCGGAAATTATAAAACTATGCTTGGTAGAAAATGGATAGTAACGGAGTCCATAAGCTACTTCAAGTTTATATTAGATTTAATTGACGTAGAATTTGAGCTAAGCAAACTTTCGTATCATGCAGACAATTATTTAATGGCCTTAATGCTCTATTATGACTTCCATCAAGATGCTATTCAAGGTTTAACACTTGAAGATGGACTAAAACAAATAGGAAAGAACAAAGATCTAGTTGATGAGATGCGATCCTATTTATCTATAAAAATCAATGCGATCGGCTTTGAAGAAATACCATTTGTTGAACTAGAAGGTTCATTCCCATTAATGATTCACTCTCGCTACACAAGAGATCAAATATTAGTTGCTTTAGGTTTAAGCACTATAAATAAAATGAGTCATAATAGGGAAGGAGTAGCTCAAAATAGAGAGCTAAATGTTGAGGCGCTTTTTATTAATTTAAAAAAATCAGAAGAAGATTTTTCCCCTACCACCATGTATGATGATTATGCTATAAATGAGATGCTATTCCATTGGCAATCACAAAATCAAACTTCATCTGAAAGTCCTAAGGGATTGTCATACATAAATCAAGAAGAAAAAGGAAAGACGATTTTACTATTTGTACGTGAAGCTAGACAAGATGCTGATGGATTTACACAGGGTTATGTGTTTATTGGTCCGGCAAGATATGTTGAGCATGAAGGCTCTAGACCAATGAGTATTAAATGGGAATTAAAAGAACCAATGCCGCATTATTTATGGAAAGATGCAGCGAAGTTATTAGTGGGATAATCTATGGTCTTAATAAACGATAATTAAAACCCACGATATGCCACCCCATCGGGATTATAAAATTTGTCTTATTCCCTTTTCTATAATAATACCATCCCTTCGGGATTTTATAATATGTTTGTCCTTGTTGCTGAATTACGAATCGTACTTATTTTTTTTATTTCAAACACATTCATCCCCAAAAAACCACATTCGTAAAAACCCGATACAATTCTTATACTCTTCTTGCTCAAAATAAATAGACGCATGAAAGAAACCATCCCAAACAAACTAATATTCTCGAATTCGAATCCTAAAAGGCGCAAACGGGCTTTAGTATTGGTTGGCTTTTTGGTTGTATTCCAACTTTGTTTGATTTGGCCTATCTACCCCATTTTTGGTAATGCCGAACCCTTTATTTTTGGCTTCCCCTTATCTTTTGCTTGGGTGATTTTAATTCTTGTCCTTTCATTTCTGGCATTGCTTTTATTTTTCAAATCTGAAACTAAAGAAGAGGAATAACTGAATTGGAAAACTGGGTAGTTATTCTTGGTATCTGTGGTATTTATTTACTCATCACCTTGGCGATGGGCATTATTCCAGGGCTTAAAGTTAGCGGTAGCACAGCGGGTTATGTAGCGGGCGATCGCTCCATGAATGTGTTTGTACTCTATTTTGTGCTGGGCGCTTCTATATTTTCTTCCTTCGCTTTTCTCGGCGGACCTGGTTGGGCATATTCTCGAGGAATGGCTGCGTTGTATATCATTGCTTATGGCGCAATGGGCATGGTTCCGCTTTATTTCTTTGGTCCCAAAGCACGACGTTTGGGCGAGAAATATGGTTTTGTAACTCAAGCCGAAATATTAGAAGATCGTTTTAATAGTAAGTTTCTTTCCGGCTTACTTGCCGTACTTACGGTGGTGGTGCTTATCCCCTACCTCACTTTGCAAATGAAAGGCGCGGGTTTGGTTTTAAATACCATTAGTGATGGGGTAATCCCTTTTTGGTTAGGCGCTGCCATTGCCTACATCGTCGTTTTAATTTATGTGTATTTTAGCGGTGTGATGGGCGTTGGCTGGACCAATGCTTTCCAAGGTATTTTTATGCTGATTATTGCTTGGTTTTTGGGAATCTATCTTCCGTATAAATTATATGGTGGAGTGGGCGCCATGTTCGAGCAATTGCTGGCTTCAGATTTCAAAGAAGCACTTATTGCCCCTGGTTTGGACGCCGACGGGCAACCTTGGAATTGGTGGGGCTTCAGTTCTGCGGTACTTGTTTCAGCTATTGGATTTTCGATGTGGCCTCAGTTTTTTATGAAAGCCTTTGCTGCAAAAAGTGATAGAGCTATAAAATTAACCGTAGTGCTCTACCCAACTTTTCAGGTATTTTTAGTTCCCATTCTACTTATCGGTTTTTCGGCAGTGTTAGCATTTCCTGGAGTTTCCCCAGCCGATACCATTCTACCTTATTCTTTACTACAGATGGACTTGCCCATTGTGTTGATTGGATTAGTCTGTGCAGGCACGCTGGCAGCGTCGATGTCGTCTGGTGACGCCATTGTTCATGCTGCGGCATCCGTGGGCGTTAGAGATGGAATTACTAAAATTCCAGCCGCCAAAAAGTGGCTTAACACGGGAGCTAACGAACGTAAACTCATCCGAATTTTTGTAGTGTTGATTAGTTTCATTGCCTACTACTTTGCCGTAATCTCCGATACGGATATCGTTTCGCTACTCCTTGCAGCCTATGGTGGAATCGCCCAAATGTTTCCTCTTATTTTTGCAATGTTCTACTGGCCACGTGCAACAGGGAAAGGTGCTCTTGCTGGATTAATCGGTGGAATTATTGTTACCGTGTTCTTCTTTAATTTCCCCGACCTCCGTCCCGTCCCCATCCACGAAGGCGCCTTCGGATTGATAGCCAATATTATTCTATTGATTGCTGTTAGTTTAGCTACAAAGCCTGAAAGCATTGAAAGAGTTAAGAGGTACACTTCTTTTTAGCAGTGAGTTTTGAGCTTTGAGGAGTGAGGGGCTAGGAATTAGAAATTAGAAATTAGTATTTAGTACTTAGTACTTAGTATAGAATATTTCATCTCGTTGCGTCGCTCCGCCGCGCAATGCTCATTGGAAGCCTGTCTGCCGACAAAGGAAGGCTCCGCTTCCAATTATAACGATTATGTTCTATAAAGAATGCAAGTCCAAAAGGGTTCCACAATTGCTATATATTTTGGAAATTGTGGGCAAATTGTGGGCCCATGAGTCCTCCCTCTGAAATAAAGTGAGCTTAATTTCAGTCTCCCACCAAAGGGAGACAATTCATGTCTCGATACCTCGGAAATAGTACTGTATCAAATTCAAAGTGAGAATTTTGGATGATTTACCGTTGTGTACCTTCAGGGAATTTAACTTTATCTGGTTCAGCATTTAGCATTGGTAAGGCATATTTCAAAATACGATTTCGTCGTCCGGTGGTGTCTTTGGGCTCAACAGGATATGTAACTACAGCCTCCATCCAAGCAAAAGTATTTATCCTAAAATAGACGGCTGGCCCCCACTCTTTATTCTTTTGTTCGGTAATCTCAGGGTAACATTCTTTAAAATCTCTGTTGGTAGCTTCCAGTAAACAATCTTCTACAAATTGTAGATCGCTAGTGTATGCTACTTGAATCGGGATTTCATTCCAAATAAAAGGAACTTCAGGTCCCGAATAATTAGTGATTTCCTCTTTCAAAATTAAACTATTCGGAAACCGGATTATCCTCCCACTTTTAATATCGTTGCCTAGATAATCTCCACTACATTCTAAAATGGTAGTGTCCAAATAACTTATATCTACTACATCCCCACGGAAGCCTTTTACTTGAATACGATCTCCTACCAAATACGACCGTTTGAAAATTAAGTACACCCAAGCTATAAAGGACGCGATGGGTGCCTGCAAGGCAAATCCTAAAACCAAAGAAATTAAACCAAAACTGACTGCTGCCGCATATAAGTTTTGAAATAGAAAGGAAGTTACTACAATAAGACTCAGAATAATGGCAAGAAACCGTATAATTCGAACTAGATTATATAAATCTCCCTCGGTATGGGTTTGCTTGCTAATTATTCTAATAAGAACTTTACTTATAAGAAATATTAAGATAATTAGGAATAAACTTAGAGTAAGTTTTTGTAAGAATGGGATATAATTCTCCCACGGCTCAAGAATTTTTAAATTTAATAAATAATGAATAGCGATTATCAATACCGCTATTATGCTGTAAATTTTTATCCCTCTTTTAGTTTCGTGTATTTCCATAAATCTTCAAATCTTCGGTTCTATTTTGATGCGCAGACATAATACATCTGTTTTAATTAATAGTACTCTTTTAAACTGAATGCATTATGAGATCATTCTATATTGCTTTGCTTGAATCGAAAGTAAGAAGGTTATGGGGTTCTACCAAAAGATTAGAGTTTGATGAACTTTAATGCTGGAATGAGGTATTGGGTGACTCTGAATGTTTAATCCTTCCTAAAATAATTTTTGCTGAAATTTCGATGGATTTGTACGCATCTTTTATAAAACAAGCCTAGCCACCGAGGCATATATTTTAAGCTGTTTACACCGAGATAGCTTTTCTTTGAATGTGCTACCATCCTCGTTGCGAACGTCCCGTTCGTAATGCCTGGCTGAACCTCTGGTTCCAGTACGGTTTAACTAGCATGTATGCCTTTGTTTGTAGGTATAAAATTCATAAACTTTTAAAGGATTTTTCAAGAATAATCGCTACAGTACGGGCGCAAATAAAAAGAGCTCACTATCCCCTGTTTTCACTCATTTCTACATGATACTTATAGACCAACCGTACGTTTCAGATTTTCTGATTAGAACTATTAAAGAGAATAATTTTGAAATAATTGCTACTGAAGAAGCCCTGTCGATGATTAATGAGGACACTTTGAATTGGGTTTCTGAAGTGGATGCGAGGAATAGAATTCTAAACAACCCAAATCCTTTGGTGTATACCAACTCCGAGAATGCATTAGCATGGGTGTTTAAGAATCTAGAAGAAACAAGTCTACCAAATCAAATAAGTCTATTTAAAGACAAGTTTAAGTTCAGAGAGCTCACTAAAGATCTATTCCCTGATTACTTGTTTAGAAAAGTGAAGATGGAGGATATTCAATCCTTAGATCTGGATGAATTAAAACTACCCTTTGTTATTAAGCCCTCGTTAGGATTTTTCAGTATTGGAGTGCATATAGTGCATACCAAAGCTGATTGGGAGTCGGCGAAAAAGGAATTAAACTATGAGAATCTAAAAAGCATTTATCCCAAAGAGGTTATGGATGCCTCCACCTTTATTATAGAAGAATATATAGAGGGAGAAGAATTTGCCATCGATGCCTATTTCAATAAGGATGGGGAAGCAGTTATTCTAAATATTCTGCATCATAGATTTGCATCGGGCAATGATGTAAGCGACCGAGTTTATTCCACCTCTCAAAGTATTATTCGAACCTATAAAGAACCAATTGAAGCATTTCTAAAACCCATTGGGGAAAAAGCAGGTTTGAAAAACTTCCCTTTACACATTGAGGTTAGGATTGATAAAAATGGAGTGATAAAACCCATAGAAATAAACCCACTTCGCTTTGGTGGCTGGTGTACCACACCCGATCTTGCTTGGTATGCATTTAAGATTAATTCTTACGAATACTTCTTCCAAAATAAGAAACCAGATTGGGAAGAGATTTTTAAAACCAAGAAAGATGAAATTACTAGCATCATTTTATTGAACAATAATTCGGGCATTAATCCTTCCGATATATATCACTTTGATTTTGAAGTGCTTAGCCAATATTTGGAAAATATATTAGTAATCAGGGAATTAGATTTTAATAAATACCCCGCATTTGGAATCATTTTTACGGAAACAAGCGAAGGAAATAAACAAGAACTCTCTGAAATACTAATCTCTGATTTGAGTGAATATATTAGGGTAAAACAATAGCTAGGATGACTAAAACCCTCTTCGGTGTAGATCAGTTTTGTGCCTTGGCTGATGATTACAAGGATATTCGTATTGGGTTGGTGACGAATGATGTTGCTAGGAATGCTTTTGGTGAGAAAACACGAGTGGCTTTAATTGAGTCGGGCTTCAAAATCGTAAAGTTGTTTTCGCCTGAACACGGTCTGACTGCTAGTGCCGCTGATGGAGCTTGGGTTCCAAACATAAGGGATGAACTAACCCATTTACCCGTTGTCAGTTTGTATGCCGATAAACTACGTCCCACAGCAGAAGATTTACAGGAAATTGACGCTATCGTTTTTGATATACCTGATGTAGGTTGCCGATTCTATACCTATTTATGGACCATGACCCACATTATGGAAGCCTGCGCCGAGCATCACAAACAATTCATCGTATTGGATAGAGCCAATCCTTTGAGTGGAGATTTGGCAAAAGCTGAAGGTCCAATGTTAGACGCTGCCTGTTCTTCTTTTTTAGGTAGATGGAATATTCCTCTGCGACATAGTTGCACGCTGGGAGAGCTAGCAAAATATTTTACTGCAAACCACATTCCCAACCTCGATATTCAGATTATCAAAATTCAGAATTGGAATAGAAATGATTTCCCAAATAAAGGGAATTGGGATTTCGTGCCCACCTCCCCCGCCATAAAAGATGCAGAAACTGCACTACTCTATCCTGGGCTAGGTTTGCTGGAAGGCATCAATGTAAACGAAGGCAGAGGCACTGAAACAGATTTCAAAGTCTTAGGCGCACCGTGGATTGATTCTGCTGCTTTAAAAAGCTATCTCGATAGATTAAATTTATCTGGTATTGCTTTTTCTACCACTCAATACATTCCAGAATGGGGATTGTATCAGAACGAATTTTGTAACGGAGTATCATTGCGAATAACCGATGAACAAATTATTCGGCCTGTTTCTTTGGGAATAGAAATCCTGAAGTATTTGATTCAAAACTATCCCAACGACTGCACAGAACGACTTTATAAAACTAATGCCAATCCTACTGGCGGCGGACATTTAGATAAATTACTTGGTGTCCAACATTCCTTTAATTCCATAAAGAATAACATCCCCATACAAACTAAACTCCACAAAGAACAGTGGCAAGATTTGATAGAGCCATATCTCCTGTATTAAATTGGGGATTTAGGAATTGAGAGACTGGGGGATTAAGGGACTAAGTGATTGGGGAATTTAAAGTGGGAAGGATTATTTTATAAAAGATGCGTACAATTCCACCGAAAATTAGACAAATTTCTTTTAGGAGCACATCTTCGGAATTCCGTTCTATGATTAATCCGCTTTAGTTTCTTCTACCAATATAGGTTATTCAGGTAATGACAATCCTTATGTTTTACTATATACATTGTAAATCTATCTCCACACCCTTCTCTGCTCACAGTCTCTTTACACACTTTTGTGGGCAGAACCTTCTTTATTATGCTGAAACATAACTTTAACAGAGTGAGAATACTTCTCCAATATCGGAACATAGGCCTCTTAATAGAGTTTACTAAGACTAGATGTTAAGTTTAATCACCATTAAAAAAAGAAGTCATGAGAAACATAATTAAGATTTTAATACCTGCAATAATAGTTCTAACACTTGTGGTTGGCTGTAGTAGTGCTAATGAATCAGAAGGTAAAGGGCAGTTACAAGTTCTAATGACCGACGCACCCGCAAATTTCACTGAAGTGAATGTAAATATTGTTGAGGTTTTAGCTCATTATACTGGTAACGGCGATACAAAAGACGGATGGATTCAGTTAAATGCGAATGCAGGTTTTTATGATTTATTAAAACTACAAAATGGTTTAACTGAAGTAATCGCAGACTCCACTACAATTCCTGTAGGTAAAATCACTCAAATGAGATTAATACTTGGTGATGATAATTATGCCGTAGAAATTGTTGATTCAGTTGCTGTAGAGCATCCTTTGTTACTTTCTAGCCAAGATGAGACTGGACTTAAAATAAACCTAAATTCTGATATTTTAGATAATCAAACATCTGTTATTACATTAGATTTTGATGCTGGAGAATCCATTATTGAATTAGGAACTGGAGAGTATAAATTAAAACCAGTTATAAAAGTGAAAAGCGTAGTTCAGAATCCTTAGATAATAGACGATTTCTGTCACTTCTAGCGTGGTGGCAGAAATCGCTATTTATAACCTCCCTACCTTCTATTTTAAAATCCAATCGTGGTTATTTTCATTCTCGATAATGGATTTTAGTCGAATTACAAAATCGACACCCTACCGTCCTCTCCCTTATTTTCTGCAGGAAGAAATTCTGTCCCACCCTTAGGCTTATCCTTATATACATCTTTTGAGTTTCTAAAAACTGTTCAAACAATATGACGTACTCGTCATTGACGCCAGCAGCGGCATTTGGAGGTAACAACCCAGCCCTGTCACCCTGAGGAATGAGCGGACTTCGACGAAAGTCGGAGGAAGCGAATGAGCGAAGGGTCTCCTGGTAGCAGCTTACTAGCCCTAACAACGCTTCATCGTTTAGGATCCCAAATAATTATTTGGAGATCCTTCACTCACTCCGCTAGCCAGCGGATACGTTCAGGATGACAGGGCTGTTGGGTAATACTCTAACCTCCCTGCGGTCGACCATTGTCTATTATAATGTAGTAATTCCAATTTCAGAGGGAGGATTCCTTGTCGTACTTATGAGCAGTTTTATCTATATAAAGCTTAAAGAATAATTCTTACCATATTTTGAATTTAACACTCTTTTATTCACCTTAATCTGTTATTAAAACCAATAAGAATAATGTACATACCCAATCATTTTAAGAACGAAAACTTGGAGGAAGTAAAAGGCTTCCTCATAAAAAATAGCTTCGGGATTTTGATAAATCAGACTAAGGGAAAACTTACTGGAACGCATATTCCCATGGAGCTAGATAAGGATAAACAAGGCAATGATGTACTGGTAGGTCATATTTCGAAAGCGAATCCTCAATGGGAAGGATTTAGGAATAATGAAGAAATACTAGCCATCTTTAATGGACCTCACTCCTATGTCTCCTCTTCTTGGTACGAAACGGAAGAAGTGCCAACGTGGAATTATATTGCCGTACATATTTATGGGAAAATCAAAATCATTGAAGGTGAGGAATTATTAGACTCGCTAAAGAAATTAGTAGATAAATACGAAGTGAATTCTGAGCATCCTGTTTCTATGGAAACAATGTCTAGCAAAGTGCTTAAGCAAGTAAATGGGATTGTTGGCTTCAGTATTAAAATAAACGAGATTCAAGCTGCCTATAAACTATCGCAAAACAGAAGCGAATCTGATTATCATAACATCGTTGATAAACTTGAAAAGATGGGAGCTTCCAATCCCAAAGAAGTTGCCAAAGAAATGATGAGAAGGAAGGGATAATTGGGTGTAGTGTAATGGGCGGCAACAATCGGGGCAATGGGTTGCAACCCGTTGTTATGGATCCTGAAGAGATAAATGTTTATCGAGCTTAACTTATAAATTCGGAAGCAGAGCCTGCCTTTGTCGGCAGACAGGCTTCCCACTAGCATTGCGCGGCGGAGCGACGCAACGAGAAGAACAGAACGAATCAACGAATCCCTATTCCGCCTTTATAGTGAATAAAACTTGCTTTAGTTAATACTAATACCTTCATTAATTCACCTAAATTCGTAGTTATTGAACTTTAGATGCCCTTATTAATATCAAAAAACATACATGCCAGAAAGAGTCTTCAATAAAATTACATTAAATAAAGGAATAACTGTTCCCAGTATAATATTCATTGTTTTAACCAGTTTCGTAGCGGCTCTATTTCCCGAACAAACAAGTGCAGTTCTAGATGTCATTAAGAATTTTATCTTCGTTAACCTCAACTGGGTTTATGTTTGGTCTGTAACCATTTTCGTATTCTTTATGCTGTATTTACTATTAAGCAAATACGGGAATATTCGCCTCGGCAGTAATGACAGTAAACCTCAACATTCCTATTTCTCATGGATTGCAATGCTCTTTGCCGCCGGAATGGGAATTGGTCTTATGTATTTTAGTGTTGCCGAACCCATGCAACATTACAGCTCCCCTATTTTTGCAGATGGTGATTCAATAACTAGAGCCAAAAATGCACAATTATATACTTTTTTCCATTGGGGCGTTCACGCTTGGGCTATTTATGGCATAGTGGGTTTGTCCATGTCTTATTTCACTTATAGATATAAATTACCACTTTCACTGCGAAGCTGTTTCTACCCATTACTTAAAGACCGAATAAACGGTGCTTGGGGCAATGTTATTGATGTATTTGCACTCTGTAGTACGGTATTTGGTATTACAACAACTTTAGGATTTGGCGTTGTACAAATTAATTCTGGGTTGGTAAATATGAATATTTTCCCAGATACTAGCTTTGCATATCAAATTATTATTGTGTGCATTTTGGTTGGTATTGCCATCCTTTCTGCTGTTACTGGCGTTAGCAAAGGGATAAAAATATTGAGCAGTATAAATATTGTGGCTGTTATCTTGTTATTACTTTTTGTAGTTGCTGTTGGCCCTACTACCCATTTATTAGGAAGTTTCACAGAGGGTATTGGTAACTATATAAGTAGTTTTGTATCACTTTCCTTTAACACCCATTCATACAATACAGATGAATTGCCTTGGTTTTATGATTGGACCATTTTGTATTGGGCATGGTGGATTTCTTGGGCTCCTTATGTTGGTTTATTTATCGCAAAAATTTCTAAAGGTCGTACCATTAGAGGTTTTGTTGCGGCAGTTCTAATTATACCTACTACCTTCAATTTTATCTGGATGACTGTTTTCGGAAATAGTGCCATGTGGATAGATAACGCCATAGCAGACGGTGCATTAAGTAGCATAGCGGGGAATCCTGATGTGCTGATGTTTCGATTCTTAGAATATCTTCCATTTTCTGGGCTAACTAGCTTAGTTGTTATACTCATCATAATCATATTCTTCGTTACCTCAGCCGATTCTGGTATAGTTGTTATGGACAGCATTGCAACAAAGAACTCGACTGAATCCTCTAAACTACAAATTGTACTTTGGGGCGTATTATTGGCTGTAATTTCACTTGTGTTATTAAATGCAGGTGGATTGGTTGCATTACAAAGTATGACGCTGATAACCGCCTTGCCCTTCTCCATTATTATGTTACTGTTTATTGTCAGTTTGGTGAAAGCCTTGCGTATAGATTATAAATATTACCAAAGTGACTTTTCGGCAACAACCGATTCATGGTCTTCTGATTCGTGGAAAGATAAATTAAAGCAAATCGTTACTTTTAAAAATAGGTCTTCTGTTGATAATTTCATCCATACTATAGTAAAAGATGCCTTTGAGGAAATGCAACAGATGCTATCGGAATACGAGATCACTTCTAAAATAAATACGCATCAAAAGCCTACCAGAATAGAAATAGAGATTCAATATGACGTTTTAAATAATTTCATATACGGGGTGAAAAATGAATCCAGAGATCTACCCGATTACTTTGTAAATGAGGAGAATTTGCCGGATGCGGATAGTGATGAATCCTTTTATCCACTTTCATATTTCGGCGATACAAGAGAAGGTTACAGTGTGCTTTACTTTACAAAAAACGAACTAATAACGGATGTATTAAAACATTACGAAAGGTTTTTGGAGTTAACATCTGAAGAGAAAAACGTGATGTTTATAAGTAGTAATAGTCATCACAAAAAATTTAAAAAAATAAAACGAAAGCATAAAGAGAGTTAAAATTAGCTAGGAAAACATAGATATATGAAAGCAGCAATTTTAGAGCAACTAGGGGAATCACCGAAGTATAAAGATTTTCCCAATCCAGAAATTCAAAATGATGACCAGCTACTGCTAGAAGTGAAAGCGGCAGCGGTTAAGAATTTGGACAAATTACGAGCTAGTGGAAAACATTATGCTAGTCATACAGAATTGCCAGCTGTTGTGGGAATGGACGGAGTTGGGCTTTTAGAAGATGGTACTAGAGTTTATGCACAGGGAATTACAGGGATGATTGCCGAGAAAGCAATTATTCATAAAGACAGATATACTGTAATTCCTGATAATCTAGACTTTTATACCGCCGCCGCCCTACCAAATGCCGTGCTGGGAGCTGCTATGGCTATTAAGGTAAGGGGTGAAATAAAACCTGGGCAGAATGTTTTAATAAATGGCGCAACCGGAGTCACTGGCCTAATGGCTGTTCAGATTGCGAAACATTATGGCGCAAATACAATTATTGCAACAGGTAGAAATCTTGATAATCTAGAAAAAGCCATGGATTTTGGAGCGGATAAAGTAGTATCCTTAAATCAAAATGATGAAGCTATTGTTCAGCAATTAAAAAATATTCATTCCGAAACTCCAATCGATTTAGTAATTGATTATTTATGGGGGAATCCTATTGAGTTGATTATACAATCAGTACAAGGTGGCGGTTTGAATAATTTCACTAAAAAGGTTCGTATTGTAACCGTTGGCTCCATGGCAGGCGAAACTATTAGTTTGGGATCTGGAACCTTAAGAAGTTCTGCAATAGAACTTATGGGGTCAGGATTCGGGAGTCTTTCCTCAGAGGACCTTCACCATTTTAGCCAAGTTATACTTCCTGAGATGTTCCAGCTGGCAGCAGACGGACATCTAAAGATTGAATTGGTGGTAGATACTATCAAAAATATTGAACGTTTATGGGAGCAAAACATAGCTCCTGGTAAAAGGTTGGTTATTTCAATTAAATAGGGGTTACCTGTCAGTAACTCTTTGCGAACTCTGCGCATTCTTAGCACTCTTTGTGTGCACCCAAAGAATTTCACGCGAAGGTCGCAAATGTTTTTTACGCAAAGGAACGCAAAGAGGAATGGAATGAAGCCCTACCTACTTTGCGAGCTTAGCGACTTTCTTAGCGCTCTTTGCGAGACACCGAATTAATTTCACGCGAAGACCGCGAAGTGTTTTACTCAGAGAAACGCAAAGAGGAATGGAATGAAGCCCTACCTACTTTGCGAGCTTAGCGACTTTCTTAGCGCTCTTTGCGAGACACCGAAGAATTTCACGCGAAGGTCGCGAAGGTTTTAACGCAGAGATACTCAAAGGATTTTGAGAGTCTAGACGATAAATTAGGAAGAAGATCCTCCTAATGGTATTGCAAAATTATGAGCTCGAAACGAGGTGATTGGATAATTTTCATGTTTTGATATTCTGTCTGATTTATTCATATTACCCTCGTTATTGTATGAATAACATGCAAATGCATAAGGTTGATATGTTCGGATTACGTGTAATGCCATTATTAGCAATAAGCTAATATTTTCGTACTGAATTTAACCGTTAATGTATAACTTGAAATGTCATTATAACTTGACAAAATCATTAATGTTATGAAAACGATAGAAATCAAAAAAAATTAATCGACGAAATTAATCTATCTGAAAACAAGAGTTTACTTGAGGAGTTATATCGTTTTATTAATCTTGAAAATGAAATTCAAGAGACCTATAAATTGAACTCGGAACAGAAATCTGCGATTGCGGAAGCTCGAGAATAAATAAAACATGGTGATTGCTTAACAAACGAACAGGCCGATCAAGAAATTGACGAATGGCTAAACAAATAATTTGGTCGAGAAGTGCACAGGCTGATAGAAAAACAATCAGCATCCGTCGTAAAAATTGTCTTCATATCAAAAATTTGGTAGATTAATTATATGACTATTGAACAGAAAAAAATATCTCTCATCAACTGGATAACGAATTTAGAGGATGAAGCCGTAAGCAACGAAATCGAAAGTTTCCGTAATACAAGTCTGAGTGAGCTTCCAAAAGAAATTATAGAGTTAATTCAGGTTTCTGATTCTGCAAATGAATATGATTGCATTGAACACACTAACTCTAAGAATATCCTTAACGAGCGTTGAAGAAGGTTCTTTGGACTCCTCTTGCTAAGGATTCACTCGTAGAAACCGCCAAATTTATCTCTGAACTTTGGAATGAACAAGTCGTAGATGACTTTCTTAGTCGACTTGACTACAAAATCGAGCAAATCCAGGATCACCCCGAACTAGGTCCATCTTTTAAAAACAGTCCGTACCGTCAACTATTAATTCACGAATCTGTGACTCTGTTTTATAGGAACTACCCCGAGTACCTGAAACTCTTACTAATTTGGGATAACAGACAAAACCCAGCACTATTGTTCGAAAAGTTAACTGGAGCCAATAAACGTTAAATTGAACCCGAAGAATTTCACGCGAAGGTCGCAAAGGTTTTTTACGCAGATAAACACAAAGAGGAATGGAATGAAGCCCTACCTACTTTGCGAGCTTAGCGACTTTCTTAGCGCTCTTTGCGAGACACCGAATTACTTTCACGCGAAGGTCGCAAATGTTTTTTACGCAAAGAAACGTAAAGGGGGATGGAATGAAGCACTACCTACTTTGCGAACTTAGCGAATTCCTTAGCGCTCTTTGCGAGACACCGAATTACTTTCACGCGAAGACCGCGAAGTGTTTTACGCAGAGAAACGCAAAAGGGGCGAAAGCCAAGGCAAAACAGTACTTCCTATTGGCATAGCCGCGCAACGAGGCAAGCTATTCACTGATAACCATTAACTTCCTCTTCTATTCCGGATAAACGCTTTTCTTAGCAGCGAGGAGAGTGTTTTTCATGAGCATGGCTACAGTCATGGGACCAACACCACCTGGGACGGGGGTAATCCAACTGGCTTTTTTTCTAACCGATTCATAATCCACATCGCCCACAAGTTTATAGCCTTTCGCGCTTGTTTCGTCGGCAATTCTATTTATGCCCACATCAACAACAACCGCCCCTTCTTTAATCATTTCAGCCTTTATCAAATTTGGCTGCCCTGCTGCTGCAATAAGTATATCCGCATTTATGGTGTGAATGGTTAGATCTTTGGTGTATTTATGACAAATAGTGGTTGTGGCTTTACCCGAAGCGTTTTCTCTCGATAACATAATGGCCATTGGGGAACCAACTATATTGCTAGCACCCACAACAACGGCATGTTTCGCTTTTACAGGGATACTATAATATTTAAATAGCTCCATTACACCTGATGGAGTGCAGCTTTTAAAACAAGGCTGATCGAGTGCTAAACGTCCCACATTCATAGGGTGAAACCCATCTACATCTTTGCGATGATCTATAGTTTCGATTACATCGTACGCCGATAAATGCGATGGCAGCGGTAACTGGACTAATATCCCATCTACACTGTTATCCTCATTCAGGGCTTTAATTACACCTTTGAGTTCTTTTGCAGAAATAGTGTCTTGCAAAACCATGGTATTTGTTTTTATACCAACATCTTCGCACGCTTTAGTTTTGGCACCGGTATAAACGAGAGATGCAGGGTCGTCGCCAACCAAAACAACTTGAAGGAAAGGAGTTCTATTCCCTTTTTTAGTCCAATCTTGAACGTCTTCGGCTACACGTTCGCGAACTAGGCTAGCTACTTTTTTACCATCAATTATTTCTGCACTCATATTACCGTTCTATATTATATTTTTTCATTTTTGTGTACACATGACTTCTTTGAAGCCCAATAGCATCCGCCGTTTGTGAGATATTCCAATCGTTCTTTTTAAGCTGATTCACCAAAAATACACGTTCTGCTTTATCTTTAAAATCCTGGAAATTATCTATTTTATAACCCAGCTCTTCTAAATCGGTGGACTCTGATTTTGTTTCTAAGATATCGTTAACTGCTTCACTATCAATTATTCCGTTTTTCGATAAGATACTTAGTCGCTCTATGGCGTTTTGCAGTTCACGCACATTACCCGTCCACGATCGCTTTTGAAGGGCTTTAAGACCTGATTCCTCGAATTTAATCCCAGAAAAACTAATATCTGTTATCTGAAGTTTTTGCAAACATGCTTCCGCAATTAATGGAATATCTTCTTTTCGTTCGGCTAGTGCAGGTACATGAATGGGAATTACACTAATGCGATGAAATAAATCTTCACGAAAATTGCCTTCTTTAATCTCTTTTTCTAAATCTTTATTTGTAGCTGCCAAAATACGAACATCAACACTAATACTTTCATTACCGCCTACTCGGGTAATGGTATTTTCTTGTAGCACTCGCAATACTTTTGCCTGAGCCTCTAGGGGCATATCCCCAATTTCATCTAAGAAAAGTGTTCCTTTATTGGCTTGTTCAAATTTACCAATTCGTTGCTGATCGGCTCCTGTAAAAGCACCTTTTTCGTGGCCAAACAATTCACTTTCTAATAATTCGGCTGGGATGGCTGCACAGTTAACTTCTACAAATGTTTCGTTTACTCTGGTGCTTTTCTCGTGTATCCATTTTGCAACTAGTTCCTTCCCTGTTCCATTACTACCTGTAATTAAAACACGCGATTGCGTTGGAGCAACTTTCTCGATCATAGATTTAACTTGAGAAATCGCATTACTCCCGCCAATAATTTCTTGAATTTTAGGGAGCTTTCGGCGTATCTGTTTTACTTCTTTGGCAAGGCTGTTTTGAGAAAGCGCATTCCGAATGGTTAGCAGTAATCGATTTAAATCTGGTGGCTTTTCAAGAAAATCGTACGCCCCCATTTTTGTTGCCTCTACTGCTATTTCTATAGAACCATGACCTGAAATCATAATTACGGGCATCTCAAAACCAGCGGTCCTTAATTGCCTAAGGGTTTCAATTCCATCTATCCCCTTCATCTTAATGTCGAGAAACATTAAATCGAAGTTATTTTTTGAAATTAATTCTAGAGCTTCACTCCCACTTTCTGCAGTGGTAACGGTATAATTCTCGAACTCTAGAATTTCTTTAAGGGTATTTCTAATTCCCCTTTCATCGTCGGTAACTAAAATATGTGGTTTCTGATTTGGCATGCCCTAAGCTAATCAATATTTAGCATACAGGTATTCAAGTATTTGCTGATGAGCTGCATCCAAAACACTAACTTTACCTTTAAAATGATTGGTTGCTAAACTGAAGTTTATCTTCTTGCCCGATTTTGTCACCAAATAACCGGATATGGTTCTCACCCCTCTTACATACCCAGTTTTAGCGCGTAAATTACTAGCTAGTGGCGTATTTTTAAATCTATAGGCTAAAGAGCCATCTATTGCAGCGATGGGTAAACTGGCATAGAACGCTTTATATTCTTTATGCTTTTGCATACTAGTAAGCAGTTGCGACATATTACTTGTAGTGGTGAAATTACCGTCAGCTAGCCCAGAACCATCGTTCATAAGTACAAAGTTAGTATCTAGCTTTTGCTCGGCTAAGAAGCTTCGCACCTCTGTAATACCATTATCAAAAGTACCGGGGATACCTTGCTTTTCGGCAGCCAAGGTTTTTATAAGCATTTCGGTATAGAAATTATCGCTGTCTTTATTAATCCTTCTAACAAGATCAGATAAGGGCTTGGAAGTATGGCTGGCAAGTATTTTATAGCTTGAATAGTCGTTTGGTTCAAACTCTGATTCAAACTCATTCTGCAACCTTGTTCGTGCATTATTTCGAACTAAGAAATTTTCGAATGTCTCTAGAAAAAAGAAATCTGCGCCATCTATTGAGAGCGCTTCTGTTTCGTAATAACCTTGAGGCAGATCGCTAGCAAGTTCAAATTGATTGTACCCCATTCGTCTTCTGTAAAACTCATCGTATTTTCTTTCGGGCTCTACAACAGTTTGGTTATTGGTAATTTCAATACTAGCAATTTTTGGATACCAATCTATACGTGGTGTACCTCCAACTTCCCCTTCAGCAAAAACTTCTAAATCGAAGGCATTGTTGTTAAATGATAATGGATTTATTTGAACGGCGTAGTAGAAGCTCATGTCGTACCAATCCCATCCTTTGGGGTAAACTTCGTTATCGAAATAGCTTACTTCTGCGAGTAAATCTCCATCGATAGTACCAATGCCCTTTTCTCTAAATTGCTTTAAAAAGCTTTTGAATACGAATTCTCTGTCATCATTGTAGAGCGTACCGCTGATGGTAGGATCACCTGAGCCGCGAAAAATTAAATCTCCCGTCCATGTAGAATCGTTCAAATTACCTTGGCTATATACATTGGTGGTATAGGTGAAATCACCGCCAAGGCGATCGAGTACAGCTGCTGTTGTATATAATTTTTGGTTAGATGCAGGAACTATAAGTTTATTGGGGTTTAAACTTTCTAGTATAGAACCATCTTCTGCGCGTACAGTCAAGCTCCAAAAGGCTTCTTGGTTGGGCAGCTTTTCTAATACTTCGGTTAACGATTGGGCGGCTATTGGAGCCGTATTACACAATAGAATTATTGAAAATATAACAGCGCGTATTTGTACTTTCATAGTTTAATTAACAAAATATTTTTCTTCTTCTGATTTAAAAGCAGCTAAAATTTCTTCTGGACTTTCGCAGCCTAAAACCTGCTCTCTAAATTGTCCGCTATTCATTAATCTCGAAATCCTGCTCAATAGTTTAATATGCAGGCTATTCTTGGTATCTGGACCCACAAGAAGGAATACCAATCGAACAGGTTCCTCATCAATAGAATCATATTCAAGAGGCTCTGCTAGTAATGCAAATGCAGCGTAATTTTCGTCAACTGCTTTTGTTTTGCAATGTGGAATTCCTAGACCTTTACCAACCCCAGTTGACATCACTTTCTCTCGTTCGAGTACAGCTTCTCTAACTTCATCAATTCGTTCAGAACCTATTTTTGGTTCCAAAACATCGACTAAACTAGATATAAGCTCTTTTTTACTCTTTACTTTAAGTTGTGATAGAATGGTTGTTGTGTCTAAAAGTGAGTGTAAGTTCATAGGCCTATGATATAAAAAAGAGTGAATTATATGGGTGCAATATATGAATGTGTTAGCTACTCAATCAAAGTTTAATTTGACTGAATATTGTGTACTCGATTTGGGATGATTTATATGTTTGGTTGGCAGTTAGTTAGGTGGAGGTGTTTCAATTTCTTCTTGGTGCCTATTTCGTGTATTAGCTTTTCCAAAGCTAAATCAAATCATGTTTATGAGATAGATGGCAGTTTAACTTTGGAAAAGTTAGACAATGGACTTAGTACGAAGTTACTATCTCACCTTGGAGGGCATTCATGTAGATGCCAAAATAAAATCACCTCTCTTATGTCTTGTATCTTAAATCCATTCCACACATCCTTTTTGCATTATTTAAGTATAAAAATCTATTTACTGTTACTTCTTCATCGTGTAAATGCTTAAACTTGGGCATGCAATGGATAGCTTGTACTCTCACTATTTTAAAGAAAGATTTAAAGATTGAACTCCGCACTAAGTATGCCTTAAATATGGTATTAGCCTTTGTTGTGGCTTCATTATTACTCATCATGTTTACACTTAAAGTGCAGGATATGAATCCAACTCCCAAAAGTGGTTTGATCTGGATTATCATTCTATTTTCTGCGCTTTCTTCTTTAGGGCGTAGTTTCATTTTAGAAACGGATAAAAACACCTACAACATCTTAAGAATTTATGCCAATTCGACTTCTGTTTTTGTAGGTAAAATGGCTTACAACATGCTTTTTACGTTAGCCATTAACCTTTTAACGTTCACTCTATATATTTTTCTTGCCAACATTATCATAGTTTCTTGGTGGGCGTTTGTGCTTATTCTTTTTATGGGAACGGCGGGTTTATCTAGCGTTTCTACCATGATTGCAGCTATCGTTTCGCAAGCCGACCGTAAAGGTGCTATTTTTTCGGTGCTTACAATTCCACTATTTATTCCGTTTATTTTGTTACTTACAAAACTGACTAAAGCAGCTTTTGTTGATGGAATGAATGCAGGAATTACGAATGACGTTACCGCCCTTATAGGTTTTATTGGCGTAACTATTACAGCTGGCATTATACTTTTTGATTATATCTGGGAGGAGTAATTTTGAATATCGAATTTGGAAAAAAACGGTTAATAGGCCAAGAACGGGCCAAAAAGCAAGTTGAACGAATATTTTCGTCGGGACGGGTTAGCCATGCGTATTTACTATCGGGACCTAGTGGCGTTGGTAAAACCGCTTTTGCTTTGGCTTTTGCTGAAGTTGTAAACGGAATTAATAATCTAAGTGATTTAGGCGATCAAGCTACTTCAAGAAAATCATCTTGGTTTACACATCCCGATATTCATGTATTTATTCCCAAGCCTACCACGGCTGATGTATCTGAAATTCGAACTAGGCTAGAGCTTTTAGCTAAAGATCCTTACGAAGTCATCAATTTTTCGCATCGCCCAACGGTCAGTGATGAAAGTACATCTAAAAACCGACAAGCCTTCTATCCTATCGATTATTTTAGAGATACTATTCGTCCAGTAGCCAAATTAAAGCCTAACGAGGGAGCACGAGTTGTTGTTATTTTAACACAAGTAGAAACAATGCGTAAAGAGGCTGCCAATGCATTTCTTAAATTGCTCGAAGAACCTTCCAATCGCCTCATGTTTATTCTTACTACTGAGAGTTATGAGAGCCTACTCCCTACTATCACTTCACGCTGTCAACACATTCCTTTAGCAACACTTACACCTGCCGATGTAGAAAAGGGTTTGATAGAAATTGACGGCATGAATCCTGATGATGCTAAATATTTAGCTCGTGTTTCTGGTGGAAATTATGCGAGTACTCGCTTTTTCGATATCACAAAGTTGCGCCAAACTCGCCAAGAAATTATATCCTACCTGAGATACGCTTTTAGCCAAGATGCTACCAATTTATCAAAATTGACTCAAGACTGGCAAAGTAATAACAATATTGAGGGAATGGTTGCTATTACTGATTTGATGGAAATGTACATTCGGGATATTATGGTTTTTAAAGCCACTAAAAACCCAAAACTTATTACCAATATAGATCAGTTAGACTCTATTGAGAAATTTGTTGCTGCGTTAAAGGATGCCAGGCTTGAGGAGATGATAGTACATCTTAATGAATGCCGACCTTTACTTCGCCAGAATGTGTCTCCTAAATTACTATTCACAGTACTATCATTTCGCTTTTCTAGTTTAATGCGAGGCCAAGATCCATTCATCCCATTAACCGAAAACTGGAAACATCTACCTGCATTCGTAAACTAATGGCTACTATTTCTTTTACAAAAATGGAAGGTGCTGGCAACGATTTTATCGTTATCGATAATAGAGCTGGTTTATTTACACTCGCTGAGATTATTGAGTTTACACCAAAGCTTTGTCACCGTAAGTTCGGTATTGGTGCAGACGGCATTCTTGTTCTAGATAATGCTCAGCTTCCAGAAGTAGATTACACCATGACCTACCGAAATGCCGATGGTAGCGATGCCGGCATGTGTGGCAATGGTAGTAGGTGTTTAGCGCTTTATGCCTTCGTTAAAGGCTTTAACGCAAAACAGCTATTTAATGTGCATGACAAAATATATAGTGCTTTAGTGAATGAAGCTGAAAGTACTGTTAAAGTTAGCTTCCCAGCTGTTAAAGCTCCCAAATCACTTTCAATTTTAGCTCAAAATTATACTCAGGTTTATACTGGCACCGAACATCTAGTTCAGTTTGTTGAAAAAGATATTCTAGAAAACGAAAAGCTTTTATTTGAACGAGGACATTCATTGCGTTGGCACCCAGAATTGAATCCCCCTGGTACGAACGTAAATTTTGTATGGGCTACAAGTGATAGCCATATACACCTTGAAACTTATGAGCGAGGTGTAGAAAATCTAACGCTTGCCTGTGGAACGGGTGCAATTGCTTCTGCCATTGCTACCCATCATAATAAGAATCTTGCAGGAGGTTGGTTTGATTTTCAAATATCTGTAAAAGGCGGCGATCTTAAAGTATCTTTTGAATATGATGCTTCTAGTAGCGAATATAATAATGTTAGCTTAGGTGGCCCTGCCCATTTTGTGTTTGAAGGTACCATTGATGTTTAAAAATCTTGTTCTTGTTTATTTCGCTATTCTTTTAGTTTCATGCTCTAGTTCACATTTTGTAAATCAACAATCCAATAATTATGTAACGCCAAATTATAGCTTGTACAGCCCGTTATTGGTGAACACTCAACTTCCTGCGCCTCAATCAATTAAGAGCATTGAGTTGTATAGAAAAGGCAACTCAGAGAATCCCCCAATCATAAAGTTAGGTTCGTCAGAACGACTGGTACTCGAATTTGATGAACTAACATCATTGGGCGGTCAATATTCCATCCGCTTTACTCACCATAACCAAGATTGGAGCCCTAGTAATATTCCAGAAATTTGGTATTTAGAGGGAATAAATGATTTAGTTGTGCAAAATGGAGATGCTAACGAGCTTTCTAAACCCAACTATTTTCGCTATAAAACGGAGTTCCCGAATCGTCAACTTAAATTTCTAGCAAGCGGTAATTACCTTCTGCATGTGTACGATTTCTCTTCGAATGTGGAATTATTTAGTCTTCCATTTTTTGTTTCGGAGGAAGTTGGAACTATAACAACTAGCACAGAAAGGGTATATAACAACAGCGGAAATCATTCTACAATAGACCAGCTTTTTTCGATGTATGATTATCCTAAAGAAGTGATGTTTCCACAGTTTGATATGTCGTTCTCGTATGTTCAAAATCGCTTTTGGGGAAACGCTATTGAACCATCTCAAAAAGATATCGCCACTCCTGGAAAGATTCGTTTCTATACATCCAGAAATAATTCCTTTTCCCCAGTTTTTGATTTCATCCCCCTAGATCTTTCCGACCTTAATATCGACAATAGGCGAATCATAGATTGGCAACCTGAGTTTATTCCTCCACGAATTATTCTGAGAGAAGATGTACTGAATTTTTCAGCAAGCCCTACCCCACAATATACTTCAAACTTTGGGCGACCTTCTCGCAGTAGCAGCTCGCGTTATGCTAGCGTAAAGTTTAGCCTAGAACCTGGAGATGTGGCCGACGCAAATACAGAACTTTACGTTTCTGGGGATTTCAATCAGTGGCGCATTGATAAGCAGAATCTTCTTCAGCAAAATCCAGAAACGGGTTTATGGGAAACCAATGTGCTTATTAAACAGGGCAAATATCGATATAAATACTTCCTAAAAAATGATTACACCGAAGCAGATTTTATCCCTCTAAACGACGCTATCACAACGGTAGCTCAAGAATATATAGGTTTTGTATACTACCTCGACCCTGATTATAACTATCAACGCCTTCTCATCACCACCACCTTTGGTTCTGGCTTTTAAGGGTTTAGCTAATGTGGATTATTGGCTTTATTGGTAGTTTCCCAAAAAGTGTTTAAAACACAAAATTGTTATATTTGAGATATGTTTAAGAATTAAGTAGTAAGAACGACCGCAGCATTTCTGAATACAATTACCATTCCTAAAATTGGAATATATAGCTCCACAGAATTGGTTATCCGGGATAGCATAAAATCCATCTTAAAAATCGACGCCAATGGTGAAGTAATGGGTTGCTTTGGGTTTGAAGCCAGTACGATCGTAAGCCCAGCCAATATCGTAGCCGAAGGGTAAACCAAATACAATGGTTCGCAAGCCAAATCCACCACCAATAAGAATGTCACCATCTATGTATGGAACTTCAATGGGTGGCCCAGTTTGAACAGGGGCATAACCAATACGCTCTTTACCTACAGTGAAATCTAACTTGGATCCTTTTACTATTGGAATTCCATTTTCATCTAATAACCCGTAGTTAATTTCTTGTCCCCAGGCAGTTCCTACATCTAAAAATGCAAGTCCTGTCATATTATAAAGTGGCAAAATAGGGATTGCACCCGGTATAACAGCTGCAAATAATGGGAATCTGAACTCTGCATTTATAAGACTAAAATTACTACCTGTAATTGAGTTGTACTTATAACCACGTAGCGGTAAAGCGGGCACCGTGAAGAAAGAATCGGCTAGCCGATCGAGTGAGATTCCATTATCCGCCCATCTTTGATTTATCCAGCCAAGCTTCCCTCCCATAAAATAATTCTGGGCATCTTTACCAAGCGAAATACCGCCAGAGAATCTTAATGCAATAGAATAATTTCTACCTAGACCTATATACTTTCTAAAATCGCCCAGTAAGGATATAAATTCTGGTGATTCTGAACTTATTGCGGGGCTACCACTTAGTCCAATTGCGAATCTACTTCCACCTGATGGAGTTATAAAACCAGGCTTTGAGCGATCATTGGTATAAACTATTTCTGGATTTATAAATCTACTCTTCTCACTAGGATCGCTGCTAGCATTTAGCGGCTGATTATTTGGGCTGAATATGCCGTACACCCTATTATAATCTAAAGCCACACCCATCATCGATAAGTTGAAGTCGAAGCGTTTAAACTTGTCTATAGGGTACTGCAGCGACAATCCTGCTCCATAGGTGCGGTAACGAATCAACTCGCCGTAATACGTTTGATAATTTCGTGCCGTATGGAAGTAGCTTACAAAATAGTTGGTGCGATGTTTAAAATTCCCATATTGAACACTATAATCGCTATCACGTAAATCGAACACAAAATTAGTTCCAAACGCCATCTGATGATCGCCTAGTAAATCGCTCACTAAAAATTGAGCAATAGCTGATGAGCCGTAGGTTGACGCTACAAGCGTTGGGCTGTAGGCAATATCAAGATCGAATTTGAGCCTATACTCTTCTGGAATATATCTACCATCTTCAGAAATATTATCTTGTACATCGAAAGTAACAATGTCTTTGAGAACTAAGGTTGTGTCATTTATCACTTCCTCAGCAAATACATAATTTCTGAAATCTATAACATCCGTTTCTACTTTCTTCTCATCTTGTGCTATAGCTTTTTCTTCTTTCTGTAATTTCTCTATTGCAGCTACCGATTTTAATCCCTCACCAAACATTTGGCGAGCATAGGTTGTAGCAGGTACGCGCTGACCTTCGGTTTCTGCGGCTCTTCTTTTGGCCCAATAATTTGGTGTTAGCTCAGTAGTCTTCTTTCTGTTAAAAGGACTTTTAAGCAAAAATACATCCAGGTACCCTTCATTAATTGAGGCAAAGGCAATTCTGCTACCATCAGCACTAATTGAAAGTTGTGAAACACCAGATTGCAAATCAGTTAAGGGTGCAGATGTTCTGGTATCTTGGTCTAGCTCATAGATATTTTGAATTCCATTTTCATCTGATATAAATACGATTCTGCCATCACGAGTTGCACTAGGTTGTGTCTCGTTCCATCCTGGAGTATTAGTTAGGCGTATTGCTTTTTTTGAATTTAATTCTACTTGGTAGATATCAGTTTGATATAAACTTTCTTCTATAAGTAAATTTTCTTTAGCTGTAAAAACACCTAGATCGGTTTTCCCACCTCTATCCGATACAAAGTAAATGCTTTTGGAATCGCTAGCCCAAGATGGTTCTCGATCTGAAAATAAATCTTGGGTAATATCTGTAAGTGTGGCCGTTTCTATTTCATAAACAAAGATGTCTTGGAATGGCCCTACGTTACCATCAAAGGCAATATATTTTCCATCGGGCGACCACGCCACTGAGCCAATAGCATCAAGTTCTGGAAGTTTTAATTTTTGGATCACTCCAGTCTCATAATCTATAAAGGCAATGTCGTGACTTCCTTTCGATTTTGTAGAAAGAACTACACGCCGTCCATCGGGCGACCACGTTAAATTCGGCTTCAGAATATTAAGTTCCTCAAATTCAGGATTATCCTCACCTTGAATCAGAGTTTTTAGTTTTCTGCCATCAATTGTGCTTACCACCACCACATCAAAATAACCACGCTTATTTGTTATTAAAGCAACTTTATCGCCTTGTGGTGAAATTGCAGGGCTCGTATTATAAGTACCAAAAGCGCCTCTTTTTGTTAGTAATGTTGCAATGTTTTTAGAGCTTTCGCGCTCGGCTACTTCTGGATAATATCGTTTTTTAAGTGCTTCTTCCCACTTATCCGATAACTCTTCTAAATTATATCCCAACGAGGCAGACAAACCATATTCTACACTTCTACTCGTTTTAATTCGCTGTAAAATTTCAGCGATCTTTTCACGGCCATATTCTTCAACAATAAAATTCCAGAGTGATTGTCCACCACGGTAAGAATAGTAACCACTTAAATATGGAATGGGCGGCAAGTAATTATTAATAACAGCATCCCTAATAAACATATCTGTGTTGGTATCCCAACCAAGTGCACTGTACTCGGCAAGGCCCTCTTCAAACCAAAGCGGAAATACCAATTGGATGTTGTTTTGTAATATAGACTGGATGGTTCCACCATAAAACATATCGTTGAAAACGGCATGCACTAACTCGTGATGAAGTGTTCGTCTAAAATCGTTGTAATCCCCTAAAAATGGGACAGTCATCCTATTTTTAAGCTTATCAGTAACCCCACCAATTCCCTCAGCGCTGGTAGGTAATGCAACCACATTGGTTTGGGAGAAATCGTTGTGCGAATCGTACACTATTAACGAGATACGATCAGATATCTCGTGGTCAAAGTCTTCTGAAATTTGCTTATAAGCACTTTCAATGCTCATTGTGGCAAATTCGGCTAGCTTATAATTTTGCTCAGAATAGTAATAAATATCGAAGTGTTTCGACTTTATAACACGCCATTCGAACTCATCGTATTGAACACGGTTTTTACCAAAAGGAAAATACTGCGCATTTGTAATGTTGGTCAGCATCAATCCAATAACAAAAGCTAATATAAGCCTCAACTTCATAGTTTCTCCCAATAGAAATTAAGCGGGTGTAAAATCAATCTGTCTTTTTTGCAAGTTAGTACTTTGCACTTTCACTTTAATTGCATCGCCTAGTTGGAAAGTTTTGCCTGACTTTTTGCCAACTAGCCCATGTCTTTGTTGATTATAAATATAGTAATCGCCTTTTAGATCAGCAATTCTAACCATTCCTTCACAATGTATATCATTTAGATTTACAAATATTCCACGATCGGTTACGCCACTTATAACGCCGTCAAATACTTCGCCAATTCTATCACTTAGAAACTCTACTTGTTTCAATTTAACTGAATCGCGCTCAGCATCTACCGCAACACGTTCGCGTTCGCTACAGTGTTCACCGTCTTTTGCTAGGGCAGTAAATGTGTACGGAATAGTACCTGCTGCGTATCCTTTTAACAAACGATGTACAATGATGTCGGGGTAACGTCGAATTGGGCTTGTAAAGTGTGAGTAATGATTAAAACCTAAACCAAAGTGACCGATATTAGCTGGCGAATACTCTGCTTTTGCCATAGCACGTAGCATTAAACCGGTTACAATGGTTTCTACCGAAGTATCTTTTACTTTTTTAAGCAGCTCGTTTATCTGCTTAGGTGATATGCTTTCACCTACTTCAAACTTGATGTTTAATGGGCTTACTTGCTCTGCAATTCCTGCTAATTTATCTTTGTCTGGCTTGTCGTGAATTCTATAAAAGAATGGGAATAGGTCTTTTGTTTTTTTCTTACCTGATTGCTTTCTAAGATTATCGACATGAGTGGCAACTGTTTTATTTGCCATCAACATACATTCTTCAATTAAGCGATGCGCAAAAAGTCTCTTTTTGAGAACTACTTCCAATGGTTTCCCATTTTCATCAAGTACAAACCGCGGCTCTGGCGTATCAAAATCTATGGCCCCTTCGCTGTATCTTTTATCGATTAGAATTTTAGCAAGACCTTCAAGAGTTTTAAGTTCTTTTTTGAGTTTGTGGTTTTTGCCGTCTAATATTTCTTGAGCTTCTTCGTAGCTAAACTTTTGATTAGAATGGATAGCCGTTTCTTCAATAGAATAGTCCACTAAATTTCCTTTAGTATCTAGTTCCATAAAACAACTGTACGTCAGTTTATCTTCATTTGGTCGTAAACTACATACGCCATTACTCAAACGTTCTGGTAGCATTGGAATCACTCGATCAACTAGATAAACCGTTGCACCACGGCTATAGCCTTCAACATCAAGCGGGGTATCTGGCCTAACATAATGCGTTACATCAGCAATATGTACGCCTAAATAGTAATTCCCGTTTGGCAACATTTTAATACTAAGTGCATCATCATAATCTTTGGCATCTGCCGGATCAATAGTAAATACAACCTCGTTTCGCATGTCGTTACGACGCTTGAACTCTTCGGCTGGAATTTCTAAAGGTATCTGGTTTGCGAAAGCATCCACTTCTGGTGGGAAGTCGGATATAAGTTCGTTTTCAGCTAGTATGGAAAGTATATTGGCATCGTTAGTACCAACTTTACCTAATCTTGAAAGTATTTCTGCTTCAGGCAGTGCAAGTGGATGCACCCAGTTTTTTAAATTGAAGGTTACTTTTTCTTGATCTTTGGCTCCATGTAAAAATTCCTTCAGTACAAAAAAGTCGGTATGTGCAGACTTTTGATCTGATTCAATAAGAAAAGTTCCTGCGTCGGTTTCTTTTAAAGTACCTACATAAAACTTTTTTCCACGTTTTATAATATCAACAACTTTACCTTTTGGTTGGCCACTTCTTTTATTACCTACAATTTTAACAGCCACTGTATCGCCTGGTAATGCAATTCCTGTATCGTGACGTGATATCATAATATCTTCGTCTAGGTTTTCAACTATTACAAAACCTGTTCCTCTTGGGGTAATTTCTATCCTACCTTCAATTAAGCTGCGATCGGCCTTTTTCTGCTTTGGCTGGGCTTTATAATGAATCATATTCCCTTGCCGTAGCAGTATTTTCTTGCCCACTAAACGCGTGATACTTTTCTTTAACTGCTTTTTTTCTTTCGCATTTTTTAATGCCAATGCATTCTCTAATACTTCTAACGACAATTGCTTGTCTAGACTATTCTTTATTAAGTCTATAACTATTTCTTCTAAACTACTCAGTCTCGAGTTTCTACTCATTAATTCCTTATTATTTTAACTTACTGGCTCTTCTGTCTGGTCTGTATTTGTTTCTACATCATCCCTAATCCCGAAAATCCTCTTAAATGGTATAGCCAATTTCCTGAAAAAATCATTCCATGAGTCGAAACCATACACAGCCTCTATACCTAAACCATTAATATCTTGAGCCTGTTGTGTTTGTTGGCCTTGTTCTATTCCACTAAATGTTGGGTCTTGCCTGTGAAATGCCGAAACCGAAAATACTCTATTTATCCTATATGTGGCACCAAGGTCACCAATATTAGATTGCGCGCCGGTAATTTGTCCATCACGCCTTAGTATAATTTTGTCGTTATATAGCCTTAATGCCACGCCCAAATCAATTTGATTGTATGTATTTAAACTGAAATCCACATCTAAGGTACTTAAATCGCTTCTTAACAAAGAATTTATTTGATTAGATAGCAGAGGACTTATTACTTGGCTAGATATAAGTGGATTTAAAACGGCAGCACCTGCATTTGTAGAGAGATTATCGGTTAAAGTTCCCGCCCCACCAAGCGAGGCTTTCGATGGAATGAAATTCTCGAGTAACAGAAAGCTTGTAGCCTGTAGAAGTTTTTCTTCTTCATTCTGATTTAGCGCATTTATCTGCGTAGCAAGTGTAGTGCTTTGTAGAGATTCGAATGTATTTGGTAATCGGAAATAAAAATCGTTTTGTATGCTCGAGAAATTACCGTTTATATTTAACACTAAATCTACGGGTACACGCTGTGCCGTATTTGGATCTCTATCAGCTCGCGTTGTTGTTAGTGTCTGAATATCAGGCCTAGCCGAGAATACCGCATTCAGGTTTATCCTTGCGTTGGCGGGGTCACCTTCCCAAACAATACTCCCCCCCGATTCTAGAGAGAATCTACGGGTAAAAATATCGCCACTTACAAATTGATAGGAACCGCCTGTAATATCAAATCGACCAAAAATACTCAAATCTTGATCTTGAAGTCTAATTCTAAGCCGCCCCGTTCCATCACTTTTAATAATATCGCCTGTAACTGGGTCAAAAATTAAACGAACGGTCATCGGGTCGTTTGCAATAAATTGTAAGTCTAATGTAAATCGCTCAACAAAGGTTAATGTTGAGGCATCTACTACTTTATTATTACTAAATACGGAATTTGTTCTACTAGATGTAGAATCGGTTGTTGGGCTGTCGAAAGAATCTACAAAACGGATAAATTTATTATCGGTGTCAAATTCTGTTTCTTCCAATAATGGCAGCCCAATATCAGAAAAGCTAGATAGTACAACTGGTGTTGAGGTTTCTATTGTTGGATTGATACTTGTACCAAACATCCTTATTAAACCTGTTCCATAAGCTTTCCCATAAAAAGGAGATTCAGAATCGAATGTACTGTTTAATAGCTGAAAGTCTTTTGTATTGAGCCTGATATCCATGCTATCTACGCCAGAGAAATCGTTGAAGTTGTAATAACCGTCTAAAACGGCTGTACCACCAGAGGGATCTATGAGAAAGATATCATCGAAAACGAGGCCTTTTTTACGCGAGAATGTTACAGGGCCCTGCGCATAATAATACGTCTCTAAGAAGTTGGGTTTTATATACACAGCATCGTCTAAACCAATCCCAAAATTAAGAAAGAAATCATAGGTTTCTAAATTCCCCCAAAGCTTGCCTGTCCCTTTAGCTTTACCTTCCATAGCATGGAATACACTTGGCGTTAGATATGGAATAAACCATAGATCGAGAGAGTGCATCCCAACATCAAAATTAAACAGGGTATCTTCAGCTGAGAAACCACCTTCTTCGGGTGCAAGTATGTAGCCATCAATTTCAATATCCTGCCCTTTGCGATCATTGTTCACATAATAATCTGGGAATATTTTAGGATCCGTTTGAATTGAGATATTTGTATCAAAACGATTTAGTGGTTGATTGAAGTTACTCGCCACTTGTAAATTGCCTACAATATTATTGCTGATTGCAAAATCTTTTAGATCAATAACTCCCTCAAAACTAGGGATAGAGGATAGTGTTCTAGTTATAAAAGTACCATTTAAATTCCCTGAAAATGGAATATCTCCCTTAATGAGATCTGATATTTTACCTAAATCTACTCCGCGTATTCTATAATTCATAGAATCGGTTAAGTTCTCGCTATACACCCCATCAACACTTACAAACTGTTGCTCACTTTCGAAGGTTAAATCTTCAACAATCCATTGCTTGGCATTGGTATATATTACTGTTGGAACCCTTCGGTTAACCCAATTATAAATATCGCTACCCAACTTAAATTCATCTATACGCATGGTTATAGCTTTATCTTCTAAATGAATGTTCCCTTCCATATTGTAGGTTACATCGGTACCAATACGGTCAATTTTTTGGGTTACATGAATAGAATCACGGTTTAGCGATGCAATTAACTCGAACCCTTCTGCATTTAAGTGTTTTGTTTCTAACCGTTTGGCATTGGCTTTTAACTCAAATACCGAGAAGTCTTTAATCCTTTCATTGTGCCTAAAGCTTCCAGTGATTTGCGCCCTTACTGTATCTGCTTCATTATCTTCAAACACTACGTGATTATCGTACCAATCTAAATTAAACAATAACCGATCTTTATTTGCCGAGATGCTTGAAGTGATGCGAGCGGTACTAACTATACTTGGTAACTCTGGCAAATAGCTCTTTACGATGTCATAATTTTTTATTTGCGCAGTGAGGTCAAACTCTTGGTTTACAAATGTAGCTGCCTTATCTAATGTGGCAAATGGTGCTTCAAAGGTGATTTCTGTACTCAGCCTATTTGCAAAAAACTCTCGCCAATATTGTGTTATTTCTCCTAATTGCGAGGTATAATAATCACCATCAAGTGTTACATCGAGTGCTGTTGATGTAAACCTAAATATTTTACCACCATTGGGCTTATTAGATAGATCTGCATAAAAAAGATGTGGTGCTAAAGTATCTCCTTCAATTACTGTACGTGGAAATTCTACACTTATTTTGCCGAAAGCATCATCAAGTGTAGATGCTGAAATGTCTGCCTCATATTCTATATCGGCAAATGCAGCCGCTAGTTGATCCATTTGTGTTAGCTGTTTCAGATCAACATTTGAACCCGAGCCACTAATTTTAAATCGTTTTATATCATCTCTAAGATCAATTGATCCATTCCCATTAATTGACGAGCCATTTGCAATTAAGGTGAATATCGGATAAAGGACATCGTTTTTTGAAGAAGCATTCAGATTAAAAATATCAATTTTGCTCTCATTCAAACTGCTTTTACGCACAATTATATTCATCTCCTCTACGGTATCTAAATGATTGTAGTCATTTAGCTTTATACTTCCCGTTGAGGTTATGCTAGAAGTGCTCACATTACCAGCAAATAATCCGCCAATATCTAGCGAATCAGTTTTAAAATTGATGTCTAATCGATTCGATTCTTTTAGTCCCAATTCTCCATTGATGCTTATACCACCTCGATCACTAAAGCTATTCAGCTCGCCCGCAATCTTTTTTAATGTACCCGATATGTTTGCATCAATAACTAATGAGGTTATCGTATTAAGTTGAGCTTCGCTACTATTCTCGAATAACGGCTCGAGGTCATTTCTATCTAATGTCGTTTCTTTTAAAGCTAGTTTATAGCTGAACTTTTCTGAATTAAGTAAATCTCTGAAATTGCCTGAAGCTCTGAAACCTGAGTTCCCATATTGGAATGTTAGGTCGTCTAAGTAAAGTAAATCGAGTGTTCCTTCAATAGTTAAGGCTGCTAAGATTGGCTTTTCTAAAGTAATGAGTTCAGGGTAGAATTGCCGTACCCTTTCTGGTGATACAATAGCTTCTTCTATGTCGAGGCTAAGGGTTGCTGCCTTTAATTGCTTTGATATATTTTCTTTAAATAAATCTACTCCATCAGCCCTACCACTTAATTTTAATAAGGCATCGTTTGTATTAAAATTGAATGAATTAAATTCTAAAAAGCGATCGTTATTATATACCTGCCCATACATCTGCGCATTATCAATGTCTAGCTCTGGAATACTCATTGTTAAATTGTCTATATCTAAAAAGCGTTGCACTGCTTTATATTCAAAAAACATCGCCAAATTAATGTCTTTAAATGTCAAGCTATCACTACTAGTAAAAGCTTGAGGTTTATCGAATACATTTCTTAGTATAACAGTGCCTGAGCGAACGGTAACACTAGGCGCTAGTATTTCAAAAAATGGTGCGTCTATCTCATCTGGCTCTTCTATTAATATCTGTTCCTTTTTGGTGATGGCAGCCAAAAACTCCGTTCTATTTTCACTATCAATAATAATAGTTGGAGTATTCAGGTTCAGCCCTGTAACAATGAACTCTTGGCGGAGAAGTGCGAATAGATCTAAACTTGCTGAAAGATTTTCTGCATGAAATACCGGCTTCACGCTACTAGAGTCGGGATAGAGGTTCACCTCTTCTAAATCAAAACTCATAGGCATAATACCCGAAAGCTTGCCAATGGTTAACACCCCTTTATACTTTGAGTTGAAGTTCTGCTCTATACGTGTTGCAATATATGTTTTGGTGGCTTTTAGCTGTAGAATTCCAAAACCCAATAAGCCGATAATGAATACAGTTAGCCCAAGAATCCCAAAAGAGATCCAAAATACATTCCAACTTTTATGTATCCAACGTAATAAGGGCATTTAGTTAAATTCCTCTATAATAGAATCCCAAGCTTTCTCAATAATTGCGGTATGTTCAAATTTTTGTGTAATTGGGTATTCTAGATCTTTTAAAAGTACCAAGCGGATGGTTGAGTTTGCCACTTTCTTATCGTGTAGCATCAGCGCAGTAAGTTCTTTACACTCTAACGCACTATTTAGCTTCAAATTATACAAATATTTATAACGCAATAAAATATCTGTATTTATTGTAGCGCCCAGTTCATTCGAAACAAGTACTGCAGCTACCATTCCCATATAAACAGCCTCGCCATGGGTAAACATCTTGTAGTCCCCTTGCCGCTCAATAACATGCGCAAAAGTATGCCCAAAGTTTAGATATTCTCTAATCCCAGCCTCTTTAACATCTTTAGAAACAATATCTACTTTTATGGCGGCACTTTTAGTAATAACATGTTGCCAAGCTTTAGCAGCAGCAAATTCATTCTCTATAATTAATTCGTCTAGCTCTTCAAAAATTAGGCTGTCGCTGATAAACCCATATTTCAAAATTTCACTAAGTCCACTAATCCATTCTTGTTTGGGCAGTGTTTCTAAATACTTTAAATCTGAGAAAACTGCTTTTGGTTGATAAAATGCGCCCACTAGGTTTTTACCCACTGCGTTATTTATCCCAGTTTTGCCACCAATTGAACTATCAACCATTGCTAACAGCGTAGTTGGCATTTGGATGAGAGGAATTCCACGTAATACTGAGGCTGCCACAAATCCTGCCAAATCCCCAGTTACGCCACCGCCAATAGCTAGTAATGGAGTTCGGCGCTCTATACCTGATTTTAAAATCACATCCACTATTTGTGCAAACTGCTCAATACTTTTGCTTTGTTCGCCAGCAGGTACCACATATTTGATAATGGTTTTGAACGAGTTATCTAAACTCCCAAAAATCATATCTCCATGAATCTTTTGCACATTCTCGTCGATAACCACAATCAATTTTTGAGCTGAATATTGTTCGGTTATAAACGATGTTACTTGATCCAATAAATTATAGCCTACGGTAACATCGTAGGTGTCAGAAAATGAGGTGGAAATGTTAATTTTTTCAGACATACAGCTTTAATTTCTCAATAATTCTATTCGCCATTTTTTCATGACAGTCACTTCCATCACTTTCGATATGAATTTGAGCTTGGTTATAATAGATTTTTCGGTTGGAATATAGCATTTTCAGCTCACTAAGAAGTGTTTCTCTCGTCTTTATTTTACCTTGTTTATCTAGCGCAATTGGTCGGTTTTTATTGCGCATTATGCGTTCTATTATAATTTCGATAGGCGTTTCTATGTATACAAGCACTCCACGTTCTTTTAATCTATCTACAATTGCTTGGTTTTGAAGCGATCCACCGCCTAGAGCTAACACTCCTTTAAACGATGATGAGAGTTCTTCGAGGTATTCTCTTTCTTTTTTGCGGAAGTACTCTTCCCCTTTATCTGCAAATAATTTGGGTATGGTAGTTCTTTCTTTGCGTTCTAAATATCTGTCTAAATCTTGAAAGGGTAGCTCTAACTTTTGTGAAAGCACGCTACCAATACTGCTTTTACCCGTTGCCATAAAGCCGCAAATATATAGGCAGTCTATAGCTTCTTTTATGGACGATTTACTCATTTATCTGGATTTTTTGGAGTAATAAATTCTACTTCTTCGCGCTCCACCATTACCGCACCGGGTGCAGCTTTTTTGGGTTTACGCACATATTTCTTTTTTGTATAAATAACGGGTACTATCTCAGCACCTTTAGCTTTAGAGTTGAACGCTGCATAAGAAGCAGCCTCCTCAATAACACTTTTAGGTGGCATATCTTTGTTATTTGCCATTCTTATAAGAACGTGAGAGCCAGCCACACCACGAGCATGTAACCATATATCTTCTTTATGCCCCATCTGCACCAAAAGATCATTGTTTTTAGCACTTTTACCAATCCAAATGGTATAGCCCTCTACTTCATACGTATGAAATAGAGTTTGGTTATCCTGCTCCTTTTTGGGATTTATTATACCGTGGCTTAATAGAGCACTATTATTCGCTTTCTCCCATTCACTCAGCTCATAGTATTGTTCTATTTCATCTAACGAGTCTTTCATTTGTAGAAGATCGCTTTTCCTTTGTTCAAGCTCAGGTATCCGAACCAATGATTGTTTGTACGATTTAGTAGCATTTTTTGATTTGGTATAATAACGCTCAGCATTTTCGGCAATACTCAACTGTTCATCTATTTTAATGGATAGCTCTTTACCCACATCATACAAATCTTCAACTATTATTTCTGCCTCACCCGTATGCTTCCTGTGAGCGTTTGCCATTAATAGGTGCCCATATTTCTCATACTCTTCAGCACGTTCCAAACCTACATGAGCCGCACCTAAATTTCGTAGGCTAGACGCCGTTCGCTTAATTTGCCTATTTATTTGTTTTAGAAACTTGCTCTTCCCCTGCCTTAAGCGTTGAGTATGCGAATAATTTTTATATCGATATAAAATTAGATCATTTATCGATTCAAAACTTTTTGTGGTTTCTAACGGAAGTATTTCTTCGTTAAAGAGCGTAGTTGTGCCATCTTTTAAAAGTCTATAGCTAGGACTTTCCAGTAAGGTGCTATTCAGATTTTGCGCAAAAGTAACTAGGCTAGCAGCATCCAACTCATCTAAATTATGAAACTCAATCAACTCCTTTAAATGTCCTCTTGGCAACTGTGGATTTATTGCTAACAGCTGTTGGCTAGTTGACAAATTGATGGGTGGCAATGCAATCTCTTTTTGCATTTTGGGGATAGGAACTTCTGTATCACCACTTTTAAAAGCTTCAATCACCCTCCCATTTTGCGTTAAAAATACATTTGCCTTATTACTAAATACTTTGAAGACAAGCTTATAATTATCAGCTAAGTTAATCTTTAATATCCTATCATTCTCTACTAACTCAACATCTATAATATCAAGGTTATAAACAGTTTCGAAAAATGTAAGTTTGTTTTTACGTTTTGTTGATATATGTTTACTCAAGTACAGAGCAATATTACCTGGCGAGGTACTAAATGTAAGTTTAAGTTGTTCTATGTTAGTACTAACAAAAATATCTACTACATTTTTATAGGGTGTAGTAACAAGAGTAATACGAGAACCTTTCAATGTGTTATTTAAGGTTTTCTTTAAATATATTAGCTCGTAATAGTTCATTATATAAAGTGAGAGATAAAAGGAAAATATGCATTACCCAATATTTAGTTCTATAGTAAACACTATAGACACTCAACTTGAGAAACGTGGAATATCGGCTGCAACATTCAGTACTTGGGAAAACAGTAAAATTAATGCTACTGGTTTAGAGTTAGAAATTAACCTTTCTAAGGTATCAAAATATATGAAAACGCTCTCAATCAATTTTGATTGGGATGGCTTTAGAGAACACTCTTTGGCAAAACAACTTGAGGGAATGGAATCTCATCCCTTTCTTAAAATTGACAAGTTAAATGAGAGCAAAATTACACCCACTATAGATGTGGAAATGTCTTGGTTATTTGATGTTAACTTATGCCAGCCAGAACATCCCGATCTTTCTGGTAATTACCGTGTAGAAAAAGCTAGTGAGTGGATGGACTCTGTAAACCGACAAGTGAACCAACTGCTAATAAACGACGATATTATAACCCGTTGGCACATTGAGATTGAAGGGGATGAACAAGGGAGATATCTATCTGCAATAAATCTTATTTCTTACTTTCAGTATCAATTAACATCACCACAAAGTTTGAATGAAGTAACGCATTTTGTGAGCCGACGTTTGCATGATCTTTTACTCAAAGCTAATAAAGTAATTTTTATATCAGATGAGATTTTAGCTGAATCAGTTGCAGCATAACAAGAGAATCTATATCTCAGTAATATATAAATCTACTTCAAACTCCATCTTTTGAGCATAAAACAAGAACTAGATTCAATCTAGATTTAATTGCTTATGCTCGGATATGGCTACGAGTTAACTCCCCTTCCCTTTAAAATTGTAAGCTGTAGTAAGTAGTTTTTTCCTTTAAAATACCAACATGTTATTGGTGCTAAGAGAACCCCAACAACTACCAATTCTAAGGCAAAAGCTAGGTTAAAAGCCAAAAAAAAGGCTCCGATAACTATCGAAGCCTGAAAATCTACTTTTTCTTCTTATGCCTGTTTTTTCTCAGACGCTTTTTACGCTTGTGTTTTGCGATTTTTGCGCGCTTTCTTTTTTTACCACTTGGCATTTATAATCACCAAAAATTACTAGTTATTATTGTTTGTTCGAACATCTCAAAAGTAAGAACTTTTTGTGAGGATTTCTAAATCAATTTTCAATCATCATTTTTATATTCACTGATTCTTTAAATTCCTTAGACATCTTAAGCACTGGCACATACTGTTCAGGTACTATAACTTCCTCGTTGGTTTTCGGATTTCTAGCTACGCGTTGAGCTCTTTTTACAACTTTGAAACTTCCAAAGCCTCTTAATTCTATAGATTCTCCACGCTTCATTGCTTCAATTACTGTTTCAAGAAAGCCATTAACTACGGCCTCTGTCTCTACTTTTGTAAGACCCACTGATGCTGAAATAATATCAACCATGTCTGCTTTAGTCATTATAGGGCAGTTTTTTAGAGTTTACTTTAAAATATATTTTAGTTGTACAATATATGTAACACGAATATTATAAAATCGTTCCACACCCCTAAATGTACCAATATTTCAACAACTTTAAATGATGCACATATTTATTGCCAATTCTTTTCTACTTTCACTATCATAACTGCAATATTTAAATAAATAATTAAATAAATCTACTCAACGTATGGAAATCTTTGAAAACGCTGTATCATGGTTAAACGATGTAGTTTGGTCGCAACCATCAAAATTCCCCTTCATGGTGGCCTTACTTCTAAGTTTTGGAATTTTTATAACCATACGGCTTGGTTTTATTCAATTACGGAAATTTAAGCATGGTGTGTTTTCTGTAATGGGTAAATATGATGATCCTACTGCAATTGGCGACGTTAATCACTTTCAAGCCCTTACTACTGCTCTTTCAGCTACCGTTGGTATTGGTAACATTGCAGGTGTAGCTATTGCAATTCATTATGGCGGACCTGGTGCATTATTTTGGATGTGGGTTACCGCTTTTTTTGGGATGGCAATTAAATTTACAGAGTGTACTTTAGCAGTAAAGTATAGAGTTCAAAATACAGATGGCTCCGTTTCTGGTGGACCTATGTATTACATTGAAAAGGGTCTTGGGCCAAACTGGAAATGGTTGGCTGTTTTCTTTGCTGCTATGGCGGTAATTTGTTCTTTCCTTACTGGGAATGCTGTTCAAGCAAACACAGTATCTGATACAATGTATAGCTCTTTTGGAATACCATTTTGGATTACTGGTTTAGTAACTGCTACGTTAGTTGGTGTTGTAATAATTGGTGGAATTAAAAGAATTGGTAACGTAACTGCTCGTTTAATGCCAGTTATGGCACTTATTTATGTATTAGGTGCATTAATTATTCTACTCATAAATTTCCAAGAAGTAATTCCTGGATTAAAGTTAATTGTAACTAGCGCATTCACCCCAAAAGCTGGAATTTATGGCGTTGTAACTGGTACTTTCTTAACTACTTTAGTTTGGGGTATTAAACGTGGTCTATTCTCAAATGAAGCGGGTCAAGGATCTGCACCAATTGCCCACGGCGCTGCTAGAACAAAGGAGCCGGTACGCGAAGGTGTAGTTGCTCTGCTCGAGCCTTTTATTGATACTCTAGTTGTGTGTACAATGACCGGCCTTGTAATTATAAGTACTGGCGCTTATGAACAACGAAACGACTCTCCTTTCGATATAAATGGAAAAGAAGTTAACTATGTAGTAGAAAGTGGTAACACATTATTTATTGAAGAAGGTGTACCACTTAATGGCCAAATTATAGTAAATGAGGCTACTACAGGTGATTTATTCATTGGTGATAACACATCTACCAAAAAATTTACTGGTACTATTGAAGTCATAGCTGGAAATAACATAGTAAAAACAACGGATGGTACTATAATCACAAGTGTTCATGCCGATATTGTTGAGAATGGGGCTACATTAACCTCCTTTGCTTTCGAGAAAGGCTTGGCTCCTTTATTCCCAGGTGGTAAATACTTAGTGACAATATGTGTATTCCTATTTGCTGTTTCAACTGCCATAAGTTGGAGTTATTACGGCGACAGAGCCATTCAATATTTAGCGGGTGATAAATCAATCATCTACTATAAGTTTGTATATGTTGTAATGCACTTTGTGGGGGCCATTCTTACCTTAGAAACGGTCTGGGCCATTGGGGATATTGCACTCGGGCTTATGACATTCCCTAATATTATTGCATTATTTGCATTATCTGGCGTAGTTGCTACTTCTACAAAAGCATACTTCAAGAAAATGGATACAGAAACTAGATAAGGCCATGAAAAATGTACAGGTAGTTGATCACCCCGTAGTTCACCGATATTTAACAGTTTTACGTGATAAGAACACGAATACTGCTGCATTTAGGCGAGCTATGGCCACTATCGGTAATATTCTTGCCTATCATGCACTCAGCGATTTGCCCTTGCAAGAATACGAGGTAGAAACCCCCATTCAAGCAACTAAAGGTTATAAACCTGCTACCGACGTAATAGTTGTACCTATTTTAAGAGCTGGACTTAGCCTTGTTGATGGAATAATTAACTTCATCCCCGAGGCTAAAGTTGGGCACGTTGGAGTTTATAGAGACGAGGTTACTCTAGAACCTGTAAACTACTATGATAATTTACCCAACGGAATTGATACTGGGTATACACTTGTTGTAGATCCTATGCTTGCAACGGGTGGTAGTGCTTCACATGCCATTAAATATTTAAAGGAAGCTGGAGCAACTAATATCCGGTTTGTTTGCTTAATTTCGGCGCCCGAAGGAATTAAACGGCTACAATATGACCACCCCGATGTTCCTATAATAACCGCGGCTATAGATGAAAAGCTGAACGAACAAGCGTTTATCGTACCTGGGTTGGGAGATGCAGGAGATCGCTACTTTGGTACGCAATAGTCTCATAGCCCTTATTATTTTTGTCAGTTTTGTATCTTGTACAAAACTTTCAGACTTCGATAATGAACGTATAAAAGAAGTTTTGGGAGACTCCCTCTTTTCAAGTTCACTAAGTTGGCAAATAGATATGGATATTATAGAAGATGGGTATTTAAAGTTGAATCTAATAAGCTCAAAAGCCACTTCATACACTGTTGAGGGCTATAAATTCACATCCCTAAGTGGACCCGTTCATATTTCTGTATTTGAAAAAGATACTTTGCAAACAGAAGTCTATTCCGATAGCGCTCTTTATAAGCCAACAACTTCAAGTTTTGAGCTTTTTGGTAATGTTAAGGTATTCACCAATTCGGGAAGACGACTTCGGTCAGAATATCTTAAATGGGAGCGTAATTCTGACATTGTAAGCACCGAGCAAAACGTAACCATTGTAACCGAAACCGATAGTATTAACGCCAAAGGCTTTATTGGTAATTCTGATTTAACCAACTATACGCTTAATGAAGTAACTGGCCAAACGGTTATACATTGATACGTCTCACAAATATAAAACAACTGTACCTCTTCATTGCGGTTTTACTATGCACTAGCGGCTTGTCTACCGCACAAAATGTAGTAACCATAGAGTATTCCAAAACCATTAAAAATGCGATCATAGGTGGCGAATCAATCCGTAAACTCTATGATGCAAAGTTGAGCGCCGGCATGATGACGTTGGTTTGCGATAGTGCTTGGCAATTTGTTGATAGAAATGAAATTCGGGCATTTGGTAATATCCAAATAGATACTAATACCGAAAATATATGGACTGATACCCTGTATTATTTTACCGATAAGGAATTTAGTGAGTTAAGAGGTAGAGTAATTATTAAACAGGATAGCACCTTACTTTTTGGGAATAGCGTAGACTATAACTTCCTAACTAAAGAAGCCCAATTCCGCGACAACATTCGTTTAGAAGATACTGATGGAGTTTTATCTGCTCTTACTGGTACTTACTTTCAACAATTAGATAGTGCCGAATTTCGAGGGAATGTCCAATTAGCCGATTCGGGGAAATATGCTGAAAGCGATAGCCTTTTCACGAATAGATTAACCAAAAGTGCACGATTATTTAGCAACATTTTTGTTGTAGACAGCACTAATAATGCCATTTTAGAGGGCGATTATTTAGAAGCTGACTCTACTGGTAGACGCTATATTAAAGATAATGCCTACCTGCGAAAAATAGATAGCGATACAACAGATACCACTCATATTTTCGCAAACGAGATCCTACTTCATAAAGAAGATTCTACTACTTTTATAGACGCCTACAAAAACGTAAAAGTATGGAGCCCAAAATTTTCATCCGTTTCTGATACTCTACTATATAATTCAACTGACGAAGTATTTAATCTAAGCTCAAATCCCAAAGCTTGGCATAAATCTATTCAATTAACGGGACCATATATTTTTGTGCAGCTAGATAGTAATAGAGTGGAGAAATTAACTTCTTTCACAAAACCAATTGCTGTACAAGAAGACTCTACCACAGGCAGACTAAATCAGATTAAAGGCGATACGTTAATTGCTAATTTTTTGGATGGCGATATATCTGAAATTATGGTTTACCCCAATAGCCAGATTTTGTATCACACAAAAAATAGCGACGACGAACCTGATGGCGCCATTGAAAGCACATCCCCAAAGACAATACTTAGTTTTGAAAAGGGAGAACTTATACAAGCATGGATGGGCAAAAACCAAGGCCTCTTTTTGCCAGAATACACCGATTTAGCTACTAGAAGGATTGAAGGCTTTGTATGGACGCCTGAACTTAGACCTACACGCCCCTCGATAAACCCAGAGGCAAAACTCCCTCCTATTCCTAGTGAGCGTCCTTTCCCTCTGCCCAAGCGCTTTATTGAGTTTCTAAGTAAACAGCTATAAATCACTACTTTTTACAGAATATCTACAAGCATTTTTGCAACTTATACATCATTCAAAATAATCTACTAGATCTTGTAACATGAAAAAATTAATCTCTCTTACAGTTCTCCTCCTTTCATTATGCATAAACAGTTATGCCCAAGATGGAAAGCTAACATTCCCAATCGACTCATCTTCCAAAACCGATCATGAAGTGGTTATTGGCGGCAAGAAGATTGCCTACACCGCAACCGTTGGCACACAACCCGTTTGGGATAATAGCGGGAAAGCTACTGCCACCTTGTTTTATACTTATTATGAAAGAAAAGGAGTTTCTGATAAAGACACTCGTCCTTTACTTATCTCATTTAATGGCGGCCCAGGTTCAGCCTCAGTGTGGATGCACATTGCCTACACCGGTCCTAAAGTTTTAAAAATCGACGACGAAGGTTTCCCTATACAACCTTATGGCGTTAAAGATAATCCTCATTCTGTGCTTGATGTGGCTGATATTGTTTATGTGAATCCTGTAAATACAGGCTATTCTAGACTTATTGGTGATGATGCAAAACGAAGTGATTTTTTCGGAGTTAATGCAGATATAAAATATTTATCAGAATGGATTAATACATTTGTAACTCGTGTTAACAGATGGAACTCCCCGAAATATCTTATTGGCGAAAGTTACGGTACAACTCGAGTTTCAGGGTTGGCACTTGCTTTACAAGGCCAACAGTGGATGTATTTAAATGGTGTAATTTTAGTTTCGCCAACCGATTTAGGTATCAAAAGAGATGGACCTGTTGATCAGGCTAATCGTTTGCCCTACTACACTGCTGCCGCTTGGTATCACGAAAAATTACCTCCAGCCCTACAAAATAAAGATTTAGATGAAGTTCTGGCTGAATCTGAAGACTATACTCAGAATCATTTACTCCCTGTTATTGCAAAAGGCGCTTGGGCTACCGATGCCGAAAGACTTGAAGCAATTAAGAACTTCAGTTATTACTCTGGCTTGAGTGAGCTTGTTATTCGTCAGCATAATTTAGATGTCCCTACCTCCTTTTTCTGGAAGGAGTTACTACGTGACGAAGGCTATACTGTTGGGCGCTTAGATTCTAGATACAAGGGTATAGATCGCATGGAGGCGGGCGTTCGTCCCGATTACAATGCAGAGCTTGACTCTTGGCTACATTCCTTTACACCGGCAATTAACTCTTATTTCAGAAATGATTTAAATTACAAAACTGATATTAAGTATAATATGTTTGGCCCAGTTCATCCGTGGGATAGAACTAGAGATAGAACGGGAGAGAATCTCCGCCAAGCCATGGCTCAGAATCCATACCTGCACACTTTAATTCAAAGTGGTTACTACGATGGTGCAACAACCTATTATGATGCAAAGTATTCTATGTGGCACCTAGACCCAAGCGGTCGCCTAAAAGACAGGCTTAGCTTCAAAGGGTATAGAAGCGGGCACATGATGTACTTAAGAGCTGAGGACTTAAAAAATGCTAATGATGATATAAGAGATTTCATCAAAAATACATTACCAGCACCAGGTACTCCCGCCAGGTATTAATAAGTCTGAAATTTATTTACACTAGATATTTAATCATTGAAAAGCCCTTGCTTTAAGAGCATGGGCTTTTTTTTGTTTATAGCTGATTCTTTAGAGCGACTAGTATTTAGTTGATAGAAGATAGGTACGGGGTACTGTCACAAATGTGTGTAAAGAAGCGGTGATATAGTACTAGTCAAACCAACAGGCAAGGGGTTGCAACCCCTTGCCCCGTTGGTGGACTTATACTTGACGAAACTGTTTTTTCAAGCCCATTCTGTCTATGAATCACCTAGCATCTACAATAATGCACAACCTATTTTATCAAGGTTAGTTTTTTAGTTTGGGTAAAGGAACCAGCATCCAAGCGATAGAAATAAACCCCACTCGCTAGGTTTTCTGCATTCCAGCTTTTGGTATAGGTACCTACAGCCATATTCTCGGAAAGAACTTTAGCAACTTCTCGCCCTGTTATGTCATAAACTTTCAAGCTAACAAATGATTGCTCAGCTAAACTGAACTCAAAGTTGGTAGTTGGGTTAAATGGATTTGGATAATTTTGCTTTAAATTAAAAGCACTTGGAACCTGTGCCGATGTCACCTCATTAGAAGTAGCTATTTCGGATAATGGACGCCGTATTACACCGATTTCATATGTCCCAGCAAATAAATAGCCATCGTGTTTTATTAAAGCTCGAATACCATTACCAATTTCACTTTCAAGGCCTTCATTCTGAGATTGCCAGCTTAACCCGTTATTTGTGGAGGAATACATCCCCACATAGGTGCCTGCAAAAAGATAGTTGTCGTGTTCGGCAAATGCATAAACCCATAAATTATTACCTGTACCATATCTTGGTATTCCGTAACTAGAGCTTATCCAAGATTCTCCATTATTGGCACTAGCATATATACCACTTCCAGTTGTTCCAGCAAACAGATAATTACCCTTTTTAATTAAATCGTTAACAGGTATTATACCGATTTGGGACAACTTCTCAACATTTTCCCAATTGGTGCCATTGTCAATACTGCGATATACACCAGTGCTTGCACCACCCGCAAAAAGATAATCATCAAAGCCTTTTATCACCGTCACTTCAACAGGGTATTGACCAAAGCCAGCGTTGGCATCTTCCCATGTATCTCCATGGTCATTACTGCGATATACCCCATATTTTGTACCCGCAAACAAATAGTTTTGCCAAATTGTTAAAGTATGAATGTAGCTACTTGACGTATAGGAGCCTTCGTATACTTTATTCCATGTTGTACCATCGTCGCTGCTACGATATATTCCGCTTTTCGATCCAGCAAAAATATCATTCCCCCAAACAGCCAAACTTAAAACATAGGTGGAATCTTCTCCAGTACCTTCATACATAGATGTCCAATTATTCCCATTATCAGTACTACTGTAAACGCCATAGTCAGTGCCAGCGAGTAAGTAATTATCTTTTACTTCTAGCGCATTTACTATTAGATATCTTTTTACGTCAACTACTTCCCAGTTTTCCCCGTTATCGCTAGTGCGATAGAACCCACCCTCGGTTCCCGCAAATAAATAATCATCGGAAGCAATTAAAGCCTGAAAGTATATTGATTTTTCATTCACTTTCTCAATTCCTGGCTCCCAAGTTTCTCCATAATCACTACTTCGAAACAGTCCATATTCTGTACCTGTATAAATATTATTACCATGAACCGCTAAAGATAGAATATCTACGCCATATTGATTTGAATTAGGTCCAAATTTACCATTAATTCTTTTCCAATTTTCCCCATAATTATCACTTCGGTACACCCCATTTGTAGGACTGTAACCCCCACTAGTTGGATCATATACCAAGGAGCTGGTTGCTGCAAATAAATATCCATCTTGAAATACAAGAGACTTAACATGCTCTACCTTTCCACCTTCTTCTTCTCCTTCTTTGTCAGTTTCTTTATTTATTGTTATCCAACTCTCACCATTATCATTACTCCGATATATCCCGCTAAAGGTGCCAACAAAAAGAGTGTCTTCGATAGCAATTATTGACGTAACAGTTTTGGCGTAGCCATTAAATACATCACCAACAGCCGCATAATTATCTCCATTATCGTTGCTACGATATAGCCCCTTATTAGTGCCTGCAAATAAATATCCATCTTTTATAAATAATGCATTTATACGTTTTGCATCACCTTCTAGCCCTTTAACCACTACATCGTTAGTCTTATTTTGTAAGGGAAGTGGGTAACGATAAATTCCAAATCGATGTCCCACAAATAGGTATTGTTGATTAATGGCAAATGAGGAAATCGCAGGATCTGCCAGGCCATAGGGTTTAATTTGCTTCCAATTTTCACCTTTATCGCCGCTATAATAAATTCCCCGTTCCGTTCCAGCAAATATAGAGTCACCTTTAGCAAATAAGGTAAATGTATCGACTAGAGTTTTTGGGAGAGCTGTTTTCTCCCATTGTGCATTAATGTTACTTGTGTTAAAAATGATCGAAATTATTAGTAACGAAAATGAATATTTGAATCTTCTCATGACATATATCTCCTGGCTATTATGGTTTTAATTGAAATTGACAAAGAAATGTCAAATAGAAACCCTTAAATAACCTGGCTTAAAATTTTAATAATAAATGAATTACATACTTAATATATATTTTATAAATAAACAACCATTATTTGTATCACATTCACTTTAAAACTCTAATCCTATTTTACTTGAAAAGATTTTTCTTCGGAGATATTTAATAAGAGTACAGGTATAATAATTAAATAAACCCGTACTCATATAAATTCAAAGTTTAGCTTTCCTCAACCTCAATATTTTCTTTCATTACCCGCTCTTGCACCTCGTGAGGAGCTGGTGCGTAGTGAGAAAACTCGCGAGAATAAGTAGCACTTCCCTGTGTCATAGATTTTAATCGCGTTGAGTACTGATCTAGTTCTTGTAAAGGAATATTAGCTCGTATTTTTTGAAGAGCTCCTTCAGCATCCATGCCTTGAATCTGACCTCTTCGTGTGCCTAAATCGCCCATTACATCGCCCATAAAGTCTGCAGGCACAATCACCTCTACATTATATACTGGCTCAAGTAGTTGGGGTGAAGCTTTCAAAAACCCATCCCTAAACGCCATTCGAGCTGCTGTTTTAAAAGCCGCTTCATTTGAGTCAACCGCATGCATAGAGCCATCATAAACAGAGATACGAATGTCACGTGCACAACAACCACTCATGGGTCCATTCTCCATTTTCTCCATCACGCCTTTTAAAATAGCTGGCATAAATCGGTTATCAATTACGCCACCTACAATACAGTTATTAAAAACTAACTTCCCGCCCCATGGTAACTCATGGGTTTCTGAGTTTCGTACTTTCATATCTGCAGGATCGGGCATTCCCTCTGAATAAGGTTCCATCAACATCTGAACTTCTGCATATTGCCCCGCTCCACCCGATTGTTTTTTGTGTTTATAAGTAGTTTTTACGGCTTTAGTTATAGTTTCTCTATATGGAATTTTAGGTGCTATAAATTCAATGTTTAACTTATAACGGTTACGCAAAAGGTGTGCTATTTCACTTAGGTGCTCTTCGCCTTGTGCATGAATAATAACCTGATGTAACTCTTGGCTGTGTTCAATAGATACAGAAGGATCTTCGCGCTGTATCTGATTAAGTGCATTTCCGAGTTTGTCTTCATCCCCTTCAACCACAAGTTTTACAGCTGTTCGAATAGTTGTTGATGGGAAAGTAGTTCCTTCGAGCGATATTTCTTCTCCTTTTTCGGAGAGAGTATCGTTTATTGCACCATCTTTAAGTTTAACTACTGCGCCAATATCTCCCGTTCTAATTTCATTAATTTCGATACGTTTACGGCCTTCGGTTAAAAACAAACTTCCTAAGCGCACCGTATTTGAAGTGGTATTATTTACTAAATCCATGCCTGGCTTGGCAGAACCTCCATACACTTTAAAGTAAACTAACTCCCCTAAATGCGACTCAGACTGCGTTTTGAAGAGAAATAAAATGGTTTTTCCATCCGGTTGAAGAATTAACTCATTCCCAGTTGTGTCTTTAGGCGGTTTTACTTCCAATGCACTTGGTACCACATTATCAATAAAGCCCATTACACGTCCAGTACCCATATTTCTTGCAGCAGAAACACAGAATAATGGAAATATTTGGCGATTTACTAACGATAAATGTAGTCCATTTTGCATTTGTTCTTCGTCCAATTCCCCATGTTCAAAATAAATATCCATGAGCGATTCGTCATTCTCTGCAATAATTTCTACAAGTTCCTGATGAAGTTTATTCGCACGATCTTTAAGGGAATCTGGGATGGGTAGTTTATCTGGTTTCCCTCCACCTTCGGGGAACTCATACATCGTCATTCTAAGCACATCAACAATTGCATGAAAATCGTCGCCTTCGCTATACGGGAACTGTATTACTGTCACATTTCGCCCAAAACGATCTTTAGCTTCTTCAACTGTTTTCCAAAAATCTGAACGTTCAGTATCTAATTTATTAACCACAAACATCGAGGGAATACTAAATTTCTCAGCATATTTCCACAAAGCGTCCGTTCCTACTTCTACTCCATTTTCTGCATTCAAAGTAAATAAAGCAGTATCTGCTACACGGAGTGAGCCCACTACTTCCCCTATATAATCAGAGGTGCCGGGCGTATCGATAAGATTAATCTTGTGCCCTCTCCAATCTAAATTCATAAACGTTGAGTAAACAGACTTGCCCCGCTCTTGCTCAAAGGCGTCATAATCCGAAACAGTATTTTTCTCCTCTATACTCCCTCTTCTGTTAATAGCTCCGGCTTCGAACAACATAGTTTCGGCGAGTGTTGTTTTACCAGAGCCCGAATGCCCCAACAAAACGACATTACGAATTTGATCAGAATTATATACTTTCATGATGTATCTCCTTGTTTGAGTAAACTAGAAAATGGCTTACTTCAAATACATTGAAGTACTTCCACTTTTGCGCTTATATTTGTCAATGAACTTGGGATTGTTTCGTGAAAACAATGTGAAGAAATAATTTAAGCTACTATAGTTAATAATCAACATGAAAAACATACTTCTTATTCAGACTGGCGGAACCATCGCCATGAGTGCAAAAGGTGATGGTGTTGAGCTAGATCCTAACTCATGGGCAACCTTATTGTATAAGCAAATTCCTGAGTTAACACAGTTGGCCGAAATTGATACCTACCCCTTATTTTTCGAAGACAGTTCTGATTTAAACGCCGAACACTGGGTAAATTTGGCGAATTGTATCGAAAGTAATTATTCTAAGTACGACGGCTTTGTTGTACTTCACGGTACCGATACCATGGCTTATACAGCCTCAGCACTTTCATTCGGGCTCCAAAATTTATCAAAGCCAGTGATTTTTACGGGAAGCCAAGTACCCATGAGCAACATTAGAAGTGATGCAAAACGTAATCTTATTAATTCTATAGAGATGGCAACACTGCCTTTGCAAGAAGTTGCTATCTGCTTTAACGACCACGTTTTTAGGGCAAACCGTTCCACCAAAATGAGCATCGGTGACTTTGACGCTTTTGCATCTCCCAACTTTGCACCCATTGCTCAAATTGGTTTAGATATAACTTTAAACGTTCAGCCTGAGGAGCTTTTAGAGCTCTTTCATAACAATGCTGCCTACTCAAATGAGGTATTTATACTCACTGTGCATCCTTCAATGAATCCAGAGTTTCTAGATTATATAGATCTAGCAAAGGTTAGAGCCGTCATTGTCCGCAGTTTTGGAAGTGGAAATTTCCCCATAAAAGGTCCATTCAATCTTCTTCCATTTTTTGAAAAATGCAGAGATAATGATGTTGTGGTAGCACTCATTTCTCAAGCTGATTTTGATGCTGTTAATTTAACAAAATACCCAGCTGGACGGGAAGCCAAAAAAGTGGGCGCCATTTCATGCAGGGATATGACTCTAGAAGCAGCTCTCACAAAAATGATGTACTTGCTGGCTCACTATACTTCTAAAAAACAAATCGAAGAACAATTCCAAAAATCACTCGCGGGAGAAGTTGGTTAGGCGTGAGGAAGAAGAAGTAAGATTTAGGACATAAGATTTAAAAGAGATTTCTAGAGTTTAAAAAATAATGTCCGGCTGTAGGGTTTTAAGCTTTAAATCAACTCCCCAATTCCTGAATTCCTATTTTCCATTAACCATAACTATTTCCTGTTCATTGCTAATTGTTAATTGTTAATTGATCACTGAATACTCAATTCCCTATTTCCGATTCACTAATTTATGCTTTTCTGCCTCTATTTAACTATTATCAGTTTCACACATCCTAAGCTAAATAAGAACACATGTATTTTATTTTTGATATCGAGACAATCCCTGATTTCGAATTTGTTCGTAGAGTGTTAAATAATTACGATGCCGATGATGAGAGTTTACTCGAACTCGCTAGCGAAGAACTAGCCAAAAATAAAGCAGGTTTTCTCCCTCCTATGTATCACAGAATGGTTTCGTGGGTGGGTTTATGGATTGAAAACACAGGCCAACCACGCCAAAAACTATCATGGAATGGCGAGGATGAAAAGGAAGGACTGACCCAATTATTTAATGCTCTAGGTGCATTTAAAGACTTCGGGCTTATACATCACAACGGGAAGGGATTTGATTTGCCCGTGTTGCTTTATCGTGCGATGAAGCACGGTTTACAGATGCCATTACGAATGAATACTCATGATATTCGGTATCGTTTTAGTAAGCATAATGTCGATTTAGTGGATGAATTCAGTAATTATGGCGCTAGTTCTTGGCCCAAACTAAAACATCTAGGTCAACTCATTGGCATTCCATTTAAACAAACAGGTGAAGGCAACGAAGTGCTTGCAATGTTTAATCGCAAGGAGTTGGATCTTATTGAGCACTATTGCTACGAAGATGTTATGGCTACTTACATAGTTTGGTTATATCAACAGTACACCGTGGGTGCAATTAATGATGATTTATTTGCAAATTTAAAAGAGCGAGCACTTACTAAACTTGAAGAAATTCAGAGTAAGTAATATTGCAAATTTGAATAGCTTTGAGGTGTGAGGAAAACTTCCAGATAATTGATCCCTGTTTATTGTTAACTGCTAACTGCCCCAAGTTTTGAACTATGAGTTCTGACTCCTGAGTTCCCAAACCCTCCAAGATTTCAACATATCTAAATTATCGCTCATTTTATCATTCTAAACCTTGGAGGATCTTTTCATATTCTGCTTCCTTAATCCCTAGTCCCTCAATCTCTTATTCCCCAATTACTATTTCCCCAATATCAGATAATATCAATTGGTTCTACAATAAAAATCCTGTTTTATTGCCTTGTAATACTTTGCAATAATCGAACATGTTATATACATATTTGCCGTGCGTAATTTATATTAGTAGGGTAAATATTTATATGCGCCAATTAAAAAAACATATCACAACCTTCCTCGCAGTAATTTCTGTGCTTGGTTTAATTATGTCTACTTTGCACACTCATAGCGAAACTCTAAAATGTTTAGAGCATCCTAATGAAGTGCATTATTCTATCGATTTAGATATATGTGAAATTTGTTTCAGAGTAGTGCAAACTAATTTTATCTCCCCTATCTCTTCTAGCGTACAGCTTGTTGTTGTAGAAACTCTTGTTACTATAAATCAAATATTACATTCAGATTTCTACACTTATCAAGAATCTGGCCGATCCCCACCCTATTCGGCTTAGGCACCCAATTTTCTTATTCAGTTACTATTTCAACATTAAAATAATTTTCATTTACTATGAAAACAATATTTCCTTTATGGGTAAGGTCTTCCCTTTTTATATTTCTTGCATCACTTGTACTTTTTACTGCTTGCCTACCCGCTACAGGCGATGAGCATGACCATGATCACGAACATGAACACGAAGCAATCGGCTTAAGAGTGTACACAGTTAACTTGGCAGGTCTAAAAGATCAACTTGTTGCGGAGCAAACACTTAAAGGTGTTACAAGCAGTATTACAATCTCAGGCGAAACTAGCCTATTCACCATCGTTTTTATTGATGATGATGCCCACGAGTTTACACCTGATTTATCTGAACATTCCATCGACGTTGAAGCTGCCGAAGATGCTGATAATTTATTAATAACTCGCCCAAATGAAAGCGATAATAATATCACTTTTGCTCTTAAAGGCTTGAAAGGCACTTCTGCTAAAATCAACATCATTTTAAAACATCAAGGTGCTAAAGAGTTTGTTTCTAAGCCCCTTCATGTTACTATAAACTTGTAATTATTTTACGATGACTAAAAGATTATTCAATTTAATTTTTCTGATTACATTCATTTTCACTATCCCTTCAATGGGTCAGTCTAGTTCATATTCAATTAAGGGAACTGTTTTTGATGCCGAAACTGGAGAATCAGCTCCCTTTGTTTACATTCATCTTGAGGAAATAAATCGAACCACAGTTTCTACTGTTGATGGTGATTTTGAACTCAAAAATATTCCTCTAGGCACCTATACGTTTACTGCTCATCGCATTGGATACAGAACTCAATCCCAAAAAGTCACAATTTCTGATAGTGACTTAACGCTTACAATTAAATTAAAAACATCCGTATTTACATCCGATGCCGTTGAGGTTATTGGAGCACGTTCGGGTGTAAGTGGTTCCAATTTAGAACACGCTTCAAAAACAATTTCTGGGGCAGATTTACGACGTTCTCTCAGCAGCACCCTGTCTCAAACGCTAAGTTCTATTCCTGGCTTTGATCAACGGACACAAGGCGCTGCCCCAGGTAGACCTGTAATACGTGGTTTAGGTGGTGAGAGGGTGGTTATTCTTCAGGATGGAATTAGCTCAGGTGACATCTCTGCTCAATCTTCCGATCATGCAGTAACAATAGATCCAGGAACTGCCGAAGAAATTGAGATTGCACGTGGTCCTGCAGCTTTAGCTTTTGGCGCCAATGCTATAGGTGGAGTTATTAATGTGGTTAAAAATCAAATTCCCACAAGTGTTCCAAGTAAGATTAATGGTAGTTTTACGCTTAGTGGGCAGTCTGTAAACTCTGGCGTGTCTGGGGCTCTTAGTACGGCAATTCCACTCGGTAATTTTGCGGTTCAGGCCGATTTAAGTGGTCTACTTTCGGGCGATACACAAACACCTCTCGGTAAAATCGCGAATTCCTCCTACAAAACTACTAACGATGCTATTGGCATAAGTTACTCTCGCCCGTGGGGATATTCAGGAGTTTCAGCTTCCATCTACTCTAGCCATTATGGTATCCCACCAGATCCAAACGGACATGTTGGCGGTGTAGATATTGAAATGATGAAAATTCAGTACGATTCAAAATCTGAAATTATTATAAATCGGAATTTTTTGAAGCTGCTAGAAATCGACGTTTCCTTTAAAGACTATGAGCATAAAGAAATTGAAGGCAAAGACGCAGATGGACATGCCGTTATTGGTACACTTTTTAACCTCCGAACCTCAAATGCTGATGTGCGCTTGAAGCATAATCCAGTAGGTATTATAAAGGATGGTTCATTAGGTATTTCAGCTCAATTTGAAGATTACGCTGTTGAAGGAACCGGTACACCACCAGCTAGTAACTTAGGCTTTGGTACCTACTTAATTGAAGAAACAGATTTGGGTAATATGCATTTGGAGATGGGTTTACGTTTCGATGTAGTTCAAGCCATGACTAACTCTACCGATACATTCTATCCTATTGGTGTGCAAACTGGCGCCGTTGATTCGACCTCGTACAAAGACAGAACTTTTAGTGCACTCTCGGGTTCAGTAGCAGCAATTTACGCTTTTGGCGATGGGTTTTCGGCTGGAGCTAGTATACTCCGTTCCTTTAGAGCCCCTTCTATGGAAGAATTATATTCAGAAGGTCCGCATCTAGCCTCATACTCTTACGAAATTGGAAATCCTGATTTAGATCCTGAACGTGCATGGGCTAAGGAGATATTTGTAGGCTACAAAACCAATAGTTTCAATGTTGAAGCAGCCGTTTTTCATAATAGTTTTGATAATTATCTATATGCAAGAAACACTGGGCGTGCAAACGCACTAAGAGCCGATCTACTTGACTATCAATTTACAGGTACCAAAGCTTGGCTGTATGGTTTTGAACTATCGGGTGAGGCAAAGTTGACTAAGAGATTTGTAGGGCAATTTTCTATAAGTCAAACTACGGCAGAACAAGAAGTAATGGAGCCTTCCGGTTCAACTATAAAAAAACCTTTGCCACAAGTACCCCCACTAAAAGCACAAGCTTCTTTAAAATATACGCACAACTTTTTTGAGGTTGGCACTCAACTAAAACACGCTATTAAACAAGATCGAATTGGTGAGTTTGAAACTACTACCGATGCTTACAGCACTGTAGATATTTTTAGCCAATACAGATTTGAAAGTAATAAGCTACTTCATTCCATTTCGTTCAATATAAACAACCTACTTAATACGGCGTATTATAATCATCTATCTAGGATTAAGGATTTAGTGCCAGAGCCAGGAAGGAACTTTAATCTGCTTTATCGCGTATATTTCTAAGACAAAAAAAAACCTCGAAATTTTCAGTTTTGAGGCATTTATTTTATATAGCTTAAGGAGTAACTCTTTTTAGACGACACTAAACTGAATCGAATAAAAATCTCTCTCACATATTTTAATAAAGAGGAGTTGGAACTACTTTTGTTACAAAATAAATTAATTATTTTATATATCCATTATACACACCTATTTAATAAGCACTTACATGAGTCATAGAAAACTAAAAATAAGCTCACTTTTAATTTTTTTAGTAGCAATATCTTTTAGCTGCGCCACCCTTCAAGACATGGCTAAAACTCAAAAGCCAACTGTTTCGATAGTAGATTTTAACCTTACTAATTTCAGTTTACAAGATGTTGAACTCACTTTTGATATGGAAGTAGATAACCCAAACCCATTTGCGGTTACACTTGCAAATTATGATTACGACTTACAGTTCAATTCGCTCTCATTTATTAAAGGTGAGCAAACCACGAATTCTAGTGTAAAAGCAAATTCAAAAAGTATAGTACAAATCCCCGTTAGCTTTGGCTTTCAAGAACTGTATGAATTGTTTGGTTCGCTAAAAGATAAAGATGATACGGAGTTCACATTCGCAGCAAATGCGGGAGTGGAAGCCCCAATTTTAGGTCTTATTTCCATCCCTTTTAGTAAAACAGGAACATTGCCCGTAGTTAAATTACCTAGCATTAAAGTAGGCGGTTTAAAATTGGCTAACCTATCTTTTACCAAAGCTGAATTTGAAATTGAGCTGGATATTGAAAATCCGAATGGATTTAACTTAAACTTTAATGAGCTTAGCTACGACCTCGCCTTTAATGGCCTACCTGCAATAACAGGTAAATCTAGTAGTGGTATAGAAGTTGCAAAAAAATCTACTTCAAGTATAAAGCTACCATTAAGTGTGAGCCTGTTTCAACTAGGTGCTAGTGCAAAAAAAGCAATTATAGATGGCGAAGCATTTAGTTATAGCCTAACTGGTAAAACTGATGTAGGTTCATCGCTCCCTTTTTTCAAAACCTCTACTTTTAATTTTGATAGAGATGGGGTTGTTCCTATTCTAAAGTAAAATTAAATAAGCCTATTTTGACCTACGTAAGTTATTTTGAATCACCCATCGGCTTTATAAGAATTTTATCGAATGGCATGGGCATTACAGAAATAAAGTTCATCGATTATGATGGACCCGATGACCCTGATGTCCATACCGAGTCGGCTAAAACACAACTGCGCGAATATTTCGAAAGTCGCCGCGATGAGTTTAGCCTTACTCTTTTGCCAGATGGAACTAATTTTGAACAAAAAGTTTGGAAAGAATTACTGCATATTTCTGTTGGTTCTACAATCAGCTATGGCAGTATTGCTAAAAATTTAGGTGATAAGAATTTTGCACAAGCAGTAGGCCACGCCAATGGTAAAAATCCCATCGCCATTGTAATTCCATGTCATCGCGTTATTGGTGCAGATAACAAATTAGTGGGTTATGCTGGTGGAATGGATAAGAAGGAATGGCTGCTAAAGCATGAAGGCGCTCTGCTTTTATAAGCATGATATAACCTAATTTTACGCTTCACAATCTAAATTTTGTTTAGATTAGAATGCGCGATATTGATTGCAAAATTTGCATTTATTAATTTCGATGCCTTGTAATAACGATATATTTATTACAACTTTTAGATGTGCTAAACAGAGAGTAATGCACTTAATATAATTGATAAAATAAAAATTAACTTATAGGTAGAATTATGAATATAAAAAGAGTTTTGACCACTATATTTTTCGTAGCAATTGCAGTTTCTGCAAATGCCCAAAGCCAAGGTTTTGCAGTCGGCGCTAATTTATTTAGTCCTGCAGGTGTCTCAGCTAAATATACACTTTCAGAATCTTCAGCAATTACTGGAGTTGTAGGATTCTCATTAAACGACTTTAACAATAGCTTTACCCTTCAAGCTAACTATATTATGAACGGCGATAGAGATCAGTTCACCTTAGAATCAGGTTTACTTCGTAGCTATTACGGAGCTGGGTTAAATCTTTCATTCCAAGAATGGGGCGATACTGGTGTTGGAATTCGTATACCACTAGGTGTAGAGTATGGAATAGTTGACCAGCCGCTTGAGATTTATATGGACCTCGCGCCAACTATTAATATCCAGCCAAATACTTCATTTTTCTTTAGTAGCTCAATGGGCGTCCGTTATTTCTTCTAAATATTTGCAGATCATAATATAAATGGCTTGGCATTCAAGGCGAGATTCTCGCAAAATTCATCGTTGGGGAGGCATTATCATTGCTCTCCCCTTTTTAGTTGTACTTATCACTGGTTTAATTCTTCAAGTAAAAAAAGAATTCTCTTGGATTCAGCCAAAATCTCAACGTGGGGTTGCTATAAACCCATCTATAAGTTTTGATGAAATCTTAGCTGTATCTATTACAGTTCCAGAAGCTGAAATAAATAGTTGGGATGATATTCATCTCCTAGATGTGCGGCCAAGTAGAGGAATTGTTAAAGTACGAGCCGAAAATCAATGGGAAATTCAGATTGATACCAAAACGGCGGAAGTACTACAAGTTGAGTTCCGAAGATCTGATATTATTGAAACCCTCCACGATGGTTCATGGTTTCATGAAGCCGCCAAGCTTTGGGTTTTCTTACCCGCAAACCTAGTGGTTTTAGTTTTGTGGATTACCGGTATTTATTTATTCCTAATCCCCTACCTCTCCAAACGAAAAAACAAAAAGCGACTAGAAGAACTTAAAAGCGCCGCTGAAAAGTAAGGCTTGAGCCACGCTATTGTTGATTTTAGATTTGTGACAGCATTATAATTATATAGTTAGCTAGTGTCATGTTTGTAGATGCCAAGTTATTCAGTGACTGATTTATGCTTTTAAGCCAGGCAGGGTCACTCTGATCCCGACTGTCGGGAGGTAGTATCCCAAAAAGTGTGTATTTGTTATTTTTATAGCATGATTAGATCTGAGTTGTAAACAATGCTCCTGAATCCGTTATGGTTTATAGGAACCAGAGAGAAAGGAATTTATATAATTCTAGTAATATTCAACGTATGCATCATTTTATCAATAACTCTCATTATTATGTTTTCCAAAACAAACATAGCCCCGAGATTTATCTCGGGGTAAACAGATTAAATATAGGCATCGGTGGGTAGGGTTATTTTATAAAAGATGCGTACGAATCCACCGAAATTTTTGCAAAATTTATTTTAGAGTCACATTGTGAGATTTCTATTGTTGCCAATGACTCTTTACACATTTTTTGGGATAGTGCCGTTCGGGATCAGAATGACCTATTCTTACTATTTATGTGAACAAATAGTATTTTTTAACAAATTATATGACTTCCACAAGGATGATCCAGCTTATTTTTGATAGACCAAGGCTCTCAACGAATTCCTTAGCATCTACAAGCACTTTCCATAAAGAGAAACTATCACCCCATCTTTTTTCAGTAATTATATTATTCTTGTATTCATCCAATACTAATTACAATTCCACCATAATTAGCCGTAAATTGGGAATATGTCTACAGTCTCTATAAAAAATCAAAAAAGTATTCTTGCCAAGCTGGGAATTGAACAGCTCAATACCATGCAAGAAGAAGCAAAATACGCTATACATTCTAACTCGGAAGTTATTTTACTTTCCCCAACGGGTACAGGTAAAACCTTAGCATTTATGCTGCCAACCATTGCAGAATTGGATGTGAACTGCACCGAAGTTCAAGCTCTTATTCTAGTTCCATCTAGAGAGTTAGCCATTCAAATTGAGCAGGTTACCCGCGAAATGGGCACTGGTTATAAAGTGAATGCACTTTATGGCGGTAGAGCAATGACAAAGGACAAAGAGGATTTAAATCATCTACCTGCAATTCTAGTAGGTACACCAGGACGTATTGCCGACCATTTACGTCGTGAATCTTTTGGTGTAGTGCATATCAAAACACTTATTTTGGATGAGTTTGATAAATCGCTAGAAGTTGGCTTTGAAGTTGATATGGATGAGATCATTTCTGCATTAACTAGCGTTGAAAAGAAGATTTTAACTTCAGCAACTAGTAGAATCGAGATTCCTGAATTTGTTGGACTTCAAGACCCTACTACAGTAGATTTTAGCGATGTTGGTATTCCTAAAATTGGAATAAAAACAGCCATCTCTCCCACTAAAGATAAACTCGAGACTTTAGGTAAATTATTAAAACACATAGGCAACCAGCCGGGTATTGTGTTTTGTAATTTCAAAGATTCTATAGAACGTGTTAGTGAATATTTAAATGAACAAGGCATAAGTCATGCTACTTTTCATGGTGGCTTAGAGCAAAATGATCGCGAAAATGCACTCATAAAGTTCAGAAATGGAACTCATCATGTTTTACTTGCAACCGATTTAGCCGCTCGTGGTATTGATGTTCCAGAAATTGGTTTTATCATTCATTACCATCTTCCCCTAAAAAAGGAAGAGTTTACTCATAGAAATGGTAGAACAGCCAGAATGAATGCCGGTGGAACTGCCTACCTATTAAAATGGCAAGACGAGAAACTCCCTGATTTTATTCATCCCGACGAAGAGCTTGTTGAATTAGAAGAAAGTGAGAATAAACTAGGTACACAGTGGAGAACACTTTATATATCTGGTGGCCGTAAGGATAAAATTTCGAAGGGTGATGTTGCTGGTTTGTTTTTTAAACAAGGCAAGCTAAACAAAGACCAACTCGGTGTTATTGAGTTAAAACAAGACTGTGCTTTTGTTGCGGTTCACTCCTCACAAGTTGAGGCTGTTATAAAGTTAACCGACCAAACACGCCTCAAGAAGAAAAAAGTTCGAGTACACGAAATTTAAAGTGTTCGCTTTATTTATTCGCTCAGATTTTTCCCATTTCTGAAATCACATTTCGTATATTTGATTATTGAATTTAGCTCTCCCTTAACAAATTATACCCTATCTCTATTATTAAGCCATGCAAGAAATTGAAAACATTGAATTAACCTACTTAAATCTAAGCGACTATAAAGAGTTTAAAACGGCAATGATTGCCTCCTACTCTGCTATGCCTGACTCCTACTGGCGAGAGAAGAGTATCGCATTTTTGATAGATCAATTTCCCGAAGGTCAAGTTGTTATAAAAATAAACGGGGAACTTGCAGGATGTGCGCTTTCAATTTTAGTTGACTACGATAATTTTGAAGATCACCATACCTACAGCGAAATAACTGGTGATTACACGTTTGATACACACACAGCAGACGGTGATGTTTTATATGGTATTGATGTATTTATAAAGCCAGAGTTTAGGGGATTACGTTTGGCTCGTAGACTTTATGAATACCGTAAAGAGTTATGTGAGAAATTGAATTTACGCGGCATTGCTTTTGGTGGACGTATTCCAAATTACCACAATTACATGGATACGCTAACACCTAAAGAATATATTGATAAAGTAAAACGTAAAGAGATTCATGACTCCGTTTTAGACTTTCAAATATCCAACGATTTTCATCCCACTAAAATACTAAAAGGATATTTAGAGGGTGATAAAGAATCGGGTGAATATGCGGTTCTTCTTGAGTGGAATAATATCTATTACGAAAAGCCAAGTAAGAAAGCCACTACTATAAAAAAAGTAGTTCGCCTTGGATTAATTCAATGGCAAATGCGTCCCTATAAAAACTTGGATGATCTGATGCAACAAGTTGAATTTTTTGTGGATGCAGTTTCAGGTTATAGAGCTGATTTCGCCCTTTTCCCTGAGTTTTTTAATGCTCCGTTGATGGCAGAAAACAACCATCTTTCAGAACCTGACGCAATTCGTGAACTTGCAAAACATACTGATGCCATTGTACAGAAATTTTCTGAACTGGCTATCTCCTACAACATCAATATTATTACAGGGAGTATGCCAGAAATTAAAAATGACAGGCTCTATAATGTTGGATATTTGTGTAGACGTGATGGTAGTACCGAGCGATACGAAAAGATTCATGTAACGCCCGATGAAGCTAAAGTTTGGGGAATGCAAGGTGGAAGTGAGCTCAAAACTTTTGAAACTGATTGTGGTAAAATCGGAATTTTAATCTGCTACGATTCTGAGTTTCCTGAATTGAGTAGAATTTTAGCGGATGAAGGCATGGATATTTTATTCGTTCCTTTCCTAACCGATACCCAAAACGGATATTCTCGCGTTCGCCATTGCTCGCAAGCAAGAGCTATTGAGAACGAATGCTACGTTGCCATTGCAGGAAGTGTCGGTAACCTTCCAAAAGTGCACAACATGGACATACAGTATGCACAGTCGGTAGTATTCACGCCTTGCGACTTTGCCTTCCCTACAAACGGAATTAAGGCGGAAGCTACTCCAAATACCGAAATGATTTTAATTGCTGATGTAGATATCGATTTACTTCGAGAGCTGCATGAGATGGGAAGTGTACGCAACCTTAAAGATCGCAGAACAGATATTTTCGAACTCAAGAAAAAGTAATATAGTGCTATCCTTATGGATTTCGGATAATTCGTTGATGGATTTAAAAAGGAATAACCAATTAGGGTCATCCTGAGGATACTTCCGAAGGACCTTTAGATTTCTTAAAACGCTAACGCTACGAAAATCATCTATTACTCATGTATTTAGTTACAGCTTTATGGGAGTTGGTGTTTTACCTACACATAAACTCACTTATTAAATCTGTTTTTAAAGAATGTAATGATCCTAAACAAAAATAAGCCGGATAAAGGATTACATCTGCAGGTCCTTCTCCCGAGCATTCGGGATCAGGATGACTTGTATTATTATTTATGTCTTCCAATAAGAAGTAGAGTAGATACAACCAGAAAAAAGATTCATATAAAACAAATAACTCGGTCAGGATTTTAAACCCCGACAGAGTTAGAGTATCTCAACGTAATAATTTCAAACTCAGATTAATAGCCTGGAAGTTGCATTACGGCATTTTGCAGCAACCTAGATGGACCTACCCAAAACATTCTATACTGAGTGTTATCGAGTAAATGCACCACTTTACCTCTTCCCATATTTTGGACAGCGGCAAAAGCCATCCCTTCTGCATTTTTCTGATTTTCTTGAGAAGCATAGCCCGAAGCTAGAACCGATTCTCCATCTTTTGCATAATAACCGACTGTGTGAAAACTAGCATCAGGTTTTATACCATTTGTGCTAAATTTTAGCGAATACAACTTGTCGGGCATACCAAATGCTAACGGATGTGTATTGTCAATTATGGCTTTAAAAGCAGATCCTGGTATACGTTTTAAACCAGATGAATCCGTTCTGTTGGCATAGGTAGTGTAAGCATTAGGCTTAATTGAATCGGATTTCTCATCCTCTTTAGGCTTGAAGATTTCTGCGTTAGAAAATCCAGCTTCATCTTTGGCTAACCATGCACCAGCCGATTCAGCACCAATGATAACGCCTCCATTTCTTACCCAATCCTTAAGGTTATTTCGGGCAGATTCATTAAATACGCCATTCAAACCAAAGCCACCAGGTAGAATAATTACGTCGTAGGAATTCAAATCCATTCTGTTAAAACTGCCAGAACGAATTCTTGAAATCCCTAACTCTGTCCATTGGTCAAATAGGAACCACATCTGCCCTGCAGTGTAGGAACTGAAGCCCGAATCAATCATTAAGGCTACTTTAGGCTTATTTATAGGTCTGCTATCACGTGAACCAAAATCGATTCCAGCATCCATCCTTCCTGTGTTAAAACCAATAACTTTTACTTCAGCCTCATCAGCCACCTTCATGAAATCGGCACGCATTTGGTTTTTCTTATCCATATTGCGTCCAGCCAAAACAATTAAACTACCTTCACTGTATTCAGTACCGTCTTTGGTAAATCTTTTACCTGCACTGCGCACGTTGTAGCCCATATCCCAAATCATAGACAGTGCTTTAGGTGCATTTTTCTGTGCCCAATCTACCACAAAGGCGTAATCAGCATTTGGGTTTACAACATTATTTGGCTGTGCAATATCTGCAGTAACTTTTTCGGTTGATGCGGATACTTTATCAGTACTCCAAGTTGCATCCAAATTATAAGCTAACGGAATTGACCATGTAGCCATATCGTACATCACAGAATCACCAATTTCCATTTGTCGGCGGAATAATGTGTTGATTAGCAAATGTGCGGGCTGATCGGTTTTTATAATAAAATCGCCTTTTTTGTAGTTTTTAGAAGAGGCTTTACCATCCCAATAGCTATATGCATTTTTTACTGTGAAATCTGATGTCGCACGCTCTACCGACACCCCATGTTTGTTCATTAAGTTTACAACTTGGTAGGTGTAGTCATTTGGATTGTCTGGAAGGATATACGCTTTAGTATTTCCCTTTTGTGTAGACTGAGATCTTGCATTTTTGAAATAAGTAAGCAATTCCGTTCTGTTTTTAACAGAGGTGGCAACAATTGAAATTCCATTCTTATAGTGATCAAAAATACGTTGGCGTAATGTGAGCACGTAATCATCGTCTGTAGTAACTGCTCTACCGCCTCTACTGTGACCACCTTGTTCAGCAAGCATTGCAATCCCACCCATAATACTTGGGTAAGACGATCCATAACCTGGATAAAAGAAATCGAAAGCTTCGCGAGTTGCATAGTTTACTTTCGCTTTATCAAACTCGGCAATGGCACCTCTTCCAAATACATCGGCCCATTTCTGATACTCTGTTGGCAATTCTAAGTTGTATGGTGTAGTGCCCGGCATGGTAAAATAGTTGTTATTATAACCTTGCTCGTGGAAATCGTTATGAACTTGTGGCATCCATTCTTGGTACACGTTAATTCTTCCTCTTGATGCAGGATGTACTAACCAAACCCAATCCCGATTTAAATCGAACCAGTAGTGATTTGTTCTACCACCTGGCCATATTTCATCGTGTTCTAAATCGGCAACATCCGTATTTAAAATATTAGCTTGCGAAGATTTGTACCAATAAACGTAACGATCACGACCATCCACATTAATAATTGGATCGATAATAATTACCGCATTTTCTAGCCAATTTTTAGTTTCCGCATCGGTTGCAGCTACTAATCTATACGCTGTTTGCATAGCTGACTCACTACTCGAAGGCTCATTTCCGTGCACATTATAGCTTAACCATACAACAACAGGCTGGTCGGCTATTTTTGCTTTTTCAGGATTGTTAGCAATCTCAAGATTCGCTGCCATAATCTCATCTAGGCGGGCATGATTACTCGCAGAAGTGATGACGGCGTAAGTTAAATCACGTCCCTCATAACTTCTGGCGTATTGCTGATAAGTCATTTTATCAGACACTTTAGCTAGTTCCCGGAAATAGCCTGTAATTTGATGATGGAAGGTGTATTCCATTCCCAACTCGTAGCCAAGGTATTCTTTTGGGGAAGGAATATTGGAATCGAAACTTATATTCGTTTCAAATTGGAAGCGTTCAATTGCCTCTTCTATTTGGGCAGATGCAGTAAGGGAGCCCAGTCCTATTAATAAAAATAGTAGTATTAGTTTTTTCATGATAGTAGTTAGTTAGTTACAAGCTCCACAGTACAAAAAACTGCTGTAAATTAGAGTTAAAGTTTCCAACTTGACTTCAGATTTATGTATTGTATACAGAACGTTTTAATACAGGGCTTTAACGATGAAAAAAGGATTTATTTACGGCATACTTATTCTCTGCGTCCTCTTTTTATTAGCTAGTTTATTGGTGCCTAATTATTTGGAAAGCAAGCTAAAACCTGCTTTAGAAGCTCAAGTCATAACACAAACTGACAGCAGTTATGCAATGGACTTTAAGCAGCTTAATATCTCATTTTGGAGTAAAAAGGTATCTGCAGATTCTATTTCAATTCTTCCAAACAAAGAAAATGAAGCCATCAAAAGTGTTCTTATAAAAAACCTCGAAATACAAGGTATTAATTGGTTGAGTTTACTTACCGATGATTTCCCAAATTTTAAGAAGGTTGTAGTAGAATACCCAGAAATAGAAGTTTATTCCCGACCAGTAACCTCCACTACTTTTGGCAATGGAAGTTCATCCAAGATTACTTCTAGCGACTCCTTATTCTCTGATTTTGACATAGAAATAAGAGGTGGTAAAGCACTAATTATAGATCCAGCCGGACGCATGAAAGCAATGATTGGGCATTTCAGTTTAAGTGCTACCAAGATTAATGTAAACCAATTGTTAGATGGCACAAGGCTTCCTTTTTTAGACGACTTAACAGTATCGGGTAGTGATTTAACATGGCAAATAGATAATAAATTCTACCGCCTAGAAATTGGGTCTTTTGAATTTGACAGAGCTGATGGGCTGGCTTACGTAAAAGACATTGCTCTCATCCCAGAATTACCTCGCTATAGATTTACAGAGATAAAAGGATATTCGGTTGACCGCTATGAATTGAATATTGATAAAATAAATCTACAAGGTGTTGACCTAGATTCTTTATTCGTCTCAAAAATAAAAATTAGAACTGCGGCAATAGAACAAGGTGAGCTTTCGGTTTTTAAGGATAAAACTATTCCTCCTAAATCGACTATTGCCTACAAGCCTCTTTTGAGTGAGGTTGTTCGTAAAGCAAGCAACTTTAAATATGGCATTGATGAAGTGCTGATAAATAACTTTGATGTCACTTACACTGAACATAAAGAAGGCGCAAAAGTACCTGGTGCAGTCTCTTTTCAAAATATAACAGGTTCCATTCAGAATATAGCCACTCCTGGTATCTCTGGTTTTTTAACGGATTCATTGCTTTTCGACGTTACCACTCTTTTTATGGGTGTTTCTAAATTAGATGTTCATTCACGATATGCCCTTTTTGATGAAAGTGAAAACCACCGTGTTTGGGGAAGTTTAGGCGCTATAGAAACGTCATCCATAAATCCTACCCTCATCCATTTAGCAAATATGGAAGCTAAAAGCGGGAAGGTAAATTCTCTAGATTTCAATTTCAATGTAAATAGAGAAGGCGCAAAAGGAATCATTAATCTAGATTATGAAAACCTAGATGTTTCTCTTCTATCAGATTTTGATACCACTAACACTTCTGAAGGAAAGCAAATTGCTACTTTCATCACTAATACCTTTATAGTGAAATCGAACAACACAGGTGCTGATTTTAAATCCGCCGAAATTGATTACGAATGGGGCAAAACAAGAAGCATTTTCGGCTACTGGTGGCACTCTTTACTTTCGGGAATAAAGAATAGCATTAAGTAATGTAGACTTAGGATGTAAGAATTAAGATGCGTGATAGATTTTCATATTCAGTAGTTAACAATAGCACAAAATAATGGGCTCTAGGCCAATCTCGAACTTTCTCTATCTACTCTCATCCAATGATCTCTTAAGTCTGTGACTTAAGAGCTGTAGCTTAGCAAGTTTGTAACTTGCATTACTAGCAATGGATTTAGAATAATAGTGTCAAGCAACGCTCACCATCATATAGTAGTAATTGATTCGAGATGGATGGAATGGAAGTCAGAGACTTCCTATGCTAGGGCTTTTAAGTTGTAAACTTAAAAGAACTTTTCTCTTTTCCGACAGACAGAATATAGCTTAACTCTGTCAGGGTTTAAAACCCTGACAGAGTTGTGTTTTTGCTATGCTCTATAGATAAAATCCAATTATCTAATATATAAAAGTATGGGTGTATTTAACCAGTATGGAACGGTTTTGGATGAGTGGTAAACGAGGGCGACCAAATTGAATCGGATCTCTATCCATGTACTGTTGCTCGTTTAGAACAACCCAGAAATCTCTACCTTCGCTAAAGTTGTATCTGAATCTAAAATTAGCTCCAGCCAATTCAGAAATATTACTGTATTGAACAAAAGCACTGGCAGATAGTTGTTTATTCAACGCATATTGACCACGTAGCTGTGCTAGGTGTGCAGTAAAATCCTCGGTAGTTCTACCCGGAGCTGACGGGAAATCAAGTTGAGTGATTTTATAACTACCACTTAATTCAAAATGAATATTTGCAACCCATGTCGGCTCTACTTCAAACTGAGTTCTGTAACCATCAAAGAGTTGACCAAATTCGAAAGAAAAGCTGCTTTTTAGGCTCCTATTATTTGGGGTTCTATAGCGCATCGATGCTTCTATAAAATCATAGTCATCAACAGGGATGAAAATATTGTTTACTAGATCAAAACTTTCGAAGGCAAGCAAGTGCTCTTGGTTGTATTTTATTTCTGCACTAAACTCACCTGCACTTTTAAACTCCGACTCCCATTCTGCTGCTATAAAACGGCTACGAACATCAAAACTTTCGTTCTCTAAAATATTATAGCTTGAGAGTTGGAAAGAATTCTTCTTAAACGCTGATTGCTCAGGTGCTAAAATTCCATAACCCAAACTATAGTAATAATCAGAGGTATTTACTGCGCGGTAGAAACCTATACCTGGATTAAAATCTGCACCTGTTCTGTTTACAAAAAATCTATAGTACAACCCAACAGTAGCACGTCGCTGCCAGGTAACTCGGAAAATACTATTCTCAGCAAAATCGAACCTCCTAGCCTCTGGTACTCGATTGTCCATGGTTTGGCTCACTTTCGCTTCAATATAATCATCTCCAAAAATGTTGAAGTCCCCATCAACCCCGAGCACAAGATTTGTATTCCCCTCCACATCAATACGGCTAGTAAGTAAACCACCTATGTAGGAGTTTTGATTAATCGCTTTTTGCTTAAATCGTAGAACAGTAAAATTCTCTGAATTAAGATTATCGTTGCCGGCAGTTTGTAGGTTTATAAAACCAACATCTAAATCCCCAATACGTCCCGTTAATCGAGCACCACCATAAATACGAACTGGATTCCCTTGATTATCGAGGCCTATTTTACGGCTATAAAATAATTTTGTGTTTCCATAACTGAAATCGAACAACCCAGAACGTTGCTGAAAAAACTGTCTTTTTTCGGGGAAGGATAACGAGAATCTAGAAAGATTTAGCTGTTGATCATCTGCCTCAACTTGAGCAAAATCGGTGTTTGCTGTTATATCAAGGGTAAGGTTTGAAGTTATATTATATTTTAAATCAAAACCCAGCTCAGCTTTGGCATCATCGTCATATTCATACTTATTATCTATAGCATTAAACTGATTATTACGAGAAAAACCTGTAAGTGCATAAGGAGTGAAATAAATTGGTTTCTTTGACTCTACGCCTGTTAAAATAACATCTTGTGCTTGCGAAGGTTTAATATTTCCTTGCGACCAATTTGGTGGAATTGCAGGATAAACATGACGCTCGTTATGATGTGTAAGCCAACGATACACTATCAATCCCATTTCGGCTACGCCATCCACACTTTGGAAACCTATACTTGAAAATGGAATTCTCATTTCGGCAAACCACCCTTCTTCCGTTTGGGTAGTAGCCACATCCCAGTAAGTATTCCAGCTACCATTAACGGCATCAAAACCGCCCGTAGAATTTGCATCGTTTGCTATAGATTGATCGAATCGCACGCCAGCCGGTGTGGTAAAGAATCGAAGTCCATTTTTATTATCGTTGAATGGATCTAATACCACTGCAAAAACATCATCCGAACTATAACTATCTCTATACAAGCTGTTTGCAGTAATTGTAGAAGGATCTTTGGTAAACATTTTTGCCGATGCATATAAAAACTCATCATCGTAGCCCACACGTATTTCAGATCTCTCTTTCATAGTCCCCATAAAAACGGGTTCGTATTGTACCATTTCAAAAGGAGCAATTTCTTCCCAAGCTGGTTCATCAATAACCCCATCTAGTATAATGGGGGAAGATATTCGAGATAATTTTATTGGATTTTGTGCATTTACATGAAGTGCAAATAGCAAGCTGATAGCGAAAATGAGAGAAGTTTTTAACAATATTCCGGTCTAGTTTTTTTTAAAATTCAGTTGCTACGTAATCAAATATTAAACTAAAACATTTTAGTTTAATTAGTTATTATGAAACCAATGTTTAGCATTTCTTTTCAACTTGAATACGCTTTTAATGACATTTATCAGCCTCTAAACCCCTAAAGCATTTATTCTTTTTTTCATAATTATACATAATAATGAGATCTACATTAACGCCTCCTTCCCTTTTAGAAATTGAAAAAGCAAACTCGCTAATCTCCAATTATGCCCATAATACACCCGTTTTTACGTCAATGAGTTTCAATGAGCGTACTAACGCTTCTGTTTATTTTAAGTGCGAGAATTTTCAAAGAGTGGGTGCATTTAAATTTCGTGGAGCATGTAATGCGGTAATGAGTTTGACTGAGGAGGATGCCAAATTTGGAGTTGCCACACACTCTTCAGGGAATCACGCCCAAGCCCTTGCGCTTTCTGCCAAATTACGAGGCATCAAAGCTTATGTGGTAATGCCAGAAAATGCACCTAAAGTTAAAGTGGCTGCAGTTAAAGGATACAGCGCCGAAGTTACTTTTTGTGAATCGACCTTAGCGGCTAGAGAAAGCACTTTGCAAGAAGTTGTTTCGAGAACTCAGGCTACCATTATCCATCCCTATAACGATGCGCGAATAGTTGCTGGACAAGGAACTGCCGCATTAGAGTTACTACGTTCACATCCAGATTTGGATGTTATTATGACGCCTGTTGGTGGAGGTGGCTTGTTGAGTGGAACCGCCATTGCAGCCAAAGCACTAAAGCCATCTATTCAAGTAATTGGCGCAGAACCTGCTAATGTAGATGATGCATATCGTTCATTTTATGCGAAAAAGCTCATTCCAGTCACCAGGACCGATACCATAGCCGATGGGCTCAGAACTTCACTAGGAGAACTCCCCTTCTCAATCATCCTAAATCAAGTAGATGACATAATAACCACCACCGAAAAAGAAATTGTTGAAGCCATGCGATTTATTTGGGAACGCATGAATATAATTATTGAACCCTCATCAGCCGTACCTGCAGCAGTCATTTTAAACAACCCAAGCCTATTCAAAAATAAAAAAGTCGGCGTTATTGTCAGTGGCGGCAATGTAGATTTAGGCAATCTGCCCTGGTAAGATTTGGGGGATTAGTTTGTAGGTGCAAAATATTTGGGTGCAAAATATTTTATTTACTTCCTATAATATTAAAATAAGGTCATTTTGAGGATACCTCCGAAGAACCTATAAATTCTTTAAGAAGTAACATTTCTGAAGATTATTTATTAATTCTGCATTAGCAACAGGCACGTATAGATTAGTTCTTTTTACCGATAAACTCACTTGGTAAGGCTGAGTTTCTAAAAACCATATTGAGCATAAACTAAATTTAGGCAGTCAAATAACTACAACTACAGGTCCTTCAGAAGTATCTTCAGGATGACCCTTAAAAGGAAATTCGTCGTTGAATTAATTAGCTATTCAAAGATATAATTATATCCTATACCGATGCAAAATGCAGTGACGTTATCCCAACTTACCTATCTTGATTTGAGTAAATCAAAGTGTAATAATCGTTCTTCTCGGATTACATGGATAATATAAATTATATCCTGTTCGGGGCGGTAGAATATCCGACAAGGGGGCAAAACTATTTCTCTATATCCCGAGTTATCTATCTCATCAACCAATTTTCCGCTTTTAGGATGATCGGCTAAAAGGCCAATTCTCTCGAAAACTGAACGGACTAATGTTTTTGCAGCGTTGGGATTGTCTAAAGAAATATAATCGGCTATTTCGTCTAATTCACTTAGAGCTGGTTCAGTCCAGATTATTCGAGCCATCTTGCCATGCGTTTTTTAGCCTCGGCATGGGGTACAATGCGATCTTCAAGAATAGCTTTTTCACCTCGAGCTATTCCTTCAAGAAGGGATAGTTTCTTTTGAATTTGTTCAAAATGATCCACATCAACAAGGTAAGCAGAAGGTTTACCATGCTCGGTTATTAGCACTGGTTCTTTATCCTCGCGTAACTCTTTGAGAATCTTGGTTGCCTGCCGCTTAAGTGTAGTGACTAATTCTGTTTTCATAGTATCACTAAAGTATCACTTAATTGAAAGACAGGCAAACTGGAGCGGCAAGTTTAGTTTAAACTCTTGAACAACTTCACGTATAAACAGGTTGTTTAAAAAAATGAAGATTCCAACTCCAACGGAGTTGAATGTGAATAACCTACGGTAAAACCGTAGGTAGAACGACAACCCGACAACCGGTATTCGACAGCTGGCAAATTCAACTCTCTTTCCAAAACCATTTTGCTGAATCATCTATACCCGCTTCAGCAAATACCTTCTTTAAGGCAATTTGTAGAACCCGCTTCGGGGTTCCGAGTGTCATAGATTTATTTCCTATGGTTCCGCCTTCTTGCGGAAGTCTTCACCATAGGTTATTCACATATAACACCTTCGGTGTTGGGTTAGGACTGGATTTAGAATTTACGTATGCCAATTTATCGTGAAATCTTTGCCAGAAGTGTCTCCCTTTGGATGGAAAATGAGACTTAAGATGTAAGTGTTAAGACACAAGAATTAATTGTATTACAACTCAAATTCTAGAATCCAAATGTACTTCCCTGATTGGGGTTGACCGTTATTAGTTATTTTCCGTTGTCAAAAATTGTGATCTTTTTCCTTTGTTCGGGCTCTAACATAAGAAAATCGTTGATAAATTTTGCAGGGGTTCTCCTTT
>Ga0265293_10000414_pt1 | contig 102313 bp, 66 predicted proteins | sample Munlanlewell138R_FD_192505 | JGI IMG/M metagenome (GOLD analysis project Ga0265293, IMG submission 192505) | Leachate microbial communities from a municipal landfill in Southern Ontario, Canada - Leachate well 138R | ecosystem: Engineered > Solid waste > Landfill > Unclassified | place... | reverse complement strand
AACTTCTTCCACACACGATTTCTTGGATAAAAAAATTCCCCTTTTGATGGTTTTATCCAAAGGGAGATTGTTGAAAGGTGTTTTTAATCCCTAAAATTAAAAATTATTCTATTTTCTGAAAGTGCCTTTTTATGCCCAGCCTATTCATCCAATAACTCATTGATCAAAGCAAGATTCCTGCCCTCCAAACGATCAAACAACTCTTTGGAAAAAGACTCAAACTCATCCTTGCCTTTGCTAAAACGGATTGTCCCATCCTCTAAATAATGTATATAATCGCATAAATTGGTGAGCGTTTCAAGTATATGAGAAGTGATGAGGATGATTTTGTCTTTTGTTTTCAAACGTAACAACACCGAACGCAGCACTCTGCCGGTTTCAATATCTAATCCATTAAAAGGCTCATCCAATAAAATAATGGGTTTGTCAAGCTTTAAAATACTTAGAATGGCTAACTTCTTCTTCATGCCGGTAGAGTACTGATCAATAAGCTGTTCCAAAGGCAAGCCAAACAATTTGTTCCAGCCCTCTGTGTCGAAATGCTTGTTTTTGAATAAACTCAGATATTCTCTCCCGGTGATCCTGTGATAAAAATAAGGCTCGGTAACAAGATACGCAATTGACTGCCTGTTGATGGGCTTGCCGTTCCAAAGTATCTGACCGTTATCAAGGGCTTTTAATCCAAATATTGCCTCAAGCAGGGTTGTTTTCCCTGAACCATTCAAGCCTGCCAGACCATGGATCGAACCATTCGGCAATGCAGCATGTAATGAGGTGATCACTTGTTTATCACCATCATACGAGATCGAAATATTTTCAAATGTAATCACGCAGATAAAAACTTAGTGTGTGGGTGGCTTTATAATAAAACCGTATGAGCAGGATCAGCAGTGCAGGCAAAAAAATTGGGATCAACACACTGATCACCCCTATTGCTAAATAGGTTTGCGCTGCATACGATGTTTCAGCTGGTGAGTAAAACGCATATTTAACCAACACTGCATACAAATGAATCAAAAGAAACACTATGAGTAGTATAGGCATGAGATACCATAAGCGGTAGTGAACTAACGTGAAACACACCATCAGTGGAGCGAAAAACAGGATCAGCATCAAAGATTGTTGTTGTATCTTCTGCCATAAAAAGCTGTTCACATTTTTTTCGTAAGACAGTATCATTTGATAAGGTTCGTTCTTTTCCAATACACTTAGGAAAAACAATCCTAACAGTATGAGTGCAATAGGTATGCTGAATGTGAGAAAAGAACTCAGCAGGGCTGCTAATTCGATGAGGATGACCAGGTACAGCATGGTGCGCATTGAGCTTTTCCATTCAAAATAGGTGTCGGGTATTAGGTGTTGGATTTTATTAGAGCCGTATATACGTCTTTTTCTGCCGTCTGAATGAGCAATTGCGATCAATACTATGATATGGAGCAAAGCGAAATACCAAAGATGGTGCAGGAATAAAAAAAACAAGAGGGCGATAGATATGATCAAATATTCAATAAAGCAGATCCATTTGCTTGCTTTGAAATTGATCCGAAGAAACGACTTGTCTTTACGTTGCAGATGCAGCCATAGTATGAGGGAGTTTATCAATGCGACAGGAATAGCAGCTTGTTCCGGTGTAGAAGTGTATGAGTGGAGAAAGATCAAAGTAAGTGCTCCTATTCCCAACAACACTAGTACTCTGAATAATCCTAACTGATTATGTTCTCTTCCTGCTTGCCGTATTCTGATACCTATCAGATTTACTATCATGGCTATTAGTTACATAGCCTGAGAATAAGCTTGTTAGGCTTATTTATTGTCAGGCATTCATTTCCACTATTTTCAATATTACTTCAGTAGCTTTCACCATTGATTCAAGGGGTACGAATTCAAATTTTCCGTGGAAATTATGTCCTCCTGCAAAGATATTAGGGCATGGCAGTCCCATAAAGCTCAGCCGTGCGCCATCCGTACCTCCCCGTATTGGTTTGATATGTGCTTGTACGCCTACTGCTTCCATAGCCTTGCGTGCTGTTTCAACTATATGATATTGAGGTTCAACTTTTTCACGCATATTATAGTATTGGTCTTTCATCTCCAAGCTAAAGCATCCCTGGCCATATCGGGTATTCATAAAATCGGCACAGTCGCGCATGATTTGTTTGCGTTGTTCAAACAGTTCCCTGTTATGATCACGTATGATATATTGTATGACTGCCTTTTCTACCGAGCCTTCCATCTTGACGAGATGAAAAAAGCCTTCATAGTCTTGGGTAAATTCGGGTCTGTCGAACACAGGTAACAGTGCGTTGAACTCTGTTGCCATCAGCAGTGCGTTTTGCATTTTGCCTTTGGCATATCCAGGATGTATGTTTCTGCCTTGTATGCTGATCCGGGCATAGGCTGCATTGAAGTTTTCATATTCAAGCTCGCCTATCTCACCCCCGTCAAGGGTGTAAGCCCAATCGGCACCAAACTTTTTCACATCAAAATGATCTACTCCTCTACCTATCTCTTCGTCAGGAGTGAAGCCGATTTTTATAGGCCCATGCTTGATCTCAGGATGTGTAACCAAATATTCTACTGCTGTCATGATCTCGGCTACACCGGCTTTATCATCGGCACCAAGCAAAGTAGTACCATCGGTAACTATGAGCGTTTGACCCACATATTGTTTCATCTCCGGAAAATCAGATGGGGAAAGCAACAGCTTTAACTCCTGGTTGAGTACTATATCCTTTCCATCCCAATTTTCAACTAAACGAGCTTTGATATTGTTACCGGGCATATCCGGACTGGTATCCACATGGGCAATAAACCCTATAGCAGGGCTTTCTTTGCCGTTATTAGCCTCCAAACCGGCCATCACATAGCCTTTTTCATCCATTGATACATCCGTAAGACCTAATTCTTTCAGCTCGTCATGTAGCATGCGAAGCAGCACCAATTGCTTGGCGGTACTAGGAGTGGTATCCGAGTTTTCATCGCTCTGAGTATCTATGCTCACATAGTTTAAAAAACGGTTTTTTATAGTTTCTTTCATCGGTTTAAGATTTTATACTTTGCAGTGTTCGAATCGGTTACAATATAGAAAATGAAATATATCGACTTAGCTCCTAACCTCTTCTATCAGTAATATCATTGGTGTTCTATTAGATACTAAGGAGTGTGCATTCATTTCCTGATTTACTAGATAAACGTGTTCATACATAATGTTATTATTTGGTCTCGGGTTTCGCTTTGAGTGTTTCCCATATCACATAGGCACAAAGCAGTGCAAACATCAGCAGTGCAATTGCTTCTGCATTGTATGAATTGTACCAATCGGTATTCACGAAGCTGATGCCTCCAAATTTCAACATGGCACTTACCACGCCCATTAGTGCTCCGCCGGCTATAAAACCTGATGCGATGAGTGTGCCTCTCTCTTTACGGGCCTGGTTCACTGCATTGTCTTTGGAGCGTGTGGTAACAAACCAGGCGATGAGGCCGCCAACCAACAGTGGAGTGTTCAGCTCGATAGGGATAAACATGCCTAATGCAAATGCCAGGGCAGGTACGCCTATCATTGTAAGTATGAGTGAGAGAAAAGCGCCGGCTGCATATAGCATCCACGGGGCTGCCTTACCCGACATCATTGGCTCTATCACTGCGGCCATAGCGTTAGCCTGAGGTGCTGCAAGAGCTGTATCACCAGTGAAGCCATAAGTCTCATTTAGTATCATGATTACTCCGCCTACTGTAACAGCCGAAACAAGGGTTCCCATAAACTTCCAGGTTTGTTGTTTATATGGTGACGAGCCTAACCAATATCCAATTTTCAGGTCGGTGATAAATCCGCCAGCCATAGAAAGTGCCGTACAAACCACACCACCTATGATAAGTGCTGCCACCATTCCTGCTGTGCCCGACAGACCAGCCCAGACCAATACCAATGAGGTGATGATCAAGGTCATAAGCGTCATGCCTGAAACAGGGTTAGTACCTACTATAGCAATGGCATTAGCTGCTACCGTTGTAAACAAAAAAGCAATCACCATAACTATAGTTAGTGCAATAAGTGCTTGTGCCAGATTGTTTACTACACCAAACATAAAAAACAGGAAGATGACTAAAGTAGTCAATAAGATTCCGATCAGGATGATTTTCATGGGCAGGTCGCGTTGTGTACGCCTGTCGATGGAGCTTGTTTCGTGTGAGCCTCTTAGCTCTTTGACAGCCAATCCGAAAGCCCCTTTGATGATGCCTGACGAGCGAATAATACCAATGATACCTGCCATAGCAATACCGCCTATGCCAATATGCCGGACGTAATTACGGAAAATCTCCTCAGGCGACATCTGGCTGATCAATGCGCTGACATTGGCCCCTACGGCTATAGTCTGCCCATCGGCAAAATGCGATATAATCGGTATGACAACATACCATCCTACAAAAGAACCGGCAGTGATAATAGCTGCATATTTCAAACCTATGATATACCCCAATCCCATCACAGCAGCACCTACATTCATTTTGAATACGATCTTAAACTTATCGGCTATCAATTCGCCTGCCGAAATAACCCTTGACGTAAACACCTCGTTCCACCAGCCAAAAGTAGCGATGATGAAGTCGTAGATCCCGCCTATCAGACCTGCAAAGAGTAATAACTTAGCCTGACTGCCACCCTTTTCACCCGAAACAAGTACCTCCGTAGTAGCAGTAGCCTCGGGGAATGGATATTTACCATGCATGTCCGAGACAAAATATTTACGAAAAGGGATCAAAAACAGTATGCCTAAAAACCCGCCTAAGAGTGAAGAAAGGAAAACCTGATAAAAATGAGCTTCCAAATTCAGTATATACAAAGCAGGCAGGGTGAAAATAGCTCCTGCTACTATCACTCCCGAGCTGGCTCCTATAGATTGGATGATCACATTCTCGCCCAAGGCATTCTTTCTCTTGGTGGCAGCCGACAAACCCACGGCAATGATAGCAATAGGAATAGCAGCTTCAAATACCTGCCCGATCTTTAACCCTAAATAGGCTGCCGCAGCAGAGAAAATAACAGCCATAAGCAGTCCTAATAACACAGAACGAAGGTTGACTTCCGGAAACGTCTTTTCTGCCGGCATGACAGGCTTATACTCTTCACCCGCTTTTAGTTCGCGATAGGCATTTTCAGGTAAACCAATGGTCTTTTTTGTGGTATCTTCCATAATAAACGATTTCTTTTTTTGGCAATAAAGAACAAAAGTAAAAAAATAGAGAGTGATACCCGAATAATTCACAAGAAAACAGTGTTGTACTGACTTCTGCCGTCAGCACTATTGATGCAGTTTCATTTTTCTGCTTATATATATAAGGTGTCGTTTCCTTCCCGTACTGACGCAATTCACTGCGTCTCCATAGTAGCATATATGGTAACACAGGAACTCGGCTCCGGCTTTGGCTTCGCTCAGTCGTTGGTTGCAGGGGCTGACTTATAGAAAAAGATACTGTGAGTGAAAAAGAAAAGGTTCCCACTACAGGATTTGATAAATGAATATGTAAGTGTAGATTTTTTCGGGCATACAGCTATAATCTTTTGCTGGTAAGCGGTATTGGTTTGCACATAAACAGCATGACAACCTTTTATTATCGATATCTTTGAAAAGATTTGCAGGAGGTTTGCCGATGCAGAAAGCAGTTGATGAGCATATTGCCTTTTATTTGCAAAATTATCTACAAGAAATACACAAAAAAAACATTTTACTTTTAATAGTTTGAAAGAAATAGTATATTTGTGCCTCACAATTTGATTAAAAACCTAACTTATATTCAAATTTAATTCATCTATTTTTAACCAAAACAATTAATTATGAGACAAAAAGCTACATTTTTATCTTCGCTTTTTGCGATTGTATTAGGTTTGCTGTTCTGGTGCGGGAGTGTCATCCCACTGCATGCGCAGCAATCTAATAGTAGTAACGAAAGGATTCGGATTTCTGCTTCAGAGATGGGGCAACAGACAGAGTCTAATCGTTTAACCCCTGAGCAGAAGCTTCTGACGCAAGACTATAGTGTGTTCGACAGAGCTCGTAAGGGACATCCTATGCCCTCTCCTTATTATGTAACACAGGAAGAGGTGATACGTTATGATAATGGTATCAACGACGACGCTATCGGACTGACTAATGGCGGAACATTTGAAGTAGCAGCTTATTGGCCAGCTTCTTCTATGGGACAATATGCAGGTATGAAGCTTGAAGCAGTGGAGGTATATATCAATGATGTACCCAACCCGGGCAAGATCAAAATTTATGGTCAAGGTAGTGCATCCGCTCCCGGACCATTGCTGTACGATCAGGTCTTTGCTTCTACACCTGACAGTTGGATCATGGTTGAGCTTGATGATGCCGTAGATATTACAGGTGATGACATCTGGATTGGTTATGAAGTTACTCATACAGGAGGTACGTATCCTGCCGGATGCGATGCAGGTCCTGCCGTAGCTGGATTTGGTGATATGATAGCTCTTGGTGGCGACTGGGATCCAATTTCCAGTATGGGATTTGATATCAACTGGAACATAGCCGGTTATTTAGTATCAGGTGTAACCTATGCCATCGACGTAGGTGCACAAAGCTTAGTAAGTCCGGTTTCAGCTCCCGAACTTGGTAATGAAACAGTTACCGTGCGCGTGAAAAATTACGGCACTAGCCCACAAAGTAATATCTCAGTAAGTTATTCCGTAGATGGTGGTTCTGCTGTAACAGGTACCATACCCGGTCCTTTAGCTGCTGGTGCTACTGTTGACTTTACATTCCCCGGAACTGTTAATCTCGGAGTGGTAGGTCAGACTTATGCGTTTGAAATATGTGCAACTGTCAGCGGAGATCAAAATCCGGCAAACAATTGCAGGACAGTGGACGTAACCAATGTGATGCCGGTCTATTGCGATGCCTCTACCGGTAGTCAGGATGAGTATATTGCCCGGGTTCAGATAGCCGCCATTGATAATTCAAGTGGCTGGCAAGGTGGAGTGGCCGATTATACCGATCAGATAGCTATAGTACCAGCCGGTGCTGGCGAAGAGATCATTGTTACCAATGGAAATCCATGGGCTAGTGATAAAGTTACCGTATGGGTTGACTGGAACGGTGACTATGAGTTTGGTGTGGGTACTGATGAAGAGTTTGTGCTGCTAAGCAACGATGGTGGAGCTTACTTCACAGGTGAGATAATTCCTCCGGCAGGCACACCTGAAGGCTTGTATCGCATGCGTATCCGTATGTCGTATAGCGTTGATCCGGTTCCTTGTGGTAATATGAGCTATGGAGAAGTAGAAGATTACTCAGTCTTGATACCCGGTGGCACAGTAGTCGTATATCCCAAACCTCGGAATTTCACTGCTACACCCGACGGTTTAGCTGCATTGTTGGAATGGGATGCCCCGATTTTAAACAATAATATGCCCGACGGCTTTGGAGCAGATCATAGCGCTACATACGCTACTCTAAAAGATCAGCCTCTTACCGAAGTAGCCGAGTCAGCCCGTGAAGGTGAAGTCGCTTTTACAGGCGGTGAAACCAAATCAATTGCAAACCGTGCTGTATTATATGACAACGGCCCATTTATCAATGGACCTGGCCAGGGTGCCGGTGGCGCTGACATAAGCTATCTGCATTCAGGTATGACAGGCTATGGTGCCAATATCAATCAGGCAGCAGGCTATCGGTTAACTGACGACTTTGAGGTTACAGGTGATTGGAACATAGAAAGCTTTACCTTCTATACATATCAGACTGGAAGTCCTACTACCAGCACGATCACTGGTGCATTTGTGCAAATATGGAATGGTAAACCAGACGAGGGTGGACAAGTGATTTATGGAGATATGGTCAGCAATTTGATGATATCCACCGAATGGACTGGCGCCTATCGCGTCAGCGGTACCGCCTTAACTAATACCGATCGTCCTATCATGGCCGTGGTGGCAGCTACTCCAGGATTGAGTCTGCAGCCCGGTACATATTGGGTTGACTTTTCTCTTACAGGAAGTATAGCCAGTGGTCCATGGGGTATCCCAATCACCATTACAGGTGAAACTACTACTGGTAATGGACTACAATTCACCGGAACTGCCTGGCAAGACTGGTTGGATGGGGGTACGAGTACCCAACTCGGTCTTCCTTTTGTAATTGATGGCTCAGCTGATGGTGGTGGTGTAGTGAACGGCCCGCTCGTAGGGTATAATATATACCGCGATGGCCAGCAGGTTGCTACAGTAGGTCCTGAAGCAGTAAGCTATTTTGACAGCCCGCTTGAAGGTGGTGTCTATCAGTATCAACTCACTGCTGAGTATGGTGATCCTTATCCGGGTGAATCTGATCCGGTGAGCGCTTCAGCTATTATAGTAGCTCCATCACCAATTCCATTTGTGGAAGACTTTAGCGGTGGATTTGAAGTGAACGGATGGATGTTTGATTCTTCACCGACTAACTGGACTATCAATAATAACACCGGTAATCCGGCCCCTTCAGCTCAGTTTGGATGGAGCCCCACACAAACGGATTATTCAATGGCTATGATCAGTAAAAATATCATTGCAACTGAAGCCGAAGAAAATGTAACCCTGAAATTCGACCTCAACCTGAGCGATTATGCCGGGAACGGTAATGAAAAAATGAGTGCATATATATGGGATGGCAGCGACTGGGTTTTGGTTACTACCATAGTTAATAATGAAAGCATACCATGGACGACATTTTCATTTGATGTAACAGCGCAAGCCTTAGGAAAGGTTACCAAAATAAAATTTGTTGCAAGTGGTCTAACTACTTTTGATATCAATTATTGGTACATCGACAATGTGATGTTGTTTGAAGGGGTAGCAGGCGATGCTCCTGTGATCGAAGTGAGTCCTATGCAACTTACAGAAACCCTTGAAACCAATCAGACTTCAGTACAGCAAATTACCGTAACCAACACAGGTGGTGGAGCGTTGAACTTCGATCTTGAAGTGAATACTACCCGCCAGAATACAAGTGCCGGTAATACGCCTGAAGATTACGAACGACTTGCCGACCGCCTCAATGCCGAAGGCAGAGAGTATGTCATGCTGAGCCGTGCCGACAGAAATCAGGCTGTTCCATCACCTTATAATATAACACAAGACGAAATTATTCGCTATGACAATGGTATCAACGATGATGCTATTGGATTGACTAGTGGCGGAACATTTGAAGTATCAGCTTATTGGCCTGCTTCTTCTATTGGACAATATGCCGGTATGAAGCTTGAGGCAGTAGAGGTGTATATCAATGATGTACCCAATCCGGGTAAGATCAAGATATATGGACCAGGCAGTTCATCAGCTCCTGGACAGTTACTGTACGAACAGGTCTTTGCTTCTACACCCGACAGTTGGATCGTAGTTGAGCTTGATGATGCGGTAGATATTACAGGTGATGATATATGGATTGGTTATGAAGTTACTCATACAGGAGGTACGTATCCTGCCGGATGCGATGCAGGTCCTGCCGTAGCTGGATTTGGTGATATGATAGCTCTTAGTGGCGACTGGGATCCGATTTCCAGTATGGGATTTGATATAAACTGGAATATAGCCGGATACTTAGTGCAAGGCATAGTTTATGCCAACGACATAGGTGTTCAAAGCTTGGTAAGCCCGGTTTCAGCTCCCGAACTGACAGAAGAAGAAGTAGTTACTATACGTGTGAAAAATTATGGTACTAATCCGCAAAGCAATATTTCAGTAAGCTATACCTTAGATGGTGGAACAGCTGTTACAGGTACTATACCCGGTCCTTTAGCTCCTGATGCTACTATTGACTTTACTTTTGACGGAACGGTTGATCTGAGCACTGTAGGACAGACATACGTATTCGAGGCTTGTGCTACCGTTACAGGAGATGAAAACCCGAATAACGACTGCAGAACCTTTAACGTAACTAATATAATGCCTGTCTATTGCGATGCTTCTACAACTTATGAAGATGAATATATCGCCCGTGTGCAGATAGGTTCAATTGACAACTCCAGTGGCTGGCAAGGAGGAGTAGCTGATTATACTCATCTTTCAACTTCCATACCTATTGGAGGCAGCGAGGAAATCATTATAACCAATGGTAATCCATGGGCCAGTGATAAAGTTACCGTATGGGTTGACTGGAACGGTGATTACGAGTTTGGTGTAGGTACTAACGAACAGTTCGTATTAACAAGTGTAGCGAGTGGTGCCAGCTTTGTTGGCCAGATCACTGTGCCTCCAGGTACCGCAGAAGGTTTCTATCGTATGCGTATCCGTATGTCGTACAGCACCGATCCGACACCTTGTGGTGTCATGAGCTACGGAGAGGTAGAAGACTATACCATACAAGTAGGCTGGGGTACTCCCTGGATCAGCGCTACCCCACTTTCGGGTATCGTAAATCCCGGACAAAGCGTAACAATTAATGTAACATTCAACTCATCGGAGACCATACCCGGAACCTATCATGGTAGTCTGGTATTTACTTCCAATGATTTAATGAATCCAGAAGTTACCGTACCTGCTACATTGAATGTAACCGCTAACGAGCGTCCTATGCCACGTAACCTGGTTGGTACTAACCTTGGTGATGGAGCCTTGTTAGAATGGCAAGCTCCTGACTTAGGTGGTAGCCCTGGTGGAGAAGACTTCTACGAAGACTTTGAAGCAGGCACCCTGCCAACAGGATGGGTAGTGTACGATGTAGACGGTGACGGGTATAACTGGGAAAACACTGCAATCAACTTTAGTGTATTTGACGCACACAGTGGATTGTATTGCATGACCAGTGCAAGCTATGTCAATAACGTAGGTGCATTGAACCCCAACAACTGGTTGGTAACACCTCCAATAGCTGTTACAGCTAATTCCGAGTTGAAGTTCTGGGTTGACGGACAAGATCCCGCCTACTCCGACGAGCAATATTATGTACGCATTAGTACGACAGGTAATGCAGTAGCCGACTTTACTCAGACCATCCACAGCGCACTAGCTACTCCCGAATGGTCAGAAGTAGTGCTTGGCCTTGGCGCATATGCCGGACAAACTATCTACATTGCTTTTGTACATACTGATGTAACTGACGAATTTTATATCAAGATAGACGATGTAACGGTAACGAATACCGCTAGCCGTTCCGCTTATACAACTCCTGTAGCTTATACATCATCAACCGAACTAAGCTATCGTGAAGGCGGTAGTCCTGCCGAAGTTATAGCAGTAGGCAGTACTGAGCCATTAGATATAGCCGTATCAGGTGGTACACCAGTAGAGGTTGTTACCGGTATTAAGCATATGTCAGGTACCAGCAGCCGTAGCTTGCTGTTCGACAATGGCCCGTTTGTTAATGCTCCTGGACAAGGTGCAGGCGGAGCCGACGTCAGCCATCTGCATTCTGGTTTAAACACCTATGGCCCTAACGCCAATAATGCTGGTGGATATCGCATAGCTGATGACTTTGTAGTAGATGAGACCTGGGAGATAGAAAGCTTTACTTTCTATTCTTATCAGACTGGCTCTACTACTACCAGTACCTATACCGGTGGGTTTATTCAGATTTGGGATGCTGCACCGGATGCCGGTGGACAGGTTATCTGGGGTGATTTAACTACTAACCTGATGACCTCAACAGCATGGACGAATGCCTATCGTACAAATGAGACGGCTCTGACCAATACCGATCGCCCAATCATGCAGATCGTATGTGCTACTCCCGGTCTTGAACTTGATCCGGGTACCTACTGGGTTGATTTCTCGCTCACAGGTTCAATAGCCAGCGGCCCATGGGCTGTTCCGGTAACTATCACCGGTCAGATAACTACTGGTAATGCCAAGCAGAATACAGGTACAGCTTGGGTTGACCTTGAAGATAGCGGTACAAATACCCCATACGGTATCAGCTTTATTATAGAAGGTGATGCAGGTAGCAGTGGTTCCTACAATCTCCTTGGCTATAATGTATATCGCGATGGTGAACAGATTGGAAATACAGCTTCCAATGTACGTACCTTTATTGACAGCCCACTGGATGAAGGCACATATGTCTTTGGTGTAACAGCCGTATATGGCGAGCCTACTGCAGGTGAGTCAGATATGCTTACCACAACCTTAAAGGTGTATCCGCCTGCCAGCATTCCTTTCTTTGAAGACTGGGCAAGTGGCAGCTTTGAAGAAAATGAATGGTATTTTGATCCTTCACAAGGTAACTGGTCGGTTACAACAGGTACAGGTAATCCTGCCCCAGCTGCACAGTTTGGATGGTCACCTACCACCACAAACTATAGCCAGTCGCTCATCAGCACGGATATAGATGCCTCATCAGCCGAAGAAAATGTAACTCTTGAGTTTGATATCTTCCTGAATGACTATAACAGCAATGGCAACGAAAAGATCAATGTCCACATCTGGAACGGCAGCGAATGGGTACTGTTAGAATCTATCGCCAATTTCGGTGACATCCCATGGACTACCAAGTCATATGATGTAACTCCGCATGCATTGGGTAAGACTACCAAGATCCGCTTCGAGGCTACCGGATTGACTACCTTCGACTTCAACTACTGGTATATTGATAATATCAAGCTGTATGAAGGCGAACCTGTATTTTATCCTGCTATCACTGTATCACCTGCTTCGCTTGAGTTTAACGTATTTCTTGGCGGAAGCCAGAACCTTGACCTGACTGTTGGCAACACCGGTGAAGGTGCATTAATCTGGACATCCAACGTACAGTATGTTAGCAAGCAAGCTGTTGAACCTGTTGTTGTTCCTCCAGGTCCTAAGCCTACTGGCAATATTCTTGAACTCAGCCATAAGCTTGGAGAACCGGGCGGATCACCTGCTCCTCAGGATACACGCGAGACTGTCATCCTCCATTACGACGGTGAAAATGACGGTAATGCCATCGGATTGACAAATGGTGGAACCTTCCATGTGGCAGCACGTTTCCCAAGTGCTATGGTAAGCGACTATGCTGGCTATACACTTGAAAGTGTGGATATCTATATCAATGACACACCTACCAGCGCAACCCTGAAGATATGGGGCGCCGGAACAGCCTCGGCTCCCGGCCCTGTACTACATCAGCAAGGCTTTAGCGGTGCTTTTGCATGGGAAACCGTAACCCTTACATCCCCTGTTACTCTGACAGGTGAGGATATATGGGTAGGCTATACCGTTGAACATGTTGCCGACGACTTCCCGGCCGGATGCGATGCAGGTCCTGCTAATCCAAACGGCGACTGGATATCGACAGATGGAAACAGCTGGGATCACTTAGCCGGATTTGACTTAAACTATAACTGGAACATCCGTGCACTGATCAATGAAGGCGTAAGCTATAACTGGCTGAGCCTGAATCCAACAACAGGAACAGTTGCTGCTGGTGGATCACAGACAGTTACCGTTACAGCTAACTCAGCAGAAGATGATCTGCCAGTGGGAACCTTTAATGCCAATATCAAAATCGCAAGCAACGACCCGGTAGCACCGGTGAAAACCGTGCCGGTACAATTGAATGTGATGCAAGGTACAGGTGAAGAAGCCATGGCACTGATCAGCATCTATCCTGTTCCGGCTAATAAAGAGCTTATCATTGATCTGGTTGAAGGAGTAAAATCAATACGCTTGTTCAACTATATGGGTCAGGTAGTAAGTGAGACAGCCGTTACAGGTGAGTTGAAGCTGCATATGAATGTTGAAAATCTCAAACCGGGTGCATATACGCTACAGTTTATCAATGCACAAGGTGAGTTGTACAACAAAACCGTGCTTATCAATAGATAACAATCAATAGTCGAAAGACATATGAATTTTTAAAGGGGAAGCCGAAAGGTTTCCCTTTTTTGTTTGTTAAATTTTTCTTTTAACCGCAGAGAACGCAAAGTTTCCCGCAGAGAGCGCAAAGTTTATTTTCTTGCATCTGTTTATAATATTGGGATCCATCTTTCCCTCTCTTCTATATTATCCAAAGGTGTATGCCCTAACGGGCAATGTTTTCTAATTTTTCGTTTAATTTCTATTGATCTGTATGCCCTAACGGGCAAATCTGGTTTTGCTATCTCTCTCCCGATCCCTATCGGGACTCCATCTCTTCTATATTATCCAAAGGTGTATGCCCTAACGGGCAATGTTTTCTAATTTTTCCCTTAATTTCTATTGATCTGTATGCCCTAACGGGCAAAGCTGGTTTTGCTATCTCTCTCCCGATCCCTATCGGGACTCCATCTCTCCCTCATCTCTGCGTCCTTTGCGGTTTATTTTTTTTAACCGCTGAGAACGCAAAGTTTATTTTTTTTTGCATCTGCGTATAATATTGGGATCCATCTCTCTACCGATCCCTATCGGGACTCCGTCTCTTCTATATTATCCAAAGGTGTATACCCTAACGGGCAATGTTTTCTAATTTTTCGCTTAATTTCTATTGATCTGTATGCCCTAACGGGCAAAGCTGGTTTTGCTATCTCTCTCCCGATCCCTATCGGGACGTCATCTCTGCGTCCTTTGCGGTTTATTTTTTTTACCGCAGAGAACGCTAAGTTTATTTTCTTGCATCTGCGTATAATATCGGGATCCATCTTTCCCTCTCTTCTATATTATCCAAAGGTGTATGCCCTAACGGGCAATGTTTTCTAATTTTTCGCTTAATTTCTATTGATCTGTATGCCCTAACGGGCAAAGTCGGTTTTGCTTTATCTCTCCCGATCCCTATCGGGACGTCATCTTTGCGGTTTGCTTTTTTCCCGCAGAGAACGCAAAGCATTTTTTGCATCTGCGTATAATATTGGGATCCATCTTTCCCTCTCTTCTATATTATCCAAAGGTGTATGCCCTAACGGGCAATGTTTTCTAATTTTTCGCTTAATTTCTATTGATCTGTATGCCCTAACGGGCAAAGTCGGTTTTGCTTTATCTCCATCTCTGCGTCCTTTGCGGTTTATTTTTTTTTAACCGCAGAGAACGCTAAGCTCCCCGCAGAGCACGCAAAGTTTATTTTCTTGCATCTGCTTATAATATAGGGATCCATCTCTCTCCCGATCCCTATCGGGACTCCATCTCTCCATCATCCCCACACACCTTATATTATATATAGCACCACAGGCGCCCTCTTTTTGGTAGTTGGACAAGATTTTTACTATATTTGTCACAAAACAATACTATATTGCTCATCGATCAAAAACCATATTTTGTTTTTTTTCTTGTTTGTCTGATCTTTCACAAACAAAACCTGGAAAAGACAAGTACCACTAAGAGGAAACCTTGATTGTCATTGGTTTACAAGTCATTTGCCTGTTTATAGTTCAGGAATTTTTCAAGTAATGCAAACCTACAGATATACAGTAAGTTATATGATTTCCGTTCCTTTTTGCTTGGTTCTATCAGTTTAAAGATTGTTTTTTGCACCTTAAATAATCCTAAAAAGCAGGCTTTTACATCTTTACACAAAAAAAAATTTGCATTGTATTACAAGTTCACATATTTTTGTCGCCTGAAAGAAAAAAGTATTGTCATCCTTATTAGTTGACTATTATTTATGTGTAGATAGGCCGAAAAGACACCGCTTTTAAATAAAAATAGGGGTTTTTTTGTTTTTGATTGGCTATTATATTATTTTTGTTGTTTTGTAAACGAAAGAATTTGCAAGAAGCTGAAACAATTTTAATACTTTTGCGTAAGATTTCTTACGTAAGCAATATATGGGATATGTTCAATTTTTCACTAAATCAAAAAACTGACCAGTTATGAATGAGCCAGAAATTAATTCCCGAAGCCGCGACCCAGCTCGCGCACGGGGCAGTTCAATTGTTAATGCGTTTAATAATTCAAAGAAAATTCAAGAAAAATCTAATTTAAAATTTATTCACAAAATCTCGAATCTCATGGAAACAAAGTACGATTTAAAAAGACTACTACGTACGGGAACTGTGTTAGCTCTGTTCTTTGCATGGATGCTGGCAGGTTCTTTTGTAGCCAATGCTCAAATCGCTCCTCAAGCTGCCTTCGATGTTATTCTAACTATCGAAGGACAAGGATCGGTATCTTTGAGTGGGTATGATAATACGATAGCTGGACCTGTTGTCGGCTCTAACGTAGGCCCCTTTGCAGATGGCTCCATAGTTGCTATTACTGCAACACCCGAACCCGGATGGGCCTTCGTGGAATGGGAAGTGAATCTTCTTTTCCCTGTCATCGGTGACCAAAATGCAACACCCAACTCTATACGAATTGACGGTGCCGACTTTGAGTTGACTGCTATATTTAAAAAACCACTTACTCTCCTCCCTTTCCGCGCCGATGATAAACCTTATGACGGCAATGATGTCGCAACAGTTACAGTTTGGGGCGCACTCGATGGAGTGGAAGGATTAGATGTTGTAATATTGGATGATGCTCTATCTGCAGCAGTTTTTGACGATGAAAAAGTAGGTACTGATAAAGAAGTAACCATTACAGGCCTTGCTTTAGCTGGTGCTAATGCCGCTGATTATCATCTCTTTCTTCCAGATCCTTTCATTGTATTAGCTAATATCAATCCTATTGCAATAACCTTGAACGGTGCAGTAGCTGATGATAAAGAATTTGATGGCAACACTACCGCCACAGTTGATTTTACACTTGCTGCTCTTAATGGTGTTATTGCTCCCGATGTAGTTGGATTTGATGCTGCCGGTTATTCAGCTAATTTTAATAACATAAATGTTGGCGCTGGAAAGCCAGTTACTGTAGCTGGTGTGGTGTTGACAGGTGCTGATGCCGGCAATTATACGCTGACACAGCCTGTGTTAGGCGCTGCTATCAATCCTAAAGAACTTACGATTAATGCAGTGATCGAAGATAAAGTATATGACGGTCTTGTTGGAGCAATCATTAAGAGTATGACTGTATCAGGTGGTGCTATTGCTGGCAATGCTCCCGGTGCTGTGAACTTTGGCGGTGCAAACGCAACATTTGACAATGCAAATGTCGGAAATGGAAAGGATGTTACCATAGCTGGTGTAGTAACAGTAGCTAATGGAAACTACGTAGTTAATACTCCTTTTGTCACTACCGGTAATATATTAGCTCCTTATTATGCCATGTTTAATCCAACATACGGTGTAGTGGGTGTACGTCCGACAGCGCCAGTTGCTGATGTGCCGATAGAAACTCCTTTATACATTGAGTTCAACAAACCGGTGTTTGACGTGAATGGTAACGTATTACCAGTAAACGATATAGGCGACTTTGTGAAATTGGAAAAGTGGGATGGAGCAAATTACCAACTCGTCCCGTTTACTTCGAACCGGGTTGGAAATAAAGTGCATATTGTTCCGGATGATCCGCTCGAATACAGCACACAGTATCGCATCCGTTTCCTGAACATTTACGATGCTGATGGAGTTCAGGTAGCATATAGCCTTGACGGGGAAGATAGAGACCCAAGCATAGCCGGATCATTACAAATTGATCCTGACAGAGCAGTCGTATTCAATACCTGGGATATTGCCACAGCTACCTTGCCTGTAGTAAGTCCTTATGATGTTGATGCTGCTGTATGTGGTACTATGACCCTCACCTTTTTGAATCCGGTGAAATATCTGAACGGAAATACGATAACTGATAATCCAAAGCATAAGTTTACTCTTCAAACCTTTGACGGTCTAAACTGGGTTGACGTTCCTGCCGCCGATTGGACGGTTGCTATTGACGTATCTGGAGCACCAAGAGTATTTACCTTCACCTATAAGAACGGAACTACACCATTCGACTATAATACTCAATATAGAATCAGAAATAATGTCGGAATGGATGCCAATTTTGGATTCATTGATATGGAAACTGGTCTGAATCTGTTAGCCGGTGAGTTTAACTATGATCATCAGGATGGAAACGACGGCTGGCACTGGACTACAACTAACGAATATCCTATAGTAGTTGATGTAGCTCCCTGGCCTATTGCACCGGTATTCCCCGCTGCACCCGCCGCACCTATAGTATCTAATGCTACCTTTGACGGAAATGCAGTAGTTTCTGTTGGAGCAGGTCCTGGTTTTGCTATTACAAAAGACGTTGATTTTGTTGCAGATGTAACAGTTATCCACGCTTTTGATGCTATCAATGGAGAAGGATACCACTTTACCGGCTGGAAGCGCAGCACCAATGGTGGCGCAGCCTGGGGAGCCTTATTACCTATAGCCGCTCCTATAGTAAATCCTCAGTTAGGTATCAACTATGCACCTCAAAACTTTAATGTGGCTGCCGAGGATATTAAACCTGCTACTTGTACACAAGAAATTGGATATCAAGCTAACTTTGCTATCAATACATATACAGTCAATGTGACTGCCGTACCAGCCCCTGGTAATACAGTAGCCGGTGGCGGAGTTAAAACACATGGTACTACAGTTACCCTAACAGCTACTCCAGGCGCCGGCCAATATGTAACCGGCTGGAATGTTGCTGCTTTACCAGCTAGCGTACTGGAAACTGTAGTTGAAAATACACCTGATCATACTGCAGTCGGATATCCGGCAACAGGAAAAGTAAGTACCCTTACTTTCAGTATAGTTGGTAACTTAGCTCATAATTTAACCTGGAACGTACAGGCATTGTTTGCTGATTTCCAACCTGTATTATTTGCTGCTACCGATCCACAGGATATCAATAGCGGTGTTGTAAATGCAACCGTTGAATTTGGCGGTGCACCTACCATAGCTGTTGGTGTTGAAGGTGCCCCATTCCAGGGTATTACCTATAAGTGGGAGCAGTATGTATATGATACCAAAGTAAAATTAGAAGCTATTGATTTTGATTGCCGCTATGTCTTTGTAAAATGGCAACAGTGGAATCCTTCCATATTACCTGCCGGTGGCTGGGTTGATTTCAAATTAACCAATCCTACCGACTTCTTTACAGTAGATGGAAACTTCCGTGTTAAAGCTGTCTTTAAGTTGAGAGACGATGTACATGTAAGTGCTACGGCTAATGATGCCGATCTGGCTACTGTCATCATCTTTACCGATTTTAACCGTGATGTGCCGTTGACTATCAATGATATTAATGGCGCTGACTTCACTTTTGGAGATTTAGTGTATATCACCTCTTATCCGGAACCTGACTATTATACCTGGAGATGGGTAGATGGTGCAAATAATCCGGTTGTAATGGGTGGACCTGTTCGCTTTGAAGACCGCTCAGAATGGATATATACCGTTGGATGTAATGATATTGACCTGAAAGCTGTTGTGGATCTGAAAGAATATACTGTAGCAGTACGCAGCCTTGACAGAAGCGAAGGAACTATTAATAATTCTACTCCGGCCTTTAATGTCAATACAGGTAATCAAGGTGGTTTAGGATTTACTTTTAATAATGTGGGAATTGGTCGTGTAGGACAAGGTAATTTCCAGCGTACCAAAGCTGTTACATTTGCTGCTACCCCTGCTGCTGGATTTGCTTTCGTTAAGTGGGTCACTGCAGGTGGTGCCGATGTTTCAACAGACAACCCATTTACCATTAGCAATCTGACCGGGCCGGTTGATCTGACAGCCGTATTTGTAAGTACTGCTCCTCCGGCTCCAACCTATGCATTGACAGTGGAAAATGACCCGGTTGAAGGAGGTAGCGTCAACTTAGTATCAGGTAATTATGTGGTTGGACCTTTAGCTGCTACCGCTACAGCTGCTCCCGGATATACATTTGCCGAATGGGAAGCTGTTGGTGTTGCTTTGACACCTGCACAACAAGTAGCTAATCCGGTGAACTTCAATATGCCGGCTAATGCTGTTACCCTGACTGCCAAATATGTAAAAACTGCATATACATTTACTCCTGTTGTACGTACTTATCTGCGTCCACATGCTAACTTCAATATAGTAAACTGGGGTGGAGTCGTTACCAGAGATCCTGCTGCCGGAACCTTTACAGCCGGTCAGACAGTTGATCTGACAGCTACACCGCTACCGGGATACCGCTTTGTGAACTGGATGGTAGGTGAGTTCCAGGATCCACCAGCAAATAAAATTCTGCGTGGTAATCAGGTAAGTGATCAGAACAACTTCACCTATACTATTCCTGCCGTTAATGGAAATCCACCTCTGTATATTTATGCAATATTTGTTGAGGTAGGTAATCCGGAGTATCCAATTTACAATCTGGCTACTGTAGCCAATCCTGCCGGATTTGGTGATGTAACCGGTGCCGGTACATTTGCTCATGGAGTAGAAGTACTCGTTGATCAGCAAGTAACCGAGCCTGGATACGAATTTAATGGATGGAGCCCCAATGTGATCCTGCCTGGACAATATGTGGAAATGGATGCTAATAAAACTGCAACTGCAAATTATGGCAAAATTGTATATAATCTGATCGTTGATAATGCTAATCCTGGATTTGGTGCCGTTGCACAAGCTGCCGGAAACTTTGTATTCGATGGCCTGCCAATCGCAATAACTGCTACACCTAATGTGGCAACTTGTGAACATACTTACAAATTTGATGGCTGGTATGCCGACGCTCTGCTGACTATTCCATTAACCGATGCAGGTGGGAATCCGGTAACAGATGCCGAATTTAATTTCATACCATACGCATTACCTGCACCACAAGTTAACTTGTTTATCTATGCTAAGTTTGTAGAGGAAGTTAATGAATACGATGTAACAGCTACCGTTAATCCTCCAGTTGCCGGTACAGCCTCTATTTCTCCTGCAGGACCTTATAACTGCAACGATATTGTAACTATTACTACTGTTGACAATCCGGGATACGAATTCCAGTATTGGACAAAAGATGGTGTAATATTTATCGATCAGAAAACCTTTAACTGGAATGTAGATGACGACGCTGATTTTGAAGCAGTATATGTAGCTATTGAATACAATGTAACCGCTAATGCTCAGGCAGGTGGAACAGTTGATCCTGTAGCCCAGATAAAAATAGTTGGCGACGATGTTGAAGTACTTGCTACTGCTGATACCGGATTTGAGTTTGACGGCTGGATAGCAGTAGGAGTTGTACTTGGCGATGCAATGGCTAACCCTGTACAGTTTACTATGGAGCCTAATGACGTTATACTGACTGCCAAATTCCTGGCAATCGATTATACCGTTACAGCAACTGCCGGTGCCGGTGGTACTGCTGCACCTGCTTCTCAGGTGAAACATTATGGCGATGCCGTAACAGTTACAGCTACCCCTGATGCAGGATATGAGCTTGTTGACTGGGATATAGTGGGTGTTGTAGTAGCTGATCCTACTGTTAACCCATTAGTCTTCAATCAGCCTGATAATGATGTAACTGTTCATGCAAACTTTGTAAAGAACGACTATATCATCAGCTTAACAGCTGTACCTGCCAATGGTGGTACATTCAGTGCAATAGATCCTACTTATAACGTTGGCGACGATGTTTCCATCACCGCTACACCTAACGCAGGATTCATATTTGGCAACTGGGCCGGATTACCTGCAGGTGCTGTAGTAGATGGTAATAAAGTTGACTTCACCATGCCTGCCAATAACCTGGCTATTACAGCCACCTTCATACCTACTGGTAATACGCTTGTAGGTGATGTACGCTACTTTAACAAGTATCCTTCAAAAGTACCTGCCTCAGCAAATATCAATGTTGAGCTATACGACGGTGCTGTGTTAGTAGGTGGTCCTGTAGCAATAGGTGCTGATGGAGCTTATGAGTTTGATGGAATTATTCCTGGAACCACTTATACTGTAAAAGTTTGGGAAGACAAACCATACGACAACAGCTGGAATAAGAACGGCTGGGGTGGTGTGAACGCTACCGATGCGCTTATTATAAATTACATGGTAACTAATAATACTGCGATAGAGAACTTCTCATGGATAGCCCCTGTAAGTGCAAATAATATTACAGATTTCGCACTGAGCGTGGCTGATGTGGATAACAGTGGTGCTGTTGTGGCTAATGATGCCTTAATTGCAATGCGTCGTGGTATTGGTTTATTAGACAGATATCCGAATGCTACACCTAACTTCCGTGTTGCCGGTGGTGCCGACTATCCACAAGCTCCTTCTACTCTGTTCGATGCTAATGGTGCCTTCACCGATGGTACTCCAGCAGGTGGTTACTTCTATACAGCTGATGTGGTAGGTCAGGATGGTGTATTGCAATTCAACATCTACTACATTGCAACAGGTGATGTCAATGCCAGCTATGTACCGCAAGCCGGTGCCAAAGCACAAATGGCAATGAACTATCAGGATGTGTTGAACGTAAGCGTTGGTGAAGAGGTAAGAATACCTGTTCGTATTGACCACGCTGCCCAATTAGGTGCTATCACCTTAGGCTTACACTTCGATAACAGCCTGATTGAAGTAACTGGTATTGAAGGATTCGATACATATCGTGTTGACAATGAAAACGGTGCTATTGACCTTGCCTGGATGGATCTGAATGCCAGAACCTATGCCAGCAACGAAACCATGTTCATTGTGAATGCCCGTGTATTAGCTCCTATCGATGCTCAAACAGAATACTTTGCACTTGACGGTATGACCGAATTCGCTGACGCTTTTGCAAATCCTGTGAACGCAAGCCTGAATACCACCGCACTGAATAGCGGACTGGCTTCTGTGAACGAGAACATGCAATTAGATGCTGTAGTTTATCCTAACCCATTTAATTACGAAGCTAACTTTGCATATACCCTGCCTGAATCAGGAAAAGTACAGTTAGTAGTGTATAATCAGTTAGGACAAGCTGTAGTTACTCTTGTGAATGAGGCTCAAATAGCTGGACAGCATACTGTACAATTAGACAACAGCATGCTCACCGGCGCTGGTACCTATTACTACCGGATTACTCTTGAAGGTGGCGCCAAATCGCATACTTTAAATGGAACTCTTATTTTAGTGAAATAGGTATATATCCCCCTATGCCATTCCGGAGGTACTCTCCGGAATGGCATTTTTTAACTTAAAAAGATGTTAATTATAAAAGGATTGATTTGTTTGAATAGAAAACAAAATTTTTACAGGCAAAATAGGTTTGCCTTTTTTTGATTTTAACGAATTTATCCAGCATAGAATTGCAGACTCATCTTACACTAAAGTGGGATACCATCTAAAAGAAGAAATGAGAATATTAACGCAAAAACAATAACGCAGATGAGAAAAAAAATCTACCTAACCTTTATAGCTTTGCTTTTGGCTGTTGGAAGTGTGCTAGCACAAGCCGCACCGGAAGTGAAACTTGGTGATGTAACTTCAGGCCCTGGCGAGATACTCGTACCTGTGGAGATGCTTAACTTTAGTCAAAATGTGAACTCCTTTACATTCTTTATAACAGCAAACGAAAATTTACTCGAGTTTGTTGATGTAGTGAATAAGGTTGGTTTTACCGCACCTACAATGACAGCATTTCATAATGGAAATACATTAGCAATTGCCTATTACGACATAGGTGCAGGATATCAACCAAACGGCCACGTGTTTGACATTAAATTTAACTATACCGGTGCGGCAAGTACTATACTTGCGTTCCAGGCAGATAAATGCGATGTAACCTATGATATTTTTGAGGTACCCGGTATAGTCTATACTGACGGAACTATAACTACAACCCAACCCATCCCTAATCCTGTAGTGAAAATATGGGATGTTGTGACTGCCCCAGGCGAAGTAAACGTGGGAATAGAAATGAATAACTTTGTAGATAATATCAATTCACTGGCATTTAATATTGAAGTGCCTTCAGAATTGTTGACCTACATAAACTTATCAAATATATTCCCCGGATTCGATCAGGGCATATGGGAAACTAATCTAGTAGGTGATATCTTACAACTGCAATGGTTTACTAATGGCGTTGGATTTATCCCCGCTGGAAGAGTGTTTGATATTACTTTTGAATACGTTGGAGGATTTAATACAGACCTTGTATGGGCCCCAGGAAATGATGTCTCATATGGAGGCGTTGCTGTTGAAGATATTTCCTATATAAAAGGAAGTATTACTCAAGTCCCTGCCGTAGGTACTGTAACAATAGGCTCAACAGATGCAGTTAGCGGAAATACAGTAAGTATTCCGGTAAACTTTAGCGGACAAGGATATACAAGCGTTAGCGCCTTTACCTTGTTTACTGAATTCGATGATACACGACTGACATATACAGGTACAAGCAATGAATTTGATCCAGGAGTGATTGTAAATCAAGTTGGTAAAAATATCAATATTGCATGGACTGGCGCTGCAACCGATCTGAGTGATACAGATGTGATCTTCTTAGACTTTATTTATACAGGTGTTAGCGATGCCGTTATACAATTCCTGCCCGGATCAGAAGTAAGCGACCAAAATACTACACCATTAGCAACACAATATGTAAATGGTGTTGTTAGCCCTACCGTAAGTAATGCAAGCCTTACTATCAGTGAGGTGAGCGGACTTGCCGGACAATTGGTGTCTGTACCGGTAATAGCTTCCGAAATAGGAACAGTAGCCGCTGTAGAACTTACCATACAATTTGATAACAGCAAACTTACGCTTGCTTCATTTACTTATGAACAACTAGCAGGTTGGACTGAAAATCAAACAGCCGATAAACTGATAGTTGCCTGGTTCGACCCTGCTGGAGTTGCATTGAATGACGGCGCCCTACTTACTTTAGACTTTATATATCACGGTGGCGGCCCGGCACCTATTACATTTGGTGATGCCTCCGAAATTAGTGGTACAAATGCGTTACCAATACCCGTGAATTATGTGAACGGACAAGTAATACCAGGACAAAGCGATGCTAAGGCTATCATCGGAACTGTTACACAATGTGTGGGTGGTACAGCTGTTGTACCTCTTACTTTTGAAGACGTAGGACAAGTAACCTCAATGACCTTGCCGATAAGCTTCGATCCTGCTGTACTGACATTCGTTGATTTAGATAATGTAAACCCCGAGTTTGCAGGCTATCAGATCAATATTACCAATAACTCAATTACTATTGGTTGGAATTCGGTAGCACCTAAGAACTTTGATGGGAAAGTGTTTGATATTGTGTTTGGCTATGCCGGTATGGTAAGCCCCGTTAGCTTTATGCCTGGTGCCGAAATTACCGGACTAGAAGCAGTGGTGTTAGATGTTGAATTTGTTGACGGTTTGGTAGATTGCAATATTGATACCCGGATATTGACCCTTAGCACAACCGGAAATGGTAGCGTGCTTGTCAAAGATGGCGATATTGTGCTTGACCCCGATCAAGGAACAACCAATAAATTTACTGTATTCTATGGTACTATCCTTACCCTTGAAGCTATAGGCGATGAAGGATGGGAGTTTGAATCATGGGAAGGCAGCGTACAAAATCAACACGACCCAATTACTACTATAACCATGATAAATAATATGGGTGTAGTAGCTAATTTTACTCAAATTGATTACACCTTTGATCTAATAGTTGACCCCGCCGGAAGTGGTGTGGTTACCGGTGAAGGCGTATATAACTTCGGTGATTTAGTTGAGATCACTGCTACAGCCAACGAAGGCTGGGCCTTTGTGAACTGGACAGATGAAAATGATGTAGAAGTATCAGCAGATGCTAACTACAGCTTTACTATGCCTTCCAACGATCTGACTTATACTGCCAATTTTGAACTGATTGATTATACCTTTGATATATTGGTTAACCCTGCCGGCAGCGGTGTGGTTACCGGTGAAGGCGTATATAACTTCGGTGATGTGGTAGATATCACAGCTACAGCTAACGAAGGCTGGGCCTTTGTAAACTGGACAGATGAAAATGATGTGGAAGTATCAGCAGATGCTAACTACAGCTTTACTATGCCGTCCAACGATCTGACTTATACTGCCAATTTTGAACTGGTCGATTACACCTTTGACATTGTGGTTGACCCCGCCGGCAGCGGTGTGGTTACCGGCGAAGGCGTATATAACTTCGGTGATGTGGTAGATATCACAGCTACAGCTAACGAAGGCTGGGCCTTTGTAAACTGGACAGATGAAAATAACGCTGTTGTTTCAGCAGATGCCAATTACAGCTTTAGCATGCCGTCCAATGATCTGACTTATACCGCCAATTTTGTATTAGTCAATTACACACTAACACTTGTTGCTGATCCAGCAGCTGGTGGGACAGTGAACGGTGGTGGTAGCTATAATTTTGGTGATGCCGTAACTATAGTAGCAACACCTACAGCCGGTTGGGATTTTGTGAACTGGACAGATGATAATAATGCTGTCGTATCAGCCGATGCAAGCTATAGCTTCACCATGCCATCCAATGACTTAGTATATACTGCTAATTTTGAATTGGCTTATGTGGCATCCTTCCCGTTTAGTGAAGATTTTGAAGGTGATTGGCCACCATTAGGATGGGGTATCTATGATGTAGACGCTAATGCCAATGTGAGGATATGGACTCAATCTACCACACAAAATCATACACCAGGTGGATCAAAATCGGCATTCCATAACTATGGACCAGGCTCACAAAATGATGATGGATGGTTAGTCACTCCAAAGATACCGCTACCAGCAGCAATAGATATAGAATTGATCTTCTGGAGCTTTAACTCATTCCCAACCTATTACGGAAAAAATAGTGTGCTTATCAGTACAGGGAATGGTACCCCTCAGGGAGGCGACTTTGTAGAGATTTGGTCACCTGCTAGCATTACAGGAGCATGGACTGAGACCGTTCTTGACTTGAGCAGTTATGCCGGACAGGAAGTGTATATCGCTTTCCGCTATGAAGGTAGCAATGCTCATGGATGGTATGTAGATGATGTGGTTGTTGATGAGATGTTGATTCCTGCTGCTATCAGCGTGAATCCAGCACAACTTTCGGAAACTTTACAAATGTTCGAATCATCGGTCAAACAACTGACAGTAACCAATACAGGTCAGATTGATCTGGATTTCCAACTGACAGTAAATACCGGTCAGCGCATTACTGCTGAACCTGATACACCCGAAGATTATGATCGCTTAGCCGCTCGTCTGGCTGCTGATGGACATGATTATGGAACCTTTACTTTAACAAATAGAGGCGGTGGTACAACTGATGTTCCGAAAAATCCAAAAGATCAGGTGGTATTACGCTATGACGGACCTAATGAAGGTAACGCTGTTGGTGCCGGTGGTGCAACATTTATTGTTGCTGCTTATTGGCCCGCTTCAACAATGGGCGCATATGCAGGTATGCAACTTGAAAATGTAGATGTGTATATCCTTGACCCCGTTATAAGCGCTACGCTAAAAGTTTACGGACAAGGCAGCTCTACAGCACCAGGCGCATTGCTTTACCAACAAGCATTCAGTCCTACTGAAGAAAGCTGGAATAATATTGAATTACTTGATCCTGTTGAAATTACCGGACAAGACTTCTGGGTAGGTTACGAAGTAGAATATGCAGCAGGAACATTCCCTGCAGGAGTTGACGCAGGTCCTGCAGTTGACGGATTTGGAAACTGGGTTTACCTGAACGGACAATGGATGACACTGCTCGAAGCTTCAGCTACCTTAAATTATAACTGGAATATCGCTGCGTATCTCGGTAGCGGTGTTTCATATGCCAACGATGTGGGTGTTCAGAGCTTGCTAAGCCCTGTTACAGCTCCCGATCTGGGCGATGAAACAGTTACCGTACGTGTGAGAAACTATGGTACTAACCCGCAAAGTAATATAACAGTAAGCTATACCTTAGATGGTGGCGCTGCTGTAACAGCAACTATACCCGGTCCATTAGCTCCAGGAGCTTCTATTGATCATACTTTTGATGGTACAGTAGATCTGAGCATAGTTGGACAGACTTATGTGTTTGAAGCTTGTGCTACTGTTGCAGGCGACGAAAACGCTGCTAACGACTGCAAGACTGTAGATGTTACCAACTTGATGCCGGTCTATTGCGATGCTTCAACTACATACGAAGATGAGTATATAGCCCGCGTTCAAATAGGTACTATCGATAACTCAAGTGGATGGCAGGGCGGAGTAGCCGACTATACAGATCAATTTACCGTTATCTCATCAGGATATAGCGATGAGATCACTGTAACCAATGGAAGTCCATGGGCATCAGATAAAACAACTGTATGGGTTGACTGGAACGGTGATTATGACTTTGGTGTTGGTACAGATGAAGAATTTGTGTTGGTAAGTGATGATGGTGAAGTAACCTTTAAAGGTGAAATAGCTGTTCCAGCTGGTACCCCAGCCGGAATGTACCGGATGCGCATTCGTTTAACTTATAGTGTGAACCCTGTTCCTTGCGGTGTGATGAGCTACGGTGAGGTAGAAGATTATACTATTAAAGTAATAGATGATGCACCACCGGTGCCATGGCTCAGCGCTACTCCATTGAGCGGTACTATAGCTGGTGGAGAAAGCATGACCATTGATGTAACCTTCGATGCAACAGATGTAACACCTGGAACATACAACGGCAGCCTGATATTCAACTCTAATGATGCTGCTAACCCTGTAGTTACAGTGCCCGTTACACTTGACGTGCAACCAAGCGAACTGCCAGCACCTCGTAACCTTACCGGAACAGGGCTGAGCAATGCCGCACAACTTGCATGGCAGGCTCCAAATCTGACCGGATTTGATAACCTGAATCTGACAGGATATAATGTATATCGTGATGGAAATAAGATAGGCACAACAGGAGCAGCAGAACTTTCCTATATGGACGTAGGAGTTGAGGGTGGAAGCTATTTGTATAGCGTAACCGCCGAATATGGTGATCCATACTCCGGTGAATCAGACCCCGTATCTACTAATGTTACTGTGTTTGGACCTGCTTCTTTCCCCTTTGCCGAAGACTTTGAAACTGATTTCCCACCTCATGGATGGATAGTCTTTGACGTAGATGCGAATCCTAACGTACGTACCTGGACTGGCTCAACAGCTCAGAATCATACCCCGGGAGGTACAACATCCGCATTCCATAACTACGGCCCAAGCGCCCAGACAGAAGACGGATGGTTGGTAAGTCCACGCATCCCGCTCCCAGGAAATACTGATCTGGAATTACGCTTCTGGAACTATAATTCATTCCCAACCTACTACGAAAAGAATAGCGTACTGATTAGTACGGCTAGCGGCTTGCCACAAGATGGTGACTTTGTTGAAATATGGTCGCCTGCAAGCATTACCGCAGCATGGTCGGAGACCGTGTTAGATCTGAGTGGGTATGCCGGAGAGGAAGTGTATATTGCATTCCGCTATGAAGGTAGCAATGCTCATGCCTGGTATTTAGATGATATAGTTGTAGATGAAACTGTATTGGCACCTATAATCAGTATCAGTCCAATGTCATTGACTGAAACTCTTGAAGTAGGTGAAAGCTCGGTTCAACAGCTTACAGTATCTAATCTTGGTGATGCTGATCTCGATTTCCAGATTTTGGTAAGCAGTACACCAGATGCATGGCTGAGTGCCTCGCCTTTATCAGCTACTGTAGCTGCAGGTGCTAACACTACTATTGATGTTACATTTGATGCTACTACCCTTGCTGAAGGTACCTATACCGGTAGCTTGGAGTTTAGTTCAAATGACCTGATCCAGCCTGTTGTCAACATACCTGTAAACCTTGTTGTTCAGGTTACTAATATATGTTATCCCAGCCCGCGTAATTTAACCGGAACAGTGGATGAACAAGATGTGATCCTGAGCTGGCAAGCTCCTGACTTAGGTGATAACCCTGGCGTAAAAGGCTTCTACGATGACTTTGAATCAGGTACCCCTACTGAATTTATAGCAGTAGGCAGTACTGAGCCATTAGATATAGCTGAGTCAGGTGGAATACCTGCTGAGGTTGTTACTGGTATTAAACATATGATGGGTTCAGGCACCCGTAGTCTGCTGTACGACAATGGTCCGTTTATCAATGCTCCCGGACAAGGTGCAGGCGGAGCCGATGTCAGCCATCTGCATTCCGGCTTGAATATCTATGGCCCTAACGCCAATAATGCCGCTGGTTATCGCATAGCCGATGACTTTGTAGTAGATGAAACCTGGACAATTGAAAGCATCACATTCTATGCGTATCAAACAGGATCAGGAACAAACAGCACCTTTACAGGCGGCTTTGTTCAGATTTGGGATGCAGCACCGGATGCTGGTGGACAGGTTATCTGGGGTGATTTAACTACCAATCTGATGGCCTCAACAGCATGGACGAACGTTTATCGTACAAATGAGACCGCTCTGACAAATACCGATCGCCCAATCATGCAGATCGTATGTGCTACACCAGGTCTTGAACTTGATCCGGGTACCTACTGGGTTGATTATTCGCTTACAGGTTCTTTAGCCAGCGGCCCATGGGCTGTTCCGATAACTATCACTGGTCAGACAACTACTGGTGATGCCAAGCAGTTTACTGGCTCAGCATGGGTTGATCTTGAAGATGATGGTACAAATACTCCGTATGGAACTACATTCATCATTGAAGGTGAAACCAGTAGCAGCGGTTGTCAGCATGGCGAACTCTTGGGATATAATGTCTATCGTGATAATGTCAAGATAGGTGAAACAGTAGTTGATGTACGTACTTATATAGACAGCAATGTTGAAGTTGGTACATATACCTACGGTGTAACAGCTATTTATGGTGATCCTTATCCGGGTGAATCAGAGCCTGTTACAACTAGTGTAACTGTTAGCCCCCTTGATGATCCAACTATCACAGTAACACCTGCCGCCTTAGAGTTTGATGTTCATATAGGTGGAAGCCAGAATAAATCACTCACTATCGGAAATACAGGTATAGGTGATCTGGATTGGTCGGCTAGCGTACAGTATCTTAGCAAGTTAGTTAGTCCTATTCCTGTACCCGAAGGCCCAACACCTTCACTAAATGTTAGTGCAAGCTTTACAAAGGCTGATGGTCAGGCAGGAGGTGCTCCTGGCACCACTGAGGGCGGTGAAGTAGTTATTCTGAATTATGACGGTGAAAATGACGATGCCATTGGCTTACAAGGTGGTGGAACCTTTTATGTAGCAGCCCGCTTCCCGAGTGATATGGTCAGCGCATACGCCGGCTATTCGTTGGAAAGTGTAGATGTGTATATCAATGATGTACCTTCACCTGGTGTCTTATACATCTGGGGAGCTGGAACATCTACTACTACGGGTAGCATATTGCATCAGCAGAACTTCAATGCTGCTCCTGACGATTGGAACACCATTACCTTAACTACTCCGGTAACACTGAGCGGTCAGGATATATGGGTTGGCTATTCGGTAACCCATGGTGATCAGCAGTGGCCTGCCGGTTGTGATGCCGGTCCGGCACATCCACAGGGAGACTGGATCTCTATGGACGGAAGCTCATGGGATCACTTAGCCGGTTATGGTCTGAATTTTAGCTGGAACATACGTGCATTGATCAAAAGCGTCATCGACTTCGACTGGTTGAGCTTCAGCCCGACTACAGGCTCTGTAGCTGCCGGCTTTACCCAATCAGTTACTGTAACTGCTGATGCTGGCGATCTGCCTGCAGGTATTACCTACTACGCTAACATACTGATTGCAAGCAATGACGCCGCAACGCCTGTGAAAACTGTTCCTGTTCAGTTAGAGATATTAGAAGGCGTGGACGAAAGAGCTATGGATCAGATCAGCGTATATCCTATACCAGCTAACAGCACCTTGCATATTAAATTGGTTGAAGGAGTGCGTGAGCTACGCATGATTAACCTGATGGGACAAATCGTACATCAAAGCAAACTGGATGGTGAGCTTGATAAGACGATTGATCTCACAGGACTGCAAAGTGGAGTATATACGCTACAGTTTGTAAATACCAAGGGTGAAACCTATCAAAGGACCATCGTTATATCTAAATAACAATATGGATAATTAAACAAAAAAGGAGGCCTGAGGCCTCCTTTTTTGTTTAATAACTTCCGCACTCTAAGCTGTATTTCTTTGCTATTTTTGTGTTTAATTTTACATATGTTATCCATTCAACAACTTTCAATGCATTTTACTGGCGATGATCTGTTTACAGATATCGGCTTTTTGATACGTGAGAAAGATAAAATTGGATTGGTTGGAAAAAATGGATCGGGGAAAACGACCCTGCTTAGGCTTATTTGTGGGATAGAGCTTCCAGGCAAAGGCGAGATAGTGAAACCTGATGGCCTCACTATAGGATACCTGCCACAGGAAAAGCAGTTGAATAGTGAGGTAAGTGTTTGGGATGAAGCAGTTACAGCTTTTGAACATATTCATCGTATAGAAAAAGAAATAGAACAGATAACCGAGCAGATTTCTGTGCGATCGGATTATCATACTGATTCATATCAGAAACTCCTGATACGTTTAAGTGGGCTTAATGACCGGCTTTCCATTTTGGGTGCGCATACCTTGGAAGCTAAGGTGGAGATGGTTTTAACCGGTCTTGGTTTTGATGCCGACGATATGCACCGACCAATGAATACCTTTAGCAATGGCTGGCAGATGCGGGTGGAGTTAGCGAAGCTTTTATTGATTAATCCGTCTCTCTTGCTCCTTGATGAGCCTACTAATCACCTGGATATAGATTCCATACAATGGATAGAAGACTACCTGCTAAGCTATAAAGGTGCCTTAGTTTTGGTGTCGCACGACAGAGCTTTCCTTGATAAAGTAACAAGCCGGACCATCGAAATAAGTCAGGCACGTATATTTGATTACCCGGTTCCCTATTCGGAATATCTTGAAATGCGTATAGCCAGAATAGAAACACAAACAGCAAGCTATCAAAATCAACAGCGGGAGATAAAAGAAATAGAACGTTTTATTGAACGATTCAGATATAAAGCATCTAAAGCCAGGCAGGTGCAGTCGAGGGTCAAGCAGTTAGAACGTATGGAAGAGATCGAAATAGAAGAGCTTGACAAAAAAGGAATACATTTTACTTTTCCGCCGGCCCCACATTCAGGAAAACTAACTATTGAGACCCGAAATTTAAGCAAGTCATACGGCTCTTTGCAAGTCATACGTTCACTCGATCTGATGATAGGGCGTGGTGATAGAATAGCTTTTGTGGGTCGCAATGGGGAAGGGAAATCAACTTTATCTAAAATACTGGCAGGCGTTCTTGATTATCAAGGTGAACTGAAATATGGCCATCAGGTGACTACAGGCTACTACGCACAGAATCAGCATGAAATGTTAGACCTTGAAAAGACTGTCTTTGAAACTTTGGATGAAGTAGCCACTGGTGAACAACGCAAGCAGATACGTGCAATATTAGGTGCATTTTTGTTCAGCGGCGATGCCATAGATAAGAAAGTAAGAGTGCTGTCGGGAGGCGAAAAAGCACGTTTATCATTGGCTAAAATGCTCTTGTTTCCAGTGAACCTGCTGATCTTAGACGAACCTACCAACCATTTGGATATGCAGTCTAAAGATGTTCTAAAAGCTGCTCTGCTACAGTATCAGGGAACACTGATTGTGGTTTCTCACGATAGAGACTTCTTACAGGGATTGACCAATAAAGTCTTTGAATTTCGAAAACCTTTTGTCAAAGAATTTATAGGAGATGTGTACGATTTTTTAGAATCAAAAGCACTTGTCAAATTAGCTGAATTAGAGAAACAGCAAGTTGTTGACGATAAACAAGTGATTGCACACTCAAGCCCATCTCAAAACAAACTTAATTGGGAAAAGCGAAGAACCTTAGAGCGGGAGAAGCGAAAGATTATCAGAGAAATAGAAAGATTAGAAACTCAAATACACAGCTTTGAAACAGACTTGGAAGAAAGAAACCTACTGTTACAACAAATAGGGGAACAGTCAATAGCCCCACCCGATGATGCCTGGTATGAGGTGTATGAAGGTATCCGCAGACAGTTGGATCAATGCATGCTGCTGTGGGAGCAGCAACATATTGAATTAGATGCTGTAGATAAGCAGATCATAAGGTTGCAATAGACATAATTTATAGTATAGGACTGATCTTTTCATGCCGTCTCAATCGTCGGTATGATAGTCGTCTGATACAGGGGCAAGCTGAAGTGCTTCAGCCTCTGTAATACTATTGCCCGCCTGATCCCAAAATTTCCATTTACCCACACGCTTCCCATGCAGATAATTTCCTTCCATAAATTTCTTTCCGTTGGAGTGGTATATAGTACCCCTTCCTTGCCGAAGACCTGCTTCAAAATCTCCGGTACTCCATAGCATTCCGCTTTTATACCAGGACTGCCATTTACCATGTCGTTTTCCTTCAAGTAGAGGCCCTTCCATATACTTCTGACCATCAGGGTAGTAGTGAATTTCTCTGACAGCTTGATGAGCCTCGTTGCCAAGGTCGAACAGCTGAACTAATTTAGGCAATCCATCATCCCATATTTCTACTATCTCTGTACGTAAAGCGGTAGGTGGTTTTTGGCTGCTGTCACAAGAAACCCAGATACATACAAGAAAGAAAGCAAGAAAATAGTATCGCATATTGTATCAACTTAAACAGTGAACATCAGCCGTTGTCCTTTCTGATGTTCAAAAAAATTACCCTTTTCAAACACTAAATTACCATTTACGAAGGTATGTGTAACTGTTGCAGCTAATTCACTTCCTTCTAAAGGCGACCATCCGCATTTGTAAAGTAGTTGTTCTTTGTTCACGATAAACGACTGTCTAAGATCAATGAGGACAAGGTCGGCAAAATACCCTTTACGAATGAATCCTCTTCTGTCAATCCTGAATAAAGTAGCCGGATTATGACACATCTTTTCTACTATACGGGTGATCGGGATATTGCGTTGTTGTGCCAGACTTATCATAGCCGGTAGCAGATGCTGCACCATAGGGCCGCCTGAGGGGCAGTCAAAATAGGACTTTGATTTTTCTTCGTAAGTATGGGGTGCATGATCCGTTGCAATTACATCAATGCGGTTATTCAACAGCCCCTGCCATAGGGCTTCGCGGTCTTCTTCTGACTTTACCGCCGGATTCCATTTCATAAAGTTACCAAGACGGTCATAGTCAGACTCAGTAAACCATAAATGATGCAGGCATACTTCGGTAGTGATCTTTTTTTGATTCAGGGGCGTATGAGGATCAAACAGCTCTAATTCTTTTGCAGTTGAAAGATGCAACACATGCAGGCGGGTGTTGTGTTTTCGCGCCAATGATACAGCTTTGGACGAAGACATATAGCAGGCTTCTGCATCTCGAATCAAGGGGTGTATCCTGGATGGTGCATCAGTGCCATACTGTTGCATGAACATCTTGTTTCGGCTACGTATTCTTTGTTCGTCTTCGCAATGAACAGCAATCAAAGCTGGAGCCTCGGCAAATATCTTTTCTAATATACTGATGTCGTCCACTAACATATTCCCGGTACTTGAGCCCATAAACACCTTGATACCACATACCGTACGAGGATTGGTTTTGATGAGCTCTGAAAAGTTGTCATTGGAGGCACCCATATAAAACGAGTAATTTGCCAATGATTTTTTGGAAGCTAACTCATATTTCTCTTCCAATAGCTCTTGTGTCAAGGTGTTGGGGATGGTGTTTGGCATCTCCATAAAGCTGGTGATACCACCGGCTACCGCAGCTCTGCTCTCGGTATATATATCTGCTTTATGGGTTAGGCCCGGCTCCCGGAAATGAACCTGATCATCAATGACACCCGGTATGAGCAGGCTGCCATTGGCATTGACCTTTGGATAGGTATTCAAAGGATGCTGATCCGGAACAGACCCCTTGAAAACAGCTTCTATCAACCCGTTACTGACGGCTACACTGCCGGTGAACTGCTCACCCTCATTGATAATAACGGCTTCGGATATGATAAAACGATTCATGAAAATATCAGGAAATATGTACTGGCTTGATGCGCCCGGTAAGCCCTCTCCATCGAAGATTGATCACCCCAAATACCGCTTCTTTAAAGATTCTTTTGTTCATCTTTGAAGTACCATCAGTACGATCAGTGAAAATAATAGGCACCTCCTTGATTTGAAAGCCGAGATGCCATGCACTGTATTTCATCTCGATCTGGAAGGCGTACCCAATAAATTTGATCTTTTTTAAATTTATTGCTTCCAATACTTTTCGATGATAACATACAAAACCGGCTGTAGTATCGCGTATCTTCATACGGGTGATTATACGCACATAGGCTGACGCATAATACGACATCAGTACTCTGCCCATTGGCCAGTTCACCACATTGACACCTGTTATATAGCGTGACCCCACCGACATATCGGCACCTTCTGTAGTACAAGCCTGATAAAGTCTGATCAGGTCGTTTGGATTATGTGAAAAGTCGGCGTCCATTTCAAAGATATAAGTATAATGGCGGCGCAAACCCCATTGAAACCCATGGATATAAGCCGTTCCTAATCCTAATTTCCCGCTACGCTCTTCCATGAACAGCTTGTTGGGAAATTCATCCATCAGCCGGCGGACTATGGAGGCAGTGCCATCGGGACTGTTATCATCGACTATTAGTACATCAAATTCTTTTTCAAGGCTAAACACAGTCCGAATAATGGATTCTATGTTTTCCTTTTCATTATATGTGGGGATAATTACAAGACTATCAATAGATGCCATTCGTTTTGGATATGAGATATGTGGCAAAAACCAAATGCAAATTTGCAAAAAAACTATGGATATAAAAAGAAAAGGATGGAGACACCCCCATCCTTTTACAAATTTTTATGTTTCTTCATTATTTCACTATCACTTTACTTATTTCCCAGGTAGAGGCTATGGAGGAAGTAGAGCGGTATCTGAATGCAATATATACTGTTGATGCGCCCTCATAGGCAGCTAAGCTGATATCGCCCGAATCAACAAAGGTCCAGGTATTACCAGCAGGCTTATTAGGCACTTGTAATTCATTCCAGCTGCCTTGTTCTTCTGGATTGCTGCTGCCATCATAATCAGTTGAGACCATCAGTTGCAACAACTCCCAATGATCTTGAACATGATTGGCTGCCTGACGTATATTCAATACGACATCAGTATGGCTTGTAAGGTTTATAGCCGGTGAGATCAGCCAGTCTTCGTTTTCATAGCTGATTCCGCTGGCAAACCCTGCCATGACGGCACATCCGCCATCAAAGTTGTCCCAGTGCCAGTTTTGTGTGCCATCAATATCGAAAGCGGTAAAAGATCCTAAGCTATTTTTAAATTCTTCGGAAAATATCAAATCGCCGCCAGCTCCGTTACCTTCTAATTCAAAATCGCCTGACTGCCCGGGGGAGTCACGTAACCCGGCTATGCCAAAATACTTGCGGAGAGTTCCGGTAACTTTTAAAGATTTTTTAAGATTATCAGGGTTATCTAACAGATTCACCTGAGCCCGTAATGGCGATCCCGCAGGCAGGTTTACCACTACACATTGGGTATAATCGGTTTGAGTTTTTGAGTCGGCAACTAATACGTTGGTAGCTGAAGTGAATGGCGGACTCCAATGGATATCATCTGCAGAAGAAATCGAAGTAACTCCTTGTTTTACTGAACCAACTATGTAGCCTTGTATCCATCCAACTATGTAGGGACTAGCATCTTGTTTATCGATGGCGCTTTCAATATTATATGGATCGCTCTGAGTGCCCGCTCCGCTACCACCTCCGCCTCCACCTTCACCACAACGTGCCCCTTCCATCTGAACCTCTGCGATAGTGCGGATATACAACTGCCATGTAGTGTTGAACAAGCCTACAACGGCTACTATGCTTCCGTTTCCCTTAGCTATGCTTTTATCTGCGAAATTGGCAAAGTTGCTGGTGCGTACGATCATCGTTTTGCCAGAACAATCTTCAATCATTCTGTTGGTAGTGGCGTCTGAATCGGCATAGGTTAAAGCTGTATCGCCTGCAATAAACTGAACGTTTTGAAGCCTGACTAATTTGGCCTGATGATTTCCCTTCATAATTTCGCTTAGAGTAACGGTCTCAGGTTGACGATATTTTTGATTAGCCAGGATAATAATATTGCTGTCGTTGTGGACATTGTCTAATTGTCGCATATTGTTATAGCTTGACAGCACTACGTTTTTCAGATATACCCTGATCGAATCGCCTACCCGTAGTCCTCCGGCTTCCTTCAGCCTGAGGTTGATAGCGCCGGTTGAATCTTGTATGTAGGCACTGCGGTAAATATTACCCGAAGTCTCGTCCATCGTTACTATCCCATACACAGAAGCGTCTTTATTGAACTGGGTTGCTCCTGTGGTGTTGAATTGCTCAATGAGTTGACCTATGGTATACACCTCACCTATAGGGAGATTCTGTATAGGCGGGCGATCAAAATCCTGCTTTACACATGATCCGATAAAAGGAATGACAAAAGCTATAAGCAGGATCAATGTATAATTCGATTTCTTTATTATGGTTTGAGTGAGTGAGATCATAGTGCTGGTTATTGCATTCTGTATGAAAGATTGATGAAAAATGTCGTACCGTACATATATGCATATTTTTCAGGGAACCGTGCGGGATCATTCAGATCGGTTCGAAGTTGCTCAAACCCCCATATTATCATATCTTTACTGTTGAGCAGATTGTTAATACTGATGTTGAGGGCAATATAGTTGTTTTTTATTCGCCATGATTTGCCGCCAAAAAAGTCGAGCGTATAACCCGGGTCAAGCTTGATCTGATTCAGAAGCTTTTCGATACGTATGTCACCTTCGTTATAATGCCTCATAGCTTCGGCTGTATGATTATCCGGGTTAGATTCCAGATAAGTGTTGTCGAAATAATTGACGGTCAGTCCTGCGAACCAATATGTAGGTGCATTATATCGCACTCCTGCCGAAAGGATGGTTTGAGGAGCACCACCTGCATAGTAGTTTTTAAGATACACGGTTCGGTTGTCAGCTAATAGCCGGGCATTATTATCGATAGCAATGGTAACATTGGGTCTGTTGGTGATAATTTGCTGCCCGTGGCCAGCAACCGCATGCATTGATGTTGTGGGAGATATATTAGCTTCAATACCCAACTCTATCCCTTGGCTTCGTTGGTTAATATCGGTCATAATATAGTTTACAAAGTTTCGGAAGTCTTCGTGATAATAACTACGTACCCACATATTGTTGTGTATCTCGGCATGGTAGATAGTTAGTCGTCCTTTTATTGCAGGTGTACGAACTACATAGCTTATATCTCCCGAAAACAGTGATTCATTTTTTAGGTTGTCAACGGTAAAGTCGCGTGTACGTGGCGAGATGTATGCGTCTCTGAAATAAGGGGCACGTGTTAGCAGGCCACCGTTGAATACTATATAGTTACGTCCGTCAATGGCATAACTTGCACCAGTTTTTATTCCATAGTTCAGAAAGCTGTTCTTTTCCGAATCACCATATGAATGATCAGGGAATCTGCCGTTTTGCATATGACCTGTGCGCCAGAAACGGGTACCGCTGAGGTTTGCAGCACCATATATTTCCAATCGTGGCAGCTTCCATTCAGCTTGCCCCCATAGCTGAGCCTGATCGGTATTTGCGGTGTAATCGTAGCCAAACACATCACCTTCTTCTGTCACCCTGTTGGGATTACGCAGATCGCTCTGAGCTGCTGTAGTAATCTGAAATGGCTCCTGCTCCGAATATTTATCTATATCTAACCAGTAATCGCCTCCCAATAAGTCGAGTATGCGTTTATGATGATGCGTTTTAAGCTGAGCAGCCGAGAATCCAGCTGTAAAACGGATGACAGAGGTCAATTGATGTTGCCAATTGATATGTAAGCCAAGCTGCTGCTTGTCCATGCGACGGTCTTCCACAATGAATTTAGATTTGTAACCTGTCTTAGAATTTCCCTCTATCCCATTCGCATTATTGACAGTAGCTAAATTTTTAGTATTTGCAAAATAAAAATGATCCCATTGCAGTTGACGAAATGACTCATCAAGGCTCCATTTTTCAAGGTAATAAAGGTAATTATCGGTATCGTCACGTTGTTTCCAGTAGGAGGGCAGGTTGCGGTAATAATCAGGTCGTGGGTCATCAGCTTCGTTCCATTCTAAAGCTGATGCTCCACCACGTCCGAACCAGTAGTAGGCGGTTGACTGCATAGTTGTCTTCTGAGAGGGTGTCCAGTAATGGGTCAACTGAAGCATCGGCTGGTGATAGTTACTCACACGGGCATTGCGCACTTCTCCGTTTTGATAGCCCCAGTTGGAATTGTAATAGGTTGTCCCGGCCAAAGTATAAGCCTCTAGCACGGAAACACCGGAGTAGGCGCGTTTGGTAGGGGCCGCAAACCCAATAAATCCAATGCTATGTTGAGGATTGATTTTCTTTTCGATGGATAAGAAATATGCCCATGCGTCATAAAAAGTTCCCGGTACATAGCTCTCCTGTGCCCATCGTCTGGAACCTGATAAGCTCAATGCCCAGCCATTCTCCTGCATGGCAGTGGCGTATAAGAACATCAACCTGTTGTTATAACTTCGGTTAGAAGCTGAATAGCTTAGGTTGGTCGTCTTACGATAGGCCGAAGCTCGGGCTAATATATTTGTGGCACCACCTAATCCTCCAAAAGACCAGTCGAAAGCTCCAACGCCATTGGCTACTTCTGTCAAACGCACGGCATCATTCAAACCGCCCCAGCTCGACCAGCTTGCCCTACCCGTCTCAAGATCATTCATCTCTACACCATTGAACAACACCTTCGTATTCTCTGAATCAAAGCCTCGTATGCGATACCGCATAGTACCAAAGTTGAATCCGGCAGTTGATACAAAAATATCGCGCGACGATTGTAGTAAACTTGAAATATCAGCAGAAGTGCTTCCTTCCTCAAAATCCGATTCCAGGAGGATCACAGCTGGTAAAGCAGGCTGAGGAATGGCGATAAACGTTGTATCCCTCTGGCCTGTGGCATACAGAGAAAGAAATAAACAGATCAGAAGAATCCATCTTGTCCTCATATACATCTTAAAAGAAATCACCATACAAAGGTAAGGCATTAGAAGAAGAATTGCCTGATTTCCAAAACGATTTCCGTATGTTTGTAGCACTTATCAGATTGAATTGCATGTCATAAGGCTCCTGTGGTTAGCGATCTGATATAAGCGTAACTGATAAAATAGTATATGCGGAATTTTTTAAAAATTTTGATCCTTTTATTGCCCTTTTCCTTTTGTCTTCATGCGCAGGAGAACCGGTTATTTCAAGCAGCTGTCATTGCTTTTTATAATGTGGAGAATTTGTTTGATACCATAGACGATCCTATGGTACGGGATGAAGAGTTTTTGCCTGATGGAGCTAACCGATGGAATACCGAACGTTATCTGAATAAGCTTGACAGACTTGCGCAGGTGATAGCAGGTATTGGAACAGATTTCACACCTGATGGACCAGCTATAGTGGGTTTAGCTGAGATAGAAAACAGAGCTGTAGTTGAAGACCTGATATCGCAGGCAGGTATCAAAGACCGCAATTATGAAATAGTTCATTATGATTCACCTGACAGACGTGGAGTAGATGTAGGACTTATTTATCAGCCAAAGTATTTTCACCTGCTACATTCTAAATCATATACTTTGCAACTAGATGGGATACCGAATTTCTATACCCGCGATCAGCTTGTTGTATCCGGCTTGTTTGATGGAGAGCTTATGCACTTTATTGTAGGGCACTGGCCTTCAAGGCGGGGAGGCGAAAAACGATCGCTGCCTTTACGAATGGAAGCTGCTAAATTAGCCCGGCATATAGTAGACTCGTTGCTCATGTCCGGCCCACAAGCTAAGATAGTGGTGATGGGCGATATGAACGACAACCCTAACAATAAAAGCCTGATAGAAGGATTGAGAGCTAAAGGATCTCAAAAAAACCTGAAAGAAGGTGAACTGTTTAACCCTATGTATGCGTTGTATAAAAAGGGAATAGGATCAAATGCATGGAGAGATACATGGAGCCTGTTCGACCAGCTGATCATCAGCCATGAGTTCCTGGGTGAGGATTATTCAAGCTATAGGTTTAAAACGGCGAAAGTGTATAATAAACCTGAACTGACCCAACGAAGTGGTAGATTCAAAGGGTATCCATGGCGTACTTTTGTTGGGACAGAACATCAAGGAGGGTATAGCGATCATTTCCCAAGCTATATACTTATTATTAAAGAAGTTAAATAAATCTTTCACAACTTGTTTTACTCATGACAAGTTTGGATCCTATCTACGTAAAGTGTCTTTTCGTGGTTTCTCTTATATGTTATGATCCACATAGCGAAGAAACTCTTGTCTTATCTTATCCTGGTTGAACGCACCACTATATTCGGTAGTAAGCGTAGAACTGCTCTCATCCCGTATTCCGCGGCATGATACGCACATATGGGTTGCTTCTATCAGCACGGCTACGTCTTCTGTCTTGAGTACCTGCTTAAGCTCGGCAGCAATTTGTACTGTCAAGCGTTCCTGAACTTGCGGGCGATGGGAATAATAATCGACTAAGCGGTTGATCTTGGAAAGCCCAATGACTGTGCCTGTCGAGATATACCCTATGTGAGCCTTACCTGTGATAGGTAAAAAATGATGTTCGCAAAATGAGTTCAGCCGGATGTTTTTTTCTACTAAGATTTGTCCATATCGAAACTTATTCTCAAAAACAGAGATAGTTGGTTTGTTGTTAGGATGTAATCCGTAAAAAATTTCTTTGACAAACATTTTAGCTACCCGATGCGGAGTTCCGCGCAGGCTGTCGTCAGTCAGATCAAGGCCTAAAGTTTCCATGATCTGTTCAAAATGATGTTCAATGATTTCCATCTTTGACTGATCGTCTAAAACAAAGGCATCGGGTTTTAAAGGTGTTTCTATACCGGAGGCGATATGATTATCACCAAAATATTCTTCTTCTTTCAGATTATGCAGCTTAGATCCGTTTCCGTTTTTGAATCGGCCTCCGCTGACAAGTTGCGTTAATCCGTTTGTATATTGGGTCATTACTTGTGTGTTTAGTATCTTATAAACACTTGATACCTAATTTTGTTTTAGCAGTATCTGGAACCAAAGTCAGCGTAAAATCAGGTATGAATCCAATTGTTTGCCGTAAATTGTATAAGGCTTTGCCGTCAGATGAAAGATAGAAGACTGGCAACTTATCTGTAATAAGCAATCAGAAGGTTATTATTCGGGCTTATTGATGTTTTATTGAAAAGTTGTGGATGAAATGAAGAGTTTTAGTGTTTATCTTCTTCCATGCCGGTGTCGCCCACGGTTCTTATAAGCAGGCCCTTGCTGCATACCGTATCGGGCTTTGTTTTCAAGAAGCAGCTCTCTATAAAGCCAATGGAGTATTTGTTGTTGTTCGGGGCTGCTGATCTCTTGTACTTTATTCAGGTGACGGTAGGTCTCCATTCTGATTTGATGCTGTACCTCAGCCATTTTTTGAGAAAGTGCAATCAGCTGGGTGCTATCAGCCTGCTCCTGACTGATAAGCTCTAAGCTTGCTTCCTGCAATTCCCATAACTCACGCTTGTATGGAGCAATCTGATTTTGATAATTCTGAAGAAACTGATTATAATCGGCCGTTTGAACGGTGTCGAATCTCATTTGCTGACGAAAAGTAGTAAACCCCTGTCCATATCCGGTGACTACCTTAGGCTGTTGCCGTTGCCAACTTACTAACCAAGCTGTTACAACAGTGATAAGTATCAACAGAATGATAAAAAACCAGGCTTTGTATGGGTTGGAAAAGGTTCGTCTCATGGCAATGGGTATTCATCAAACAGATCGAAACTAAAAATATCATCAGAAATCATGTCTACATAATAATCCTGTAACGCAGAATAAGAGCTGTACTTGCTTGCGTCATATTTGGGTATTGCCAGTCCAATTCCTATTCCAATCAATATGGCAGCTGCTACAGATGCTAATGAACGAACCGTATAGACGCTAAAGAAGTCGAATACTATTTTGTGCGACTTCTGTGTAACTAAGTGTATCATTTCTTCATCCGGGATGAAATGGCTAGGCTGTCGCCATACTTCCATTCCTACTTTTAATGTGGCATATTGCTTGAAACAAGAGGAGCAGCTTTTTAAATGTTGCTGCAAAGTCTCCTGTTCGGTAGCTGATAAACTACCAACTATATCTTCTAACATCAAGTTGCGATATGTCGTACATTCCGAAGCTTGGGTTGCCATTATTCTGAGAGGTATGAGTTTAATAATTCTTGTTTTAACTTTCGCTTTGCCCTTATGAGTAATGATTCTACGGCACTGACGGATGTTTCCAGTACTTCAGCCGTTTCGGCATTGCTAAGGCCTTCGGCATTGCTTAGTATAAAAGCAGCTTTTTGCTTTGCTGTTAATCTGTTTAGTGCGCTTCTGATGATAGCAGCCTGGTCATGCTGATCCATTTTGTCAAATCCACTGGCAATAGGTGATTCCGCATAAGTTGTTGATTCCAACGCATCCGAGTGGGAGAAGCTTACTAATCGTAGTCGCTGTTTCTTACGGATATGGTTGAGGGCACTATGAATAGAAATACGGTATATCCATGTTTGCAGGCTCGATTTTCGCCTGAATTTGCCAATAGATTTCCAAATGCGTATCCAAACCTCCTGACTCAGATCTTTTGTATCGTCCTGGTCTTCTACCATTTTATAGATCACGTTCTGTATCATAGAGTTATACTTGTGTATCAACAATCGGTACGCAGCTTCATCGCCTTTTTGAAGGGCATCAATCAGTTCGTTTTCACTTAGCTTGGGCATACAGCATAGGGCTCAATCCAGCTCATGAGTTCAAAAGTACGATAAATCTCTCTGACCTGGAATCCCTTCACTTACATTATTTATTAGGTTGTATCGGTGGCTGACTCAGGCTGTCGTTTATCCATAATTCCCAACATCTGCCGCGATATAATCCACGATTACCCTGTCCTCTATACGTATTGCGAAACGCAGGTCTACGACCCGTACGTGGATTATAGTATCGTGTAGTATCGTTTTGTCGTTCTAAAAAACGAAGCCCTCTGCCCTGAGAAGGACGTTGCTGCCAGTTATCACATACGCCATCATTGTCTTTGTCCACATAACGACCCGGCTGAAAATCAGTAGTCTTATCCTGTGTAACAGGTGCTTTAGTATTTGCTGACTGTGAAAATAAATTGCCGGTAAAGAAAAATGTGGCAATCAATAAAATGCATCCAATCTTTTTCATCTGTTTAAAATTTGATTTGTTTATAATTATACGAGTTTGTATGTAGAAAATTTACCTATTTCTTACACTTAGTAACCCATTTTAATCTGCTATACTTTTTTTACTCATTTGGGTAAGCTAAGGTTCGTTTTATTTTAGCTTGATCAATAGGGTTTATCTGTTAGACACCATATTTTGAAAAACCATGCGCTCCATTGAAAAATTTATTGCTATCACAGATAAGTTCGTTGGGATATGATGTAATTTGTCGGATATTTTTTGTGTTTTCAAACAACTTATGCAGCTGATTTTTTATTTCAGACTGATTTTTAGGGTTGTTATTGAATCTGCCGCTGCAAAATATTGTTAGTAAATTTGTTGGTATGAGAAATTGTTTCTATTTTTGCACCCCGTTTTATGAAAATGATTTACTGTACATAAAGCAGAAATACAAAAGTCGATGAATACACTTAGTTACAAGACAGCCAGCATCAATAAAGAGAATGCTGATAAACAATGGGTACTTGTTGATGCTGAAGGCCAGGTACTGGGTCGTTTAGCTTCGGAGATCGCCAGGATACTTCGTGGCAAGCATAAAGTAACCTACACTCCCCACAGCGATTGTGGTGATAATGTGATCGTTATCAATGCCGAGAAGATACAGCTTACCGGCAATAAGATGAATACCAAGACTTATATTCGTTATACCGGATATCCTGGTGGGCAGCGTTTTCGCAGCGTGAAAGAGCAGTTAGAGCGTAAACCCACAGCCGTTTTGGAGCATGCCGTCAAAGGGATGCTGCCAAAGAACAGATTAGGTGCCGAGTTGTTTCGTAATCTATACGTATATGCCGGTCCTGAACATAAACAGCAGGCTCAACAACCTAAGAAAATAGAATTTTAACTATCAAGCCCTCACAAATGGAAGTAATCAACGCCTTAGGCAGGAGAAAAACTGCAGTAGCACGTATCTATTTGAAAAGTGGAAATGGAGCTATTACCGTCAATAAAAGAGACTATCAAGAATATTTCCCGACGGAGATACTGCATTTTATAGTCACACAACCTCTTTCTATTACCGATAATCTTGATAAATATGATATCAAGGTGAATATGAATGGAGGCGGTTTTAACGGACAGGCCGAAGCTCTTAGCTTGGCTATAAGTCGTGCACTCTGCAAGATTGATCCAGAATTTCGCCCTGCGCTCAAAGCTAAAGGTCTGCTACGCCGTGATCCAAGAATGGTAGAACGCAAAAAACCAGGCCAGCCAAAAGCCCGTAAGAAATTCCAGTTTAGTAAACGTTAATCAAGCACGGGCCCGACGATCGTGTTTAGTATCCAAATTGTTGAGACATCTGACACAACAGGTCTACTCAGCGATTGCGCCAGTGAAAGTAAACATCAATTAATCTAATTTTATGTCAAGAGTAACATTTGAAGAATTGTTAGACGCAGGTGTACATTTCGGACACCTGAAAAGAAAATGGAATCCTAATATGGCACCCTATATTTTTATGGAGCGTAATGGGATACACATCATCGACTTATATAAAACACAGGCTAAGCTTGATGAAGCAGCCAATGCACTTCGCCAGCTAGCCCGATCAGGAAAAAAGGTACTCTTTGTCGCTACCAAAAAACAGGCAAAAAATATTGTAGCCGAAGAGATAGCCAAAGTAGGTATGCCGTATGTCACCGAGCGTTGGCCGGGTGGGATGCTGACAAACTTCGCTACCATACGAAAAGCTGTTCGCAAAATGTCGAATATTGACAAACTCATGGTAAGCGATGCATACCTTAACCTGTCAAAACGGGAACGACTGCAGATTCAGCGTGAGCGCGAAAAGCTTGAAAAAAACCTCGGTAGTATAGCCGATCTCAATCGCCTGCCTTCTGCAATATTTGTAGTAGATATCATCAAGGAGCATATAGCTGTGGCCGAAGCACGTAAACTGAATATACCAACCTTCGCCATAACCGATTCCAATACTAATCCAAATCTGATCACTTTCCCTATACCGGGCAACGACGACGCATCGAAATCAATCGCTCTGATCATACGCCTGATGGCAGAAGCTATAGAAGAAGGATTGAACGACCGTAAATTAGCTAAAGAAAAAAATCAAGAAGAAAAAGAGGCAGAAGAAGATGATTTCTTAGACGAAAAAGAGAAAGCATTTGACGAAGAGGATGAAAAAGACGAAAAAGATAGCCGACGCAGAACCACAGACGAAGGTGGACGCCCAAGAAGACCAAGACGACCAGTATCAAAAAAATAAAATAGTAACTTTTTAAAGATAGGATAAATAATGAATATTACCGCTGCCCAAGTTAATGAACTAAGAAAACTGACCGGAGCCGGAATGATGGATTGTAAAAAGGCTCTAGTAGAAAGCAAGGGCGATATCAAAGCAGCTATCGACTATCTGCGTAAAAAAGGACAGAAAGTAGCCGCCAATCGTGCCGACAGACAAGCTACCGAAGGAGTCATAGTATCCAAAACAAACGATACACACAGCTATGCTGCTCTGATCATGGTGAACTGTGAAACGGACTTTGTAGCAAAAAATGAAGACTTTATTGCATATGTCCATAGCATCTTAGACTTAGCCGTAGCACAAAAGGTTAACTCATTAGATCAACTGAAAACACTTGAACTCAATGGAAGAAAGATTGAAGATACTATTATTGATCAAACCGGAGTAATAGGTGAGAAAATCGACCTTGGCGCTTTCTTCTTTATCGAAGCACCTGCTACTGCAGCTTATATACATCCGGGAAACAGACTGGCTACTATAGTAGGACTGAATAAACCTCAATCGGAGCATATCAATCAGTTAGGACGTGAACTTGCTATGCAGATAGCTGCCATGGATCCTATAGCCATTGATCAGGATGATGTGCCACAAGAAGTCATTCAGCGTGAAATTGAGGTGGGTATGGATAAAGCTCGCAACGAAGGAAAACCTGAACATTTGTTAGAGAAGATCGCAAAAGGTACACTGAATAAATTTTTCCGTGAAAACACCTTGCTCAATCAGGATTTTGTACGGGATACCAAGAAAACTGTACGCCAATATTTGACTGAGGCAGATAAAGACTTGACAGTAACCGCATTTAAACGGGTGATGTTAGGTTAATCGACACAAAAGATCAAAAAGATAAGAGAGGCTTCCCGTGTAATGAGACAGCCTCTTTTTTTATTTCAAGCCCTGATCATAAACGGCTGATCTTTTGAACTAATACATCAGCCATCCTGCGGTTCGATTCGTGTGTCCATCCGGCTATATGAGGACTTAAAACCACATCAGCACGTTTTACTAATCTCTGGAAAACTGATGACAATTCATGTGGCTGAATAGCCTCAAACGAAAACTTCTCATATTCAAGCACATCCAAACAAGCACCTGAAATTTTACTAACTTCTAATGCCGTCAGTAAATCGGTCGTATGTACCACAGCACCCCTTGAAGTATTGATCAGGTAAAACGATTTTTGGAAGTTGTTGATATACTTAGTATCAACAAGATACCGGGTCTCTTCACTCAGTGGAAGGTGTAGGCTTAAAATATCGGCCTCTTCAAAAATCTGAGGCATGGTAACTTCTTCTACCAACTCGGAAGCAAAGCCACTTTTGTATTTGTCGTAGGCCATGATCCTGCATTCAAATCCTGACAACTTACGGGCAAAAGCCGAACCAGTATTCCCATACCCAATGATAGCCACAGTCTTTCCCTTGATCTCTATACCTCTGTTTTCTTCTCTTTTCCATATACCGGAACGTACTTCACCATCAGCTTTTATCAGATTTCGGAAAAGACTTAACAACATGGCTACCGCATGCTCAGCTACCGCATCTCGGTTGCCTTCGGGTGCATTAAAACAAGCTATCCCCCGTTGATGTGCATAGTCAACTGCAATATTTTCCATGCCAGCCCCAACTCGGGCAATAAATCGTAACTCAGAAGCTGCATCCAATAATTGACGGTCAACCGGAATCTTACTGCGCACTATCAGACCAACATACTGATCAATAATTGTAAGATACTGATCATATCCGTATGTTTCATGGTATTCGCATATAAAACCAAGCCCTTCCAATTGATCCTGTAGGGTGGGATGAGCTGTATCAATAAAAAGTACTTTTTGTGGCATGATAGGGGAAAATATTATTGATGGTTGCAAGAAAAAACCTTCATCTCAAATAATTTGTTGTGTATATAGTATAAAACAGCAGTGCTCAAAAAATCCATCTACTCTGCGGAGTGAGCGCTGATATGTGATTGTCAGCGATCGTTTGCCTGTTTAACTATACCGGCTTCTTTGCGAAGGACTCTTTTAATCTCCTCATGCAACTGATGGGCAGCATCAGCTACCATGGCTCCATCAGCTGGGAAAGGTATTGCCTCATGCTTGATCAGTTCTAATGTAGCTTTGCTGCATGCCCTGATATCGCCGTCAACTTTTGCAAAGTTATGTATAAAAGAGACAGGCCTTTCCAACGCAATACTATGAATGAGCTTATGGCGGTGGTTGTCTTCATAATCTATTGAAACACGGATCAGCACATTTTTGCTCATGCTTGTCTCTTTCACTATGGCCTGTATTTGTTTATAGTTTGGTACTTCAATCACTTGGCCCGCTGAGTCAATCATGATATTTCCATTAGTATCCCGTTTGGGCTTTGTTCCGTCAACTATTTCACGTTTTTCTGTAAATTGGCGAGTATCAATCCGTTCTGGCGATACAATGATATCCTTTAAGGTAATATATATCAGATAATCGTAGGTCAATCCAGGTTGTGCGGATAGATCGTAGCTCACTAAGGTTTCTTTAAAATCTTTTTCAGAAAAATTCATGATTGTCTGCACAAACTCATCAGGTACCGATAGCTTCGATTGGTTATCAAACTGGATCAACACATAATTTACAGCTTGCATTATTGCCTGACGTTTTAATTGGTCTAATTCAGCATAGTCTGGGTAAATCGTTTCAAGTTCGTTAAGTAGTATCAACGCTTGACGTGCATCAGATTTTGATTGGCTTTGTAATTTCTGTTTGATGGAGGCTGTCAGATAATCTACTGCGTGATTCTGTGCCTCCAGGATATATTCATCGTATTGTATAAGCTGAAATCCTATCGTCTGTTTCACATAATCAGATAGAAAGCGAAGCTTTTGTTGTCTGATATCCATTGTTTTATACAAGATGTACACTTCTGGCCAGATCTCAGGCTTGCCACTTTTTCTCAGTAGTTGTATCCTGTCGTGATCAATCTGGTTGGCCGCATGATAGGCTTCTTTCAACATCAGCACGTCTTGGCTACGTTCTTTGCCCGTACGCAGTTTCCGACTGAGCTTTTCTACTGCAAGATCATATTTTTCGTTTTTGATCAAATGTTTTGGACTGCCGCAGGCAATCAAAAGCAACAGCCATGCTGTTAAAAGTATAGATCTTCTCATTTGTTTAAAATTTTATAACAGTCAATATGTAAATCAACTTCAGAATTTTTAATTATCAAAACTGCATTTTGCTTGCATACTCTTTTTTATGCTTGTATCATAAATATTTCTTATTGAATAGCAACCTGAACATCAAGCTGTTGGTATTAAGTTTTTGTTCTTCATGTATCATCTGACAATAGGTTGTTTCATACTTTGCAGAGTTCAAAGTTAGTTTAGTGAAAGTGAATCAAACAGTATGTTGATATATGATAGAAGTCTGTTACAAAAACTAAACCAGTTTTTTTTTATAGTTAGAATGTAGTACTTTCGTTTCTTAATTTTTTAATGCAGACATTTGCGCAATCACAAATGAAAGTATAAAGTAAAAGCTTTAGCATGTGGACTTTGCTTACCAGGTTCATTCTTAGAAATCGTTTAACAAATTTAATAATTATCATACTGCTCACTCTTTTTATGGGGTGGCAGGGTACAAAAGTTCGGATGTCGTATGAATTTCCCCGCATGCTTCCGGCTAGTGATACTGCCAGTCGTATTTACGATCGGTTTAAAGAAACTTTTGGACAGGATGGTAGTGTTATATATGTTGGGATACAGGACGAGCATCTATTCGAGTTAGATCATTTTTTAAGCTGGCATCATATGACCGAAACTCTTCGAAATATCGAAGGAGTGGAAGAGGTGGTATCGGTGAGTCGGATGTACCATTTGGTTCGCAATGATAGCTTAAAAAAGTTTGATTTTAAACCGGTTATGCTCAAGGCACCGGATAGTCAGAAAGAGTTGGATTCGTTGAGGCATATTATATTAAGCCTGCCGTTTTACGAAGGTATGCTGTATAACTCCAAAACCAATGTGAGTATGATGATGATCACTCTGGATAATGAGGTGATCAACACAAAAAACAGGGTCGCATTGGTGTATGATATTAAATCAGTGTTAGACGACTACACAAAAAAATATCAGATACCTCTGTATTATTCAGGTCTGCCTTATATCAGAACGATGACCTCAAAAAAAATACAAGATGAACTGATACTGTTTGTCTTCTTAGCCTTGTTTGTAGCATTTGTGATCTTGATGGCTTTTTTCAGATCGGGTAAGAATGTGTTTTTCATTATTCTCAATGTGCTGATCACTGTGATCTTTATGTTTGGCATGCTCCATTTGTTAGGATTTGAGATCACTGTATTAACCGGGATTCTCCCACCTTTTTTGATAGTGATTGGGGTGGAAAACTCTATCTTCCTGCTTAATAAGTATTATGATGAGTATAATATTCATGGCAATAAGATCAAAGCTCTTACCCGGGTGATACGGCGTATAGGGGCTGCTAACTTCCTTACAAATGCCACAACAGCCGCTGGTTTTGCTTCGTTCATTATTACTGGAAACAAGATGTTGGTTGAGTTTGGGATCATCGCAGCTATTAATATTATGGTAGCTTATGTGATCACCCTGATGATGATACCGATCATATTCAGCTACCTTCCGGCACCCAAACGAAAACATTATCAACACTTAGACCAAGGAAGAGTCAATGCATTCCTGGAAAAAATTAAATTTATTGTAACCCATCACCGTAATACCATTTATGCGATCACTACTATACTGATCGTAATTGGACTGGTGGGAGTTACCCGATTGAAAACTACAGGCAGCATAGGTGATGACATCTCAAAAAAAGACCGGTTATATAAAGATTTAGTGTTTTTTGAAACTCATTTTAATGGTGTCATGCCGTATGAGATCAGCATAGATACCAAGCATCCAAAAGCTGTGATGCGGGCGTCAACTATAGCTAAGATTGACCAGTTACAACATGAGCTTGCAGCTTATCCTCAGTTTAGTAAACCGCTTTCGGTAGTGCAGCTGGTAAAATTCTCCAAACAAGCTTTTTTCAGAGGAGACCCTCAATATTTCAATCTGCCCAATAACCAGGAACGTAATTTTATATTGTCGTACATACCGGATTTTGGACACGGCAAACGAACTTTCCTGCACTCGTTTGTGGATACAACATACAGGTTTACACGTATCAGTGTGCAGATGGCCAACATCAATACGCAAGAGATAGACAGTATTGAACAAACATTACGCCCTAAGATTGATGAGATCTTTTCACCTGAAGATTATACCGTTCATACGACTGGTACCAGCGTGGTGTTTTTGAAAGGAACCAATTATTTAGTCAAAAACCTGATCTCGTCATTGTTGCTTGCATTGGTAGTCATTGCCTTGTTGATGGCTTTGACATTCTCTTCTTTTAAGATGATTATCATATCGCTTATCCCTAATTTGATCCCACAAATACTTACTGCCGGTATGATGGGTTTTGCTGGTATCAGTATCAAACCATCTACTATATTGATATTCAGTGTGGCCTTAGGTATAAGTGTGGATAATACGATTCATTTTCTGTCGCGCTACAGGCAGCAATTAATTATTAACGATTGGAGGATCAGAGATTCGGTTCTGGCAGCTCTTAAAGAAACAGGATTTAGCATGATCTATTCGGCAGTAGTGTTGTTTTGTGGTTTTGCTATGTTTATCTTTTCTTCGTTTGGAGGTACGGTGGCATTAGGATATTTAGTATCGTTCACTTTGCTTATTGCCTTGTTGTTGAATTTATTTGTGCTTCCTTCTCTTTTATTAACTTTTGATAAATGGAGTACTACCAAAGCTTTTAAAGAATCTTTATTGGAAGACTTAGCCGAACGGGAAAACGATACACCGGAGATGAGGACTAAGCCGGATCAGTTAGAAAACTATTCAAATCAGTAAAAACTAAATAGTATGAAAGGTATCATTCTTGCCGGAGGTGCCGGTACACGTTTACATCCGCTTACCTTAGCCGTAAGTAAGCAACTGATGCCCATTTATGATAAACCTATGATTTATTATCCACTATCTGTCTTGATGATGGCCGGTATCAGAGATATACTTATTATTTCGACCCCTTATGATCTGCCGGGTTTTCAAAAACTTTTAGGGAGCGGCCAGAGCCTGGGATGTAATTTCTCATATGCCGAGCAGGTAATCCCCAACGGATTGGCACAAGCTTTTGTGATAGGCGAGTCGTTCATAGGAAATGATAAGGCGGCTCTGATCTTAGGCGATAATATTTTTTATGGAAGTGGGTTGCAACAACTGCTGTTAAGAAATAACGATCCTACAGGAGGCGTAGTGTTTGCTTATCATGTGTCGGATCCTGAACGATACGGTGTAGTAGAGTTTGATCAAGCTCTGAAAGCTGTTTCTATAGAAGAAAAGCCGGAAAAACCGAAATCCAACTTTGCAGTACCCGGATTGTATTTCTACGATAATACGGTTGTTGAGGTAGCTAAAAATATTCAACCAAGCGCCAGAGGTGAGTACGAGATTACTGATGTCAATAAATACTATCTCGAAAAAGCTATGTTAAAGGTAGGAATACTCGGACGTGGTACGGCCTGGCTGGATACAGGAACTTTTGAATCGCTGCTTCAGGCAAGTCAGTTTGTACAGGTCATCGAACAAAGACAAGGATTGAAAATAGGCTGCATAGAAGAAGTGGCTTACAATAAAGGGTTCATCAATAAAGAACAGCTTGCCGAATTGGCATATCCTTTGCTGAAAAGCGGATACGGTCAGTATCTGATGAATCTGATCAAATAGAAATTATGGAGAAGATAGCAGAATATCAGGCTCTTATTACTAAGCTTATTGATCTGCAAGATTATAAAAAAGAGCCTCCTGAATTATACGACCCCATCATATATGTGATGTCGCAAGGTGGGAAGAGGCTGAGACCTATGTTTACACTCCTTGCATGCGATATGTTTGGAGGGGATATTACCCATGCCTTGTATCCGGCCTTAGCCATTGAAATGTTTCATAGCTTTACGCTGATACATGACGACATCATGGACAAAGCACCTATACGCCGTGGCGAAGAAACGGTATATAAAAAATGGAATTCCGACATCGCTATCCTCTCCGGAGATACTCTTTTTGCCATGGCATACCAGAATGCAACCCAAACAGACAACAGACTGATTAAGCCTATATTGGAAGTGTTCAGTAAAACAGCTATTGAAGTATGTGAAGGTCAACAATATGATATGAATTTTGAGACAGCACGGAAAGTCAGTCTGGAAGAATATATTGAAATGATCCGGCTAAAAACGGCTGTACTTATTGGAGCAAGCGTGAAGATAGGAGCTATCGCAGCAGGTGCCGATTATACCTCTATCCGAAATTTATACGATTTTGGTGTCAGCTTTGGATTAGCCTTTCAACTGATGGACGACTTATTGGATGTGTATGGTAATCTTGAGCAATTTGGAAAGATCCGGGGAGGCGATATCGCTTCCAATAAAAAAACATACCTCTATCTCAAAGCATTGGAATTAGGCGATAAGGAACAAAAAAAACAACTGAAAAAATTATATAGTAACAAACGCCTTCAAGCAGATGAGAAGATCAATCAAGTGGTAGAGATATACAACCAGCTGAATATCAGAAATGAAGTTGTTAGCTTGATGGAGCAATACTACAAAGAAAGCCTCCGCTCATTAGATGCTGTTGTAGCCGATGAAAGAAAAAAAGAGGTGATGCGTGTGTTTACCTGGCAGCTATATAATAGAAACTACTGAATCGAATGAGCGTCAGTCCCAAGTAAAAATACTGCCGGTTTCTTATGAATATTTAGAGGCGATGATTGCCATTGACTTATTGACTGAGTAAGAATCACCTCATCATCTGAACTGATATCTATGGCGATACACAATGTAGTGCTTGGGTGGCATGTTCGCATCAAGGCTTCAAACAATTGTTGGTTTCTATAAGGGGTTTCAATAAAAATTTGGGTTTGCCCGCTGTGTACTGCATGCTGTTCAAGTTCACGGATCTTTTTTATACGGGCATTAGCCTGAATGGGTAGATAGCCATGAAATACAAACCATTGCCCATTAAATCCTGAGGCCATCAGAGCCATCATTATCGAATTAGGCCCTGCCAAAGGTACTACCTTGATACCAATTTTGTGAGCCTGCTGAACAATTATAGCACCCGGATCGGCTATGCATGGGCTACCCGCTTCCGAGATCAGACCTATATCAGAGCCTTGTTTTGCAGCATCTAAAAATGAACCTACATCCGCTTCGGAGCTGTGTTTGTTTAATTCATAGAACTGTATGCTGTCAATAGACTTTGGGATATGGGTCTTACTCAATAAGCGCCTTGCTGTACGCAGATTTTCTACTATGAGATGATCTAAACGATGAAGGATAGAAATTGCATGAGCTGGCATCACCCATTCAGGAGGATCATCTCCTAAAGGAGTGGGTATCAGATATAAAATACCTGATAGTGGCTTATCTTTATGTGAAGTATGTGGGTACATCTGTGAAGAACAATTTACGTTTCAACTTTATTGAAATAATTCTTTAGTGAGCCGCCTGCATCTTGGCAAAGGTAAATATTGAGCGGTAATATTCAACCTACCAGCTGGTTTATACTGCTGTATTTGTCTGAAGATATTTTTTGTGGGTGTTGATGTCTTGCTGTGTTGAGCTGTATTACTGCCAGGGTAGTTTTTGCAGATCTATATTGCCACCTGAAAGTATGATACCTATTCTTTTATTCCTGAACAATTGCTTTTCTTGTAAAGCTACTGCTACGGGTACTGCAGCGCTGGGTTCTATGATTATCTTCACACGTTCCCATACTAATTTCATAGCTTGTATAATAGCTTGATCATTCACGGTAATAATATCGGTAACATAATCCATGATGATAGGGTAGGTGAGGTTGCCAAGGGAGGTGAGCAGTCCGTCGGCTATAGTAACAGGGTTCGACGAAGGAATAAATTTACCGGCTTTGAACGATTGCCATGCATCGTTAGCGCCTTCCGGCTCGCAAGCAATGACTTTGGTAGCAGGCGAAAAATAATGTGTGCTTAACAAAGTACCACTTAAAAGACCACCTCCTCCTACCGGACAAAGGATATAGTCGGGAGGCGATATAGATTGTAACAACTCAAGGTTAGCAGTGGCCTGTCCGGCTATCACATCATAATTATTGAACGGATGAATTTCGACAGCTCCTGTTTGAGACCTGACTTTTTCCAATGTTTGTTCACGTGCTTCTAAGGTTGGTTCACAAAAGAAAATTTGTCCTCCATATGCTTCCACTGCTGCCACTTTTACTTTTGGAGCATTCCGGGGCATTACTATATAGGCCGGGATTTGTAACAGAGAAGCTGCACGTGCCAGAGCCTGTGCATGATTGCCACTCGAATGGGTAGCAACACCTTTTCGAAGGATTTCAGGATCAAGGCTCAAAAGGGCATTCACAGCTCCGCGGCTTTTGAATGAGCCAGTCTTTTGGAAGTTTTCACTTTTAAAATACAGTATTGATTCAGCCAGAGCGTTTAACTGAGTTGAAAAGAGAATGGGCGTTTCATGCACATAGGGTGCTATACGCTTATGAGCTTGGCGGATATCGTCCGGGCCTGGTGGATGTTGAAGCAGCATACAATGAGTTTTTGAAGACAATATTCAGCATTTTTTTTGATAGTGCTTGTAGTTTTACTGAAATTCTGAGCTTGGTAACTGATTTTTGTCAGATTCATTCAAGAACACAAAACGCAGCCGGTAGAGCTGCGTTTGGGTATTTTATTCAAGCATCTAAGTTCGCATTTGGATCAGTATATTCAGTATTTTGATAGCTGCTTCGGATATAATGGTGCCCGGGCCAAAGATAGCTATTGCTCCCGCATCGTAGAGATATTGGTAATCTTGTGTTGGGATCACTCCGCCTACTATGACTAATATATCTTCGCGTCCAAGCTTTTGCAGCTCTTCAATCACTTGTGGCACTAATGTTTTATGACCTGCTGCTAAGCTTGATACTCCTAGTACATGTACATCATTTTCTACTGCCTGCCTTGCAGCTTCAGCCGGGGTTTGAAAAAGGGGCCCTATATCTACGTCGAAGCCGATATCGGCATAGCCTGTGGCAACCACTTTGGCACCTCTGTCGTGTCCGTCCTGTCCCATCTTGGCCACCATGATGCGCGGTCTCCTGCCTTCTAATTTTGCAAACTCATCAGCTAATGCGACAGCTTTTGTAAAGCTTTGATCACCGACACTTTCAGAAGAATAGACACCGGATATAGAACGGATGACTGCTTTGTATCTTCCAAAAACTTTTTCACATGCGGTTGATATCTCGCCTAAGGAAGCCCGTTTTGCTGCTGCATCTACGGCAAGCTCCAACAAGTTTCCTTCACCTGTCTCACATGAACGGGTGATGGCATCTAAAGCAGCCTGTACCGAAGCTTCATCACGGCTGCTTCGCAACACTTTTAGTCGTTCTAACTGGGCTTGTCTGACAGCTGTATTGTCGATATCCAATATGTCAATTGGATCTTCTTTTTCAAGACGATAGCGGTTTACTCCTACGATTATGTCTTTATTGGAATCGATACGGGCTTGTTTGCGTGCGGCAGCTTCTTCGATACGCATTTTCGGGAGCCCCGTTTCTATAGCTTTTGCCATACCTCCCATAGACTCAATCTCTTGTATATGATTCCATGCTTGTTCTACTAACTCGGCAGTGAGTTTTTCTACATAATAAGAGCCTGCCCAAGGGTCTACTGCTTTGGTAATATTGGTTTCTTCTTGCAGGTAGATCTGTGTGTTACGAGCAATACGGGCTGAGAAGTCGGTAGGAAGTGCGATCGCTTCGTCTAATGCGTTGGTATGCAAGGATTGTGTGTGTCCTAATGCTGCACCTAATGCTTCTATACAGGTTCTGGTTACATTATTGAAAGGGTCTTGCTCGGTCAGGCTCCAACCCGATGTTTGGGTATGGGTGCGTAATGCCATGGATTTCTCAAGCTGTGGTGCAAACTGTTTGACGATCTTTGCCCATAACAGCCTGCCTGCCCGCATCTTGGCTATTTCCATGAAGTGGTTCATCCCTAAAGCCCAAAAGAAAGAGAGCCGAGGGGCAAAAGCATCTATACTAAGACCGGCTTTTAAGCCCGTACGTATGTAGTCCAACCCATCGGCCAAGGTATAAGCTAATTCAATATCTGCCGTAGCTCCAGCTTCCTGCATATGATAGCCCGAAATAGAAATGGAGTTGAACTTAGGCATATGTTTGGAAGTGAATTCAAAGATATCGGCTATGATACGCATAGAAGCTTCGGGTGGATAAATATAGGTGTTGCGTACCATGAACTCTTTTAAGATATCGTTTTGTATGGTACCGGCCAACTCTTCCAATTTAGCTCCCTGCTCTAAGGCGGTAACTATATAAAATGCCATGATAGGCAGTACAGCTCCGTTCATGGTCATAGAAACCGACATCTGATTGAGTGGGATCTGATCAAAGAGGATTTTCATATCCAATATGGAATCAATGGCAACACCTGCTTTGCCTACATCTCCAACTACACGTTCATGATCAGAGTCGTAGCCTCGGTGTGTTGCCAGATCGAAAGCTACAGAAAGGCCTTTTTGGCCTGCGGCAAGATTTCTCCTGTAAAACGCATTAGAGTCTTCAGCTGTTGAGAAACCGGCATACTGACGGATAGTCCACGGACGCATCACATACATAGTAGAATAAGGTCCGCGTAAAAAGGGCACTATTCCAGCCGCATAATTCAAATGCTCCAATTGCTCTAAATCCGATTGATTATATACTTGCTTGACTTGAATATGCTCGGGAGTTTCCCAATCGGCCTCTACTGCATGCTGCTTTTCCCATTCAGCTGCTTGTAAAGGGTTGGCAGGAATATTTTTTATATTGATATTTTTAAAATTCGGTTTCATATAGTCAGGTTTTTAAATTATTGTTGGGTGATGCCAAGCCTTTGCTGAAACTGTTGCAGGGTTTCCAACACATTGGAACGTACATGGATAAAATACTCCATCCCTGCTGTTTTCAGTGTGTCCACTAAATTAGTCGGATAACCGGCAAGCACTACCTCATTAGTCTTTTTCAGAGCGTTGAATATAGTGAGGGCGTTAGTAGCGTATTCATCATCTGAGCTGCATAGTACAACTATTTCTGCTCCACATTCACGTGCTGCTTCTATACCTTGTTCAACTGTTTCAAAGCCTGGATTATTCACTATCTCAAATCCGGCGCAGGCAAAGAAATTAGATGCGAAATTGGCACGCGCACTTCGCATAGCCTGATTGCCAAATGGGAGCAGCCAAACTGTTGGACGTTTGTGGGTTTTGCTATACTGGTCAGTAGTATATCGCAGCAACTCAAACTGTTGAGCACCCCTACATGTCTTGATGGTTTCTATCTCAGCTTGCTTGTCGGTCCTGTCATCGGGTTGGAACACACTTACAGGTAATTCCCAGTCTATTTTTCCATTAAGGTCGGGATACTGGTTGATGCCTAACAAGGTTTCACGACGGGTGGCAATAGCTTGTCGGCGTTTATCGGCAGAAGCGTTAATTTTCTTTTGGATGATCCCTTTCTTTAAAGCGATCAGAAATCCTCCTTCTTCTTCTATTTCCAGGAAGAGCTTCCATGCTTCTTCAGCTAACATATTGGTCAGATTCTCAATATAGTATGAGCCTGCTGCCGGATCGGCTACTTTATCTAAATAAGATTCTTCTTTCAGAACTAACTGTTGATTTCTGGCGATACGTTCTGCAAATTCGGTAGATGCGCCATACACACTGTCGAAAGGCAGTACCCGGAACGAATCAACTCCACCCAATATGGCTGACATAGTAGCTGTAGTAGTTCGCAGCATATTCACATGTGCATCATAGATACTAAGGTTCCAGCTTGAGTTTTGTGCATGGATGAACATTCTGCCATTAAGCGAGTCGTTGAGGCCATAGGCATTCACCAATTGTGCCCACAGCAGGCGATAGGCACGTAGTTTAGCTATTTCTAAAAAATAATTAGAGCCTACTGCCAAATTAAACTTGATGCGTGGGGCAATATCTCCAATAAACAGTCCTTTTGCGGTGAGCCTTGTGAGGTACTCGCTACCGGCCGAAAGAGTGAAAGCCATCTCTTCTACTATAGTAGCTCCTGCATTGGTAAACAGATGACCATTTACTTTCAGAACCCGAAAATTGGGAAGCGCTTTGGATGCGTTGATCATCTCATAAGCCGTACAAAAATCAGCTTCTTCACTGTCGTACCAAACACCTTGGCGAGCGTATCTCAACAATGGATCGTAAGATACGGAACCGAAAATTTTTTCAAGTGGACGATTATATTTACGAACTAATGTATCTATATACCTAACAAGATCAAAATGTTGTGCCGTACTATAAAAGTTGAGTTCGACTATATCAGCCCGAATATTTTTTAACAAAGCTTCTATTTCCTCTATAGAATATTGCTTGTCGCAGTTCAGTTCAAAGCCTATAGAGTCTATGCCTTTCATCAGAATGTCGAGAGCTTTTTCATTTGCCGATGCGATCGTATCAACCTGTATATCTTGTCTTACCAACCAATGGTTTGCTGTGGGATTATTGCCTCTGACAAATGGAAAATCGCCCGGATAGGATGCCAGCCAAGGGATATGTTGGAGGTCTTCAGCCCTGTAATAGGGTTTTACCGATAGGCCTTCATTGGTCTTCCAGATGAGCTTTTTCTCATAATCAGCTCCCTTTAGGTCCTTGAGTATGACAGCTTCCCATTCGGCAGTGGATATAGACGGGAACTCGCTGAAAAGTTTCTTCTTTTCTTGATTCATATAAAAATGGTTTTACAGATTAAATATTTAAAAACCAGTGTTAAAGCTGATAAAGAGTACAAAATTACGATAAAAAGCCCGAATGTTTTCAGATTTAGGCTAATTATTGTTAATTTAATAACAGATGATATATGGTAGCTTACTAAAAAAGAAATTTTATTGCAACAGCTTGCAATTGCTGTATTAAACTCCTTTTGATGGGGTCACTATGGGACAGTACTGTTATTTACCCTTTGTCCGGCTTCATTTTTTTTCTTCGCTGATAGCTTTAACACCAGGAAGCTCTTTTCCTTCAATATACTCCAGCATGGCACCGCCTCCGGTAGATACATAACTAACCTTGTCGGCAAGATTGTATTTGTTGACTGCTGCTACTGAATCGCCTCCGCCAACTAATGAATAACTACCTGATGCAGTAGCTGTGGCGATGGCAAGAGCAATCTCTTTTGTCCCGGTAGCGAAGTTATCAAACTCAAAAACTCCCATAGGCCCATTCCAAAGTATAGTTTTTGATTGTATGATTACTTCAGTGAACTCATTGATGGTTTCCGGTCCTATATCCAAACCCATCCAACTATCAGGTATCGCATCTGCTTTGCATATTTGTTGCAACGCATCGTTGCTGAACTGATCGGCTGCTACCACATCTTTTGGGATCAGCAGCTTCACTCCATTGGCTTTGGCTTTTTCGAGAGCCTGCCTTGCCGTTTCAATCAGCTCGTCTTCAACCAACGAACTACCCACTTTGCCTCCCATCGCTTTGATAAAAGTAAACATCATCCCACCACCTATGATCAGGTTGTCTACCTTGTTGATTAAGTTGTTGATGATTTCAATTTTTCCCGATACTTTGGCACCTCCTAACACAGCAGTGAATGGTTTTTCGGCATGAGTAGTAACTTTTTCAAGATGGTCTAACTCGTCCTGCATAAGGTATCCAAACAGACTTGCTCCCGGAAAGAATTGAGTGATGATGGCAGTACTGGCATGAGCTCTGTGTGCTGTGCCAAACGCATCGTTTACATATACATCAGCTAACAAGGCTAATTTTTTTGCAAAATTAGGATCACCTTTTGTTTCTTCTTTATAAAATCGCAGGTTTTCGAGCAATAGTATTTCGCCAGGTTGTAGGCTGTCAGCAAGCTGATGGGCTTGTTCACCTATACAGTCATCGGCAAATTTGACATTTATGTGTAACTTCGATTCTAAGGTCGGAATAAGGTGTCGTAAAGAATACTTGTCATCCCGTCCTTCTTTGGGACGCCCTAAATGCGACATCAAAATGACAGAACCACCTGCCGAAAGAATTTTCTGTATAGTGGGCAACGCAGCCCTGATACGGGTGTCGTCGGTTATTTCAAACCGCTCATTTAAAGGAACATTAAAATCAACTCTGACAATCACACGCTTGCCCTTAAGGTTGTATAAGTCAATGCTTTTCATTCGGTTATGTTATTAAGGATTTGAATATTTTTTAGAAAGATATATTTCGACACATATGAATGGCTATTCCTGCCGATGTTCACTATCTTCATATTATATGGTCATTATGCATACACAAGATGTTATCAGTCAATGATTGTATCAGTCGTTTTAAAAGTTTTGGCATAATACTGAGGATTAATCCTTTTACTGTTTTGAGACTGATACACATATGAAAATGACTTTCTCAATGAGCAAAATTAAACATTATCCCAAAATGGTATCAGACATGATATGCAGTTTGATGATATAAGATAAGTGATTAATCTGCTTTATTTTATTCTTTTTCAATAGAATATCAATGTTTTTTTATATAAAATAAATTTAGATAATATGCAGAGTATCAATTGCTAATCAATTTATTTCAGTACGTTTAGGTGTTGCTTAGTGGATTTGTTTTGGTGTTGCCGTCTGATTTCTTGTCGCTACTATATAAAATATGGTTACTTTCGCAGCAATTTTTTAATTCCTTATTATTTTAAATCATTGAGCTTTAGCGGTTTGTTTGTATATCAATTATCATTTGTCGGATTGGTATTTCCTGGCATCGCATATAGCTCACAATCTCACATTGTATGAAAATTGGAAATAACAAAGTAGTTTCTTTGATTTATGAGCTTCGCGAGAATGATGCGCAGGGCGAATTAATTCAAAAAGTAGAAAAAGATCATCCTTTTGTCTATCTGTTTGGTGTAGGTGGTTTACTGCCTGTTTTTGAACAGAACCTAAATGGTTTGCAGCCGGGTGATACTTTTAGCTTTTCTATGAAAGCTGATGAATCTTATGGTCAACGTACCGAAGAAGCTATTATTGAATTGGATAAGCAGCTTTTTGAAATAGATGGTGTCATAGACGAGGAGCTACTAACTATTGGTAATCAGCTTACGATGCAGGATCATGAAGGAAATCCTCTTGAGGGAACCGTGTTGGAAGTTACGGACGACAAAGTTATTATGGATTTCAACCACCCTTTAGCCGGATTTAATCTGCATTTTTCAGGTTTGGTATTAGAGGTTCGTGATGCAAGTCAGGAAGAAATTGCGCATGGTCATGTGCATGGCCCTCACGGGCATCACCACTGAGTGATTTTATAGTAGCAATAAAAAAAAGCCGGCTGTGATCCAGTCGGCTTTTTGTATAAATGGTGACGATGTATGTTTACATCATACCTGGCATTCCACCTCCCATTGGGGGCATTGGTGGTGCTTCGTTCGGGTCTTTGTGTTCTACTAACACACATTCGGTTGTAAGCATCATACCGGCTATTGAAGCTGCATTCTCAAGGGCGATACGAGCTACCTTAGTGGGGTCGATGACACCGGCTTCGTGCAGGTTCTCATATACTTCGGTACGTGCGTTGAATCCAAAATCGCCTTTTCCTTCTTTCACACGGTTGACGACTACAGAGCCTTCGATACCGGCGTTTTCAACGATCTGACGTAAAGGCTCTTCTAATGCACGGCGTACAATAGCGACACCTGTATCTTCATCCTGGTTCTCACCTTGCAGCTCAGCCAGTGTGTCAATAGCGCGAATAAATGCTACTCCACCGCCTGGGATGATACCTTCTTCTATGGCAGCACGTGTTGCAGCCAAGGCATCGTCAAAGCGGTCTTTCTTTTCTTTCATTTCTATTTCGCTGGCAGCACCTACATAGATAACAGCTACCCCACCGGCTAACTTAGCCAGACGCTCTTGCAGCTTTTCCTTGTCGTAATCGGAGGTAGTATTCTCAATCTGCATCTTGATCTGTGCCACACGTGCATTGATGTTTTCTTTCTCGCCATGTCCGCTTACTATGGTGGTGTTATCCTTGTCGATAGTAATCTTTTCGGCGCTTCCGAGCATTTCTAATGTGGCATCTTCTAAGCGATAGCCCTTTTCTTCCGAGATGACGACGCCACCTGTTAGTATGGCGATATCTTCCAACATTTCTTTTCTGCGATCACCAAATCCGGGAGCTTTCACGGCAGCTACCTTCAGCGAGCCGCGTAGTCGGTTGACTACTAAGGTAGCTAATGCTTCGCTTTCAACATCTTCGGCAATGATGATCAGTGGTTTACCGGTTTGCAGTGCTTTTTCCAGTATGGGTAGCAGGTCTTTCATCACTGAGATCTTTTTGTCATATATCAGTATAAATGGGTTTTCATATACTGCTTCCATCTTTTCGGCATTGGTAACAAAGTAAGGGGAGATATACCCTCTGTCGAACTGCATCCCTTCTACTACGTCCACGTAAGTCTCAATACCTTTGGCTTCTTCTACGGTTATTACGCCTTCTTTTTTCACTTTTCCCATAGCTTCGGCTATCAACACACCGATACTATGGTCGTTATTAGCTGATATAGCAGCTACTTGTTCAATTTTTTGGTTGCTGTCGCCAATTTGTTTCGTTTGTGCATGCAGCGATTTCACAACTTCTGCAACGGCTTTATCGATACCTCTTTTAAGGTCCATAGGATTGGCACCTGCTGTGACGTTTTTCAGTCCGGTAGTGATAATTGACTGTGCCAATACGGTTGCGGTGGTAGTTCCATCGCCTGCTAAGTCGTTGGTTTTTGCGGCAACTTCTTTCACTAATTGTGCACCCATATTTTCAACCGGGTCTTTGAGTTCCACCTCTTTCGCAACAGTAACACCGTCTTTTGTGATCTGCGGGGCGCCGTATGATTTTTCAATGATAACGTTACGTCCTTTAGGCCCAAGGGTAACTTTTACTGCATTAGTCAGTGCATCAACTCCTTTTTTAAGCTGATCGCGTGCTTCAAGATTAAATAAGATGTCTTTTGCCATTTTAATAAATATTTATTATGTTAATTTTCTATGTATTAAATAATTGCGATGATATCTGATTCCCGCATGATGAGATAATCATTCCCGTCTATGGTTATCTCGGTTCCTGCATATTTACCATAGAGTACGATATCACCTTCTTTTACTGTCACTGGGTTATCGGTTGTTCCGGACCCAATGGCAATGACTGTTCCTCTTTGTGGTTTTTCTTTGGCAGTATCGGGTATGATGATCCCACTGGCTGTTTTTTGTTCGGCAGCTGCCGGCTCAATGACTACTCTGTCAGCTAAAGGCTTAATACTTATTTTTCCCATTTTTTACAATTTGTTTATTTTGAATAAGCTATATTTAATGACGCCAGTCTTCTGTCATATTTTGTGCCAAAACAGCTATATAAAAAAAATGTCAGAATGTGGTGACAATCTGACATTTTCTATAATTCTTATTTTGCGGATCAATCAATATCCGGGGCTGTCGGAGGTGCTTGAAAATCAACAGGTGCTGTTTGTTCAATTTGTTTACGCAGTTCGGTATCAGCTTGTCCGGCAGTGATATCATACTTTGGAATGGCCATAGCTGCTGCAAGGCTTAAGACTAACATGGCAATTGCCATAGTCCATGTTGCTTTCTCTAAGAAATCAGCAGTTTGACGAACTCCCATGATCTGGTTTGAGGAAGAAAAATTAGAAGCCAATCCACCTCCTTTAGAGTTTTGAACTAATACGATCAGAGTCATCAAGACACTGGCTATTAGCATTAAAATTGAGATTACTACAAACATTGTTCTATTATTTAAAGATTCTTTTTCGACTTAATTTCTGCAATAAGGGCTGCAAAATAACTACTTTTTTCTGGATATTTCAAACTTAATTTTTCAAATACGCTGATAGCCTTATCCGCATGCCCTTGTTGAATATAAATATTTGCTAAGGTTTCGCTCACAATATTTTCCTGATCTACTACGCTTTGTTGAGCTACTGAAACTGGGTTAAAAAATTCGACTTTCGAGCGGGAAATAGTTGGTGCATTCTTTATGAAGGTATCTATCAGCTCGTTTTTATTAATAGTTTGAGTAGCAGATGCTGCCGGCTGGCTGCGTTTGGAAGATTCCATCAATTTGATGCGATCGGAAATTATGGCTTTCAGCTCTTCTAACGACTTCTTTTTTAATGCTTCTTTTTCCGCTTCTTCGGTATCCTCAAGCAATGTGTCAGTTTCGACAACTGCTTGCTCTTCAAATTGTTGTGTGGCAGTGTCAAGAGCAGGTTCATCTTGTTTCAGATTCGCCTCATCCGGAGGTGTGGTTCTAAGGGTTTCGGCCGTAGGGGTTTCGCCAGGTGTTGAATCAAAAGGCGATGGTGTCGTTTTGGATTCTTCTTCCGCAGTGTCAGTCGATGGCTTGGCAGCAGCTCTATATTCGTCCGGGAGTGACTGATGTTCATTTACCTTACTGATTTTTGATATATGGTGCCTGAGAATGTTTCTGTCGTACATTAGGCTGGCAGCTAATCGTAGTTGACTATCGTACAGTACATTGTTTTCAAGATACAGATTCATGGCTAGCAGGCTTTGGATAGTGCTGCAATAAGGGAACTGGTGTGCTAAGTCAGTTAGTTCATGCAAGCTGCTTTTATCTAGAAGCTCTGGCTTTCGTATCAGATTGATAAAACCCGTCTTATTCATCGCATAGAATTTTACCAGTTTACAACTGCTTTGTTGAATATGTCGTCGATCAGCATTTCTGTGATTTCGGCTATTAATCCGTCTTTCACAGCGCTCAGGTCTTGTTGGCTGGGGTATTCCATATATTGAGTAAACTTTGATTCAAAGTTTTTGCTTTCGTCGTATTTATTTGTGAAGCGTATGTTTACCGTGATAGATAATCGGTTTAATGCAGCGGTCTGGTCACTTTGAATGGCCTGAGGTGTGGTTGAGTAATCTGTTATTTCGCCTTCAAAAGCCAGGTCACCATTATTTGTTACTCCATTCAGGTTCGTCTGATTCATAAAACGGTCGCGTAAAGCAGTAGTGAGGGTGTTGCTCAGCAAAGGTTCAACTAATAGTGCGTTATTTTGTAATTGCTGAACGGAAAAGGTGTTAGCCTCAGGAGGGATGGTAGCTCCTGTGAAGCTATAAATCCCACAACTATTAAAATTGAGCAGTACAAACAAAGCGATCAGCCAGTTGCTTGTCTTTTTTCCGTAAATCGTACTGCATCTCATCATTTTAACTTGATTAGAGGTTGATATTATGCTCTTTTATTTTTCTATATAAGGTTCGTTCGCTTATACCTAATTCTTGAGCTGCTTGTTTGCGTTTGCCATTATATTTTTCCAACGCCTTGATAATCAAGTCTATTTCTTTCTTTTGCAATGAGAGGCTTTCGGTAACCTCTTCGGATGGATGAAAATCTTCGATATCAGTTTGTGCGATCTCAAAATCTTCAAATCTTTCCTGTCTGCTGCCAGGTTCTTTAATGATTGGATTGATCAGTTGACTTGCGCCATGGTGTAAAATTGATTCATAGGCTTCACTGCCGGTGATGCCTTCCACTGTTTTTTTCAATTCCATCAAATCTCGTTTCATATCGAACAGTACCTTATATAATATATCGCGTTCCGAAAGTTTTTCATCTTCTTTATGTTTTGAATACAAAACCGGAAGTGAGCTAATAGGCTCGCTAGGGATATATTGTGCCAAAATGACTGCGTTAATTTCTCGGTTTTTTTCAATGATACTGATTTGCTCTGCCAAATTTTTCAATTGCCGTATGTTACCCGGCCAGCGATATTTTTCTAAGAACTCTACAGCATCTGGCATCAGTTGTAGGACGGGCATGCGATATTTTTCGGCAAAATCAATGGCGAATTTTTTAAACAGCATCACTATATCTCCTTTCCGTTCGCGCAGTGGCGGGATCAGTATGGGTACTGTATTAAGTCTGTAGTAGAGGTCTTGTCGAAACTTGCCTGATGCGATAGCTTCGGGTATATTAACATTGGTTGCTGCCACTACTCTGACGTCGGTTTTTATCACTTTTGAGGAGCCTACCTTAAGGAATTCACCACTTTCCAATACACGCAACAGGCGTACTTGTGTGGAAGGGGGCAACTCTGCCACTTCGTCTAAAAAGATCGTTCCACCGTCAACCACTTCAAAATATCCTTTTCGGGCTTCGTGTGCACCAGTAAAGCTGCCTTTTTCATGTCCGAAAAGTTCCGAATCAATTGTACCTTCTGGTATGGCGCCGCAGTTTACGGCTATATATGGGCCATGCTTGCGGGCACTCGACTGGTGAATGATTTGTGGAAACACTTCTTTCCCGGTACCGCTCTCCCCCGAAATCAAAACAGTAAGATCGGTAGGTGCAACCTGAACAGCTACCTGTATGGCACGCTCTAAGAAACGGTCGTGCCCGATAATACCAAATCGTTGTTTGATTAGTTGAATATCCATACCAGTATATAACAATTAATGTCTTCTTTTTATTAACGTAAAATCGCTCCCAATTGTTGCTCAAAAGCTTGAAGCAAGCGTTGCATGCTCTTCTCGATCACCGGATCGGTGAGTGTTTTTTTCTCGTCAAGCAAGGTGAAACTGACCGCATACGATTTTTTTCCTGCCGCTATCTTTTCGCCTTCATATATGTCGAATATATGCATGTCCTTCAGTATTTTTTTTTCGGTCTGCTTAGCAATAGATTCTATCTCGCTAAACGTCACCGATTTGTCAACTACTAAAGCTAAATCACGACGTACGGCCGGATATTTTGGCAGAGGCAGATAACTAATGGCATGCTCCGGTAGCAACCTCATCAGTTGTTCCCAGCATATAGAAGCATAATATACGGTTTTTTTTATATCGAACTGCTTCAGGGTTTCTTTGGTAAGCTTTCCCATGCTGATGAGTGCCACATTTTCTGCGTGCAAACGTGTTCCATATTCAAACAATGAATCTTCAATCGTTTCAGTTTTCAGTGCAGTGTTTGATATTCTTAATTTTTTGAGTATGGCTTCTACATAGAATTTCAGATCGAAGAAATCTACTTCTTTATTATTGTTGTTCCAGTTTTCGGGTTCTTTTAAGCCAGTGATAAAAATCGCTAATTCAAGCTGTTCATGATACGCTTTAAGTGGGTCGCTATCAGTATGTTGTACTGCTTGACGTGTATAAACCTTCCCGAATTCAAACAATTTCAAATCGCTGTGCTTACGGTTTTGATTATGTTCGATAGTGTGCAGGCCTCCAAACAACAGACTTTGTCTTAACACGTTCAGATCTTTACTCAATGGATTGAGCATGCCTACATTTTTGTTTGCCTTGAAAGCAGGGTGATGATGTGTCCAGTCTGATGGTATAAGCGAGTTATTCATGATCTCGTGTAATCCCATAGAAGCCAGCATATCCGCAACAGAGTGTTGTATCTTGTCCGGATCATATCCCTTTGTATTGGTGACAGAAGCATTCAGCTTTTCAGGAATAGCAATTTGGTCGTAACCAAACACCCTTAGCACTTCTTCTACTAAATCGGCAGGTCGATACACATCCACTTTATAGCTCGGTATCCGAAATAGTGCAGTAGTGTTGTTGCTGTCAAGCAGTTCTATCCCTAAGTCTGACAGTATAGTCGTGCTTGCTTCCTTAGGGATATTTTGCCCGGCTATTTTGTTTAAATAGTTGATTTTCAGCTCTACTTCTTTAGGTGTTTGTTTGCCGGGATACAAGTCTTTGATCTCTGAGCTGATTTGTCCTCCTGCAATTTGCTGAATCAGTATAGCTGCTCGTTTGAGAGCATAAATGGTCATCTCCGGATCGCTGCCTCGTTCAAAACGAAATGAGGCATCGGTGTGTAATCCGTGATGGCGAGCAGTTTTACGAATACTTTTTGATTCAAAACACGCACTTTCCAAAAAGATGGCAGTAGTCTCTTCGGTTACTCCCGAATTAAGCCCACCAAACACACCTCCTATACACATAGGAGTGTTACCGTTGCATATCATCAGATCATGTTTGGTGAGTTTGCGTTCTATCCCATCCAATGTAACGAAAGGAGTACCTTCTGCAAGTGTTTGAACCACTACTTTACCTTGTGTGATAGCGTTTGCATCGAAAGCATGCAGTGGTTGCCCGGTTTCGAATAATACGTAGTTTGTGATGTCAACTACTGAGTTAACCGGCCGTAATCCAATGGATTGCAGCTTGTTTTTGAGCCAATCGGGTGATTGACCCACCTTCAGATTACTGATAGTGAGGCCCGAGTAACGCAAACAAGCATCTGGATTGGCAATTTCTATATCGATGTCAAGTTGATGATTATCGATTTTAAATTCCTCTACCGATGGAATTTTTAAGCTGTATTCTCTGGTTGCGTTTCTATGATTCAGCGCTGCAGTCAGATCTCTTGCAACACCAATATGGGAGGTGGCATCCGAGCGGTTGGGTGTTATGGCTACCTCAAATATTGTATCTGTCTCAATCTGAAAATAATCGGAAGCTGGTAGTCCGATTATCGTTTTATCGTCTAATACTTTGATACCTTCGTGGGATTCACCTATACATAGTTCTTTTTCAGAGCATATCATGCCTTCTGACACTTCCCCTCTTATTTTGGTTTTTTTTATTTCGAATGAACTATTATCCGCATAAAGAGTAGTACCTACCTTTGCTACCAATACCTTTTGTCCGACAGCCACATTAGGGGCTCCACATACGATAGAGAGCGGTTCCGATTCGCCTATATCAACTTTTGTAAGATGCAGTCTTTCGGCATTCGGATGTCTGCTACACTCTAATACTTTGCCCGTTACTACACCTTTTAAGCCACCTCTCACCGATTCGAAGGCAGTTATTTCCTCTACCTCTAATCCGATGGAAGTCAGTAAATGTGCAACGGCATCGGGATTGATGTCTATAGCCAGATATTGTTTTAACCAGTTATAAGATACTTTCATAAACGAACTATTATAAGGGGACGCAAAATTACTGAAATTATGTCAATATGGCAGTCGTCACCTTGAAACACTTTCATTAAACAATTGCTGTCAGCTATTGATTTTTTTTCTTGTTCAGCAGTTATTCTCCCGCCCTGCTTAGTCGAATGGTGTTGGATGAGCCTGCTTTCCATACTGGCGTGCTGAGTACGTTGATGATCTTCTGTCCGGCAGTGAGATGCCCATGATCGAGTAAATACTTATTGATTCGCTGCATGATATGTTCGGCAGTGTCAATAGTTTCATCGTGAAAGCCTTGTATTCCCCATACCATGTTTAAGCTGGAAAGCAGGTGGTTATTATTTGAGAACACGAACAATTTTGCTTTAGGCCGGTAGCTTGCCAACCGGAAAGCCGAATAGCCTGAATGGGATACCACTACTATTGCTTCGGCTTGTGTGATCTTCGACAGTTCAATGGCGTTGAACAATACCGCATCGAACAGGAAGCTGTCGTTTTTCGACAGCCGGTAATCGTTATGGACATGATAGATATACTCATCCGTTTCGATTTGAGAGATGATTTTTTGCATAGTCTCTACTGTTTCCACCGGATATTTTCCGATAGAAGTTTCGGCGCTTAGCATTAGTGCATCGGCACCATCCAGTACTGAGTTAGCCACATCATTCACTTCCGCACGCGTCGGTCGTATGTTATCTATCATACCTTCCATCATCTGAGTGGCTACAATAACAGGTTTACCTGCTTGCTGACATTTGCGGATGATGGTCTTTTGTATCATAGGAACTGTTTCCATAGGGATTTCTACTCCCAAATCACCACGGGCTATCATCACTGCATCAGCTGCTTCTATGATTGCATCAATATCATTGACAGCTTGAGGCTTTTCTATTTTAGCAATGATTTTTGGTTTATGGATAGCTTCATGGGCATCAATGCGGCTGCGAAGTATGTGTATGTCAATAGCGCTACGGACAAACGAGAGTGCAATCCATTGTACTCCTAAATCTAATACAAATTCTAAATCAAGTATATCTTTTGTAGTAAGTGAGGGCAAGCTGACCTGACTGTCGGGCAGGTTGACACCTTTGCGGGGAAATAGAGTGGTATCAGCAAGAGCTTCCATTACTACCTCGTTTTTAGAATTGGTTTCAACCACTTTAAACTGGTATTTTCCATCGTCAACCAAAATAGTTTCCCCGGGTCTTACATCAGCTGGAAACGTGTTATAACTGATAGAGACCCTGTCGCAGGTGCCGGATACTGCTTCTGTGCAAAATATTATACGGTCGCCGGCTTTGAGCGTAATAGAGTCTTCCTTGAGCTCACCCAAACGGATCTTGGGGCCTTGTAAATCAGCCATGATACTGATCAACCAGTTATGCTCACGGTTTAATTTGTGAATAGTCTCAATAACAGCACGATGATCGTTCTGATGGCCATGAGAAAAATTCAAACGACATACATCTAATCCGGCGAAAGCCATTTTACGAAGTATGGTTTCATCCAAAGAAGAAGGGCCTATAGTGGCAATAATTTTTGTCTTCATAATGGAAGTTGATTTGTGAATAAATAGGTTTTAAAAACTCGTTTGATTGATCTAATCATAGGATTATTATCCGGCAATTGCTGTCTTACAATTCAATAAAACAACTAACGGTGCGAGATTGTTTAGCACATCATAAGAGCTCTTATTTTATTGTTTCTCCTGTTTTGCCAGGAGGTTGCTGGCGTAAGACTGCCATTTCGTGAAATTCAATCTGCTCTAACAGTGGAATAAGTTCTTTGTTTTTATGGAGGTCAAGCTCAAAGACAGAAAATATTTCTTTTATTTTTCTCATGGATGAGACCAGATGTTGTAACCGTTGTTCAGATACCGGGTTACGAATCACCATCAGATAATCTGTATGCAGTTTGGCAGGGAGCAGCCGGATACCGGCTTTTGTACATTTGAGCAGGTTAAAGATGTTTTTGTGTTCTCCTTCATCATGTATATAAAAAGAGAAAGTTTCTTGTTCGATACCAATAAAATCAGTGGTTTTCTTTAGGTCGATACCAAGGGCAGCGTTCAGAAAGTAAGCTAACTTATAATCTGGTAGTACGGTATTGATGCCAATAGGCATAATATCGTCTATAGAAAGGGAGTTAGTAAGGCTTTTTTTTTGTATCACTGTCTGATGTTTAGTCGCATCGCGAAATTACTAAAACTATGTGAGCTAGCTTTATTTGCTTTAGCGATCAATAAAAAAGCCGCTTTTAATTTGAGCGGCTTTTTCAATGCTTTATGTGTGATAGTCAGATCAGTAGAACAATAGTCTGTTGTCTTCTATCACTGAGATTTTTTCTATAGCACGATAGCTTGCATTTCCTCTGATTGAGTTTTGGAATGTAGTGCGTTGTTCGTTTACTATAGCAGAAATATCGTCGGTTTCATCAGCTTTATGGATGGCCTTGAGTTTAAGCAGAAAAGCTGAGTTAGAGCCGGCTACAGCCCTCACTTCACCTTCATTCATAGTGAAGACAGTTCCGATAGCGATATTTTCTTGCCCATAGCCTGAAAACATTCTCGAATCAAAGTTCAGATCATCTAATTGTTCAATTTCTACCTGATAGGTGTCGGCTACCTTTTGCAGGTCTTTATCCATCTCATTCATCTTCTGAACTAAATAGTCGCCTTTTTTCTTATTGCGTACTAATGGTTCTATCTGTTCCTTGATCATTTCTAATTCAGGTATGCCTTTATCCGATTTTTTTGTTAATGCGGCAATAACGAACATATTGTCTAAGTCGAATATAGTCGAAAGCTCACCTGCTTTGGTCTTCTCGTCAAAGGCCCAGCGAATGATCTGTCGTGGGTTATCAATTCCCGGGATTCTGTTCGAGGTCAGGCGTAAAGCAGGTGCAATGCGTTTATTCAAGCCTTCGTCTTCTATAGTTTGATTAAACTGTTCAAGCGTTTTATTTTCTGCTGCAAACTTACTGGCTTTTGAAAACACATGTTGATATGTAAGGCTTGATGGGGAAGCTTCACGGGTGATGATAGCTAATTGTATTTTTCTGTCGGCTTTGTTTTTATCGGTAACCTTAATGATGTGAAATCCAAAGTCTGTTTCTACAAGACCTATACTTCCGACAGGATTTTCTACGACAAATTTTTCAAATGGGGCTACCATTTGCCCTGACTGGAACCAGCCAAGGTCTCCGCTGTTCATTTCTACACTTGAATCGTCGGAAAATTCTCTGGCTAATTCTTCCAATGCTGTCGGACGTTTTTGAACTACTGCCAACAGGCTGTCGGCAAGCGATTTAGCCTCTGCAACACTACGACTCTGCTCGCTTCTCAACGCACCGCTATACGCAATCAAGATGTGGGATGCTTTTAATGAGTCGGATCTGTAATCTGTATCAACCAACCGGGCTATCTTATAGTTGTCATCTTCAAAATAAGGACCATATACAAATCCTGGCTCTGCTTCAAACATCAGCTCCTCTATGGCAGGCGATACTTCTCCTTTTCCAAACCACTGTGGATTGTATGGGGTTTCAGAATTATTGTTGACGAATGATTCAATATGCTGAGTTAACCTCAACTCGTCTATCAGGCTTTCTACATATTCTTTTGCGTGCTCCATATCCTCTTCGGAAGCTTTGACCTCGAACACCAAATATTCGATATCCCGTTGTGCTTCCCTATCGTACGTCTTTTTATGCTGATCGTAAAAAGCTTTGTAGTCTGCATCAGTCAGGCTGACTAATGTATCAGATAAATTGCTGTAGCGTATGGCTGCAAACTCAAGCTCGGCTTTATCGTTTTTCTCATGATACAAGAGCTGTGCAAAAGCTTTTGGCATATGATAACTCCTTGAGACTAATGTCTGATATTTAGTACGCAGCCTGTCGTCTTTGATATATCGTTCGAAAACTATCCACTGATTTTTTGCTGCCTGACCCATATTGTCTAAGTTTTGCAGATAGTTTATCACTAAATCCCTGTTGTACTGCCCTGTTTCAGGATCGGTAAAGTTTTGAATTATCGCCTGATGCGGATCAGGCCCTTGTACCTGTTCGAACAATTCTTCAGCAGTGAGTACTAACCCAAGCTTTTTGTATTCTTCATCCATTATCTGTTGCTGTACTAATTGGCTCCATGTTGATTCACGTATCCTGAACAGCTCATCCTGCGACAAACGGTCTTCGCCTCTTTGTTGACGAGTGTTTTCTACCTGTTCATCAAATTTACGATTGAAATCCTGAATACTGATATTTTCACCATTGATCACTCCAATATTGGGTGTTGGACGTTTGCTGCTTCTGGCAAAATCACCTAACACAAAAGCTGCCAAGGCAACGCCTATTACAACGACCAATAGACCTGAACGTTGTCTGATTTTTCCAATTACGGCCATATTAATTCTCTTTGTTTGAAATCGGGTGCAAATGTACAATAAAACTTAACGTATTGAAAAGAAAAACAAGCTTTGGGCGTTCTGGCAATCACAATCATGTGATAAAATTTTTGATGATTTAATAATTACCACTTGCTTTTCGCAAGAGCCATTCTACTGTTATCAATAAAAGTAACAGACATGGAAGCCACCATTTTGTTATCAGAGGTGAATAGTTTTGTGTGAAAGATACAGTTGAGGCAATTCGTTGGTCTTGATGTAACAATGGTTGAATCTGCTTCCAGTCGGGATATTTCAAGAAACGTCCTCCGCTTTGACTTGCTAATCGCCTGAGCAACTCATGGTTGGCAACGAGCTCTTGTGATTCTATAGTACTGCTTATGATTACAAAATCACCTTCGGTTGATAGTTTTTTGCCACCAAGTACAGTTTCTGCAGTGTACGTATAGCTTCCTGCCGGCAGCTTGCCAAGATGAAGCTGATAGGCATGATCACTACGCGAAAAGACATAATCGTATGATGTTCCTTCTTCCAGGTGGATAATGTTCAGATGCAGGTCTGGTTCATTCACCATTTCCATAGAAGGGTTGTATAACTCGGCTCTGAAACCTATGTCGTCCTGAGTGAGGTAGCTGGCTTCGGCCATGATGCGTAAAGGCCGTGTATCGGTTTTGACCATCAGATAAGTCATGGTCTTACTGATCAGTTCGTGAAAAGTTTCATGATTACCGTTTTGGCTGTAGTCAGCTATACGCCAGCGCCAAAGTCCTGTACCTGTCAGATAAGCCATGCGCCTGTTTGCATCCTCCATGAAGCCAAGCATGGGATAAGAAGTAGCCACACCTCTGATACGCTGATAAAGCAAACTCGTATGATTTAACGGAAGATTGATCTCCAACAACGGAGTAATCAGGGCAGGGAAACGCATGATACGTTCATGCCGAAAGCTTTCTATTGAAAACAAGCTGAAGTTGGGTTCGATAATTGGAAGAATGTCAATAAGTCCGGTACTTCTATCGCTAAATTGAATTCCGCTGGTGAAACGGTTCAGCACACTAAGCTCAGTTTTCGGGCCTATGATGACCCAAATCGGAAGGTCGGGATGCTCGGTGAGGAACGATTCTAATGAAGCTGTAGGCATGCCCAAAGCAGGCAGGTCATGCAGGATAAGCAGATTGTATTTTTTTGTCTCAACAGCTTTCCATTTGGTGATATACTGCACACTTATCTTGTGTTGATCATCTATCACAGAACGTATTGCAGCAATATCGGGATGTGGTGCTCGGGCAAGGATCAATATCTCCGATTGGTCTTGTAAGATATCCACATATGACTGCCATTGGTTGTTGGCCTGGTTTTGTTCGCCTTCAATTGGTTCAACTATGGCAGTTAATTTTTTTCTTCCGCTTTCGGTAGCATCTACCTTGAATATCAGGCTGTGCGAATACGAATCGCCAGAGGCTGTCACTACAGCTTCGTCGATTTTTTCGCTACCCATAAAAAGGGTGATATGCAGTACTCTGCCGTCAGCTTTTTGTGCTTTTATTGTAAGCTCTACTGGAAAGCTTGTCTCCTGAAAAACGATTTTGTTATGCCGTAGGTCGGTGATACTCACGTCAGGGCGTATTACTGTATCACCTGTGCCTATGGTATAAACAGGCGTTTTCCTGATGCCCGCCATTAAGTCAGGTGGAATGCCATGATTGTTGATACCATCGGTCAACACTACAATAGCTGCCAGGTTTCGATTATAATATGCTGTTTGTAAGTTAGCGAAAAGGGAGGAGATATCTGTTCTATAGCCTGTGAAATTCAGGTTGTCGGATAAAACAGCTTCCTTATCAAAGGTGTAGGAGTCAACACGATAATCAGTTGAAAGCAGGGCAATTAAACTATCGAATCGTGCTGGCATAAGTTGTTTGAGCAATAAACTATCAGGCCCCATGACCATAGACTCTGAATTGTCGTGTGCTACTACTATGATAGGTGGTTCAACGAGTTTTTTCTGTTGCCTGATGTTAGGATGCAGTAAAAGCATAGTCAACAGGCTGACTAACACAAATCGTAGTACAAACAGCCATCGTATTTCGCTTTTACTGAATTGCTGATTTTTATTGCGATAATATAGGAGTAACGCATATACTGTTCCGGTTGCTAAAGCCGGAATCAGATACCAGACGGAATGATCAAATACAATGTTCATCCGGATACATACTGAAAGGACACCCAATATTTTTTCAGGGTGAGATATTCATTCATTTACATACTCATTCCACCGCATACGCTCACTACCTGACCTGTTACATATGCCGACAGGTCGCTGGCCAGGAATACTGCTACATCGGCTACATCTTCCGGCTTGCCGCTACGGCGAAGGGGAATGGATGAAATCCACTGTTCGCGTACATCTTGTGGGAGCTTATCGGTCATTTCGGTCTCTATAAAACCTGGCGCAATCGCATTGCAGCGTATATTCCGGCTGCCTAATTCCTGGGCTATTGATTTAGTAAAGCCTATCATGCCTGCTTTTGAGGCCGAGTAATTAGATTGACCTGCATTGCCGTTCACACCAACCACCGAGCTCATATTGATGATAGAGCCGCTGCGTTGTTTAAGCATGATACGCTGTACGGCTTTAGTCAGGTTGAAAGCCGACTTGAGGTTGACTGTCAGTACTAAATCCCAGTCTTGCTCGGTCATGCGCATTAAAAGATTATCGCGCGTAATACCTGCATTGTTGATCAGTATGTCTATGCGGCCAAAATCAGCTACTACCTGCTCGGCTAATTTCTCACTATCTTGTAAAGAGGCGGCATCGGAGGCATATCCTTTGGCCTTCACACCAAGAGCCTCAATTTCTTTTTCGGTAGCCTGCATCGTATCGTCATACCGTAAATCGCTGAAAGCAATATGCGCACCCTCAAAAGCCAACCGTAATGCAAGTGCTTTGCCAATGCCCCGAGCTCCACCAGTGATAAGAGCTGTCTTTCCTTCTAAAAGCTTCATCTATTTAAAATTTTGTGAGTATTTGTGTGTAAAGTAATTTCAAAATCACAGACAAATGAGTTCAATTCACTTCATTACGCATATCCTATATATCCATGATGTCTAAAAAAGTGTATTTTCATGTAAGTAGATTTTGAAATGCCAAAGATACACTTTTTGACTAAAAATCAAGCTGGCTCAATTGCAAAGGTAACTACACATTATCACATATTTTCATTCGGCTATCATGGTTTCTGTTGGCTGAAAAGCTTGTGGTTTTTGTTTGAAGAAGCACGGATTTTACAAATAATAGCTTTACCCTGAGCTTACATTGTGTTTTCTTATAGATAGGCTGCTAAAAGCAAGTCGAGCGGTTGAAATGGAAGATCATATAATTGGCTGATCTGTTGATTGGTGATGGTACCATTAAATATATACGTTCCTTTAGCGAGGCCTCTGTCGTGTTTTAACAAATTATCCACTCCTCCATGAGCAGCTATCTCGAGCAGCAAAGGGGCGAAGAAATTGCTGAAAGAAGTGGAAGCAGTTCGCGGCACCCGGGAAGCTATGTTAGGTACACAATAATGTGTAACTCCTTGAATTTGATAGACTGGGTTTTGGTGTGTGGTTGGGCGTGAAGTTTCAAAGCAGCCTCCTTGATCAATGCTCACATCAATAATTACCGTACCTTCTTTCATGTTTGTTATGGCTGATTCTGTAATTAGACAAGGTGATATACCTGTTGATGAGTATTTGGCTGCAATTACTACATCAGCTGTTTTGAGTGCCTGCTCAATAATGAGCGGATGTAAGGTAGAGGTGTAAAGACGCATTCCTAATTTTGCCTGTAATGATCGAAGTTTATACATGGAGTTGTCGAACACTTTCACTAATGCCCCCATGCCTAATGCTGCTCTTGATGCATATTCGGCTACTGTACCTGCACCAATTATCACAACTTCGGTTGGGGCCACTCCCGGGAACCCTCCTAGCATCGAGCCTTTGCCGTATTGAGGATGACACAGATACTCGGAAGCTATCATCATGCATGCGTTCCCAATGATCTCGCTCATCCCTTTTACAAGAGGCAGAGCACCGGTCTTGTCTTGTAAAAATTCAAACGCAATAGCTTTAATTTTTTTGTTTGTCAGCTGTTGAAAATAATCTTTAGTACGAGCAGGGAGCTGTAGCACTGAAAACAAACATTTACGATTTCCAAGCAGCTCAATTTCTTCCCGTATGGGTGGAGCTATCTTGAGGACGATATCAGCCTTAAACACTTGATCACGTGTAGAGCATATCTCAGCTCCTGCTTCGGCAAACTCTCTGTCGCTATAACGCGCCTTTTTGCCTGCTAAGGTCTCTATCAATATCCTATGACCGTTTTCAACTAACAATTTGACAGCCTCCGGAACTAAGCCGATACGACTCTCGTTATTGCTGATTTCTTTTGGAATACCTATGGTGAGTGATGTCTGCTGATGGGGTATCTCTAACATCTCTTCCTGAGGCAAAAGCGATTCAGTAGTTGAAAGACTGATAGTAGGCTTGGTTTGGTTCATGATGTATTTACTCGTGTACTAAAGAAATAATTATCTCTCTCTCATCCTGTTCCTGTCCTATACGGATATCCACTTTTACGAATTTTTGGGGTAAAAGTTGCATGATCTTCTCAGGCCATTCAATAAAACAAAGATATGGACTATAAAAATACTGTTCATAGCCGATGTCAAATACTTCTTCGATTTTCTCAATGCGGTAGAAATCAAAATGATATACTGGTTCGCCTTGCTTGGTTGTGTATTCGTTAACCAATGAGAAGCTGGGACTGGTTACTTGCTCTTTCAAGCCTAATTGACGGCCTGCCTCTGTGATAAGCGTTGTTTTCCCAGAGCCCATAGAACCAAATAAGGCAATAATATTGGTTTCAGTAGCCATTGACAGCAGGGCAGTAGCTGCTCCATGCAAAGCCTCAACCCCTTTGACCTGAAATTGCTGCATCATTTGGCTTTTAAATAAGCAATGGGAACTAAGACCTCCGACAGTGAGATGCCTCCATGCTGAAAGGTGTTGCGGTAATAGTTCACATAATGATTGAAATTGTTGGGATAAGCAAAGAAATCGCTGTCGCGTGCAAATACATAGGTAGTACTCACATGAATGCGGGGGAGGAATATCTGTTCAGGATCTTTGATCTCAAAAAGTTCTTTTGCATTGTATTTCAGGCTTTTGCCGTATTTGTATCGTAGATTGGTATTTACCGAACGGTCGCCAAGTATTTTAACAGGCTCTTTTACATATACCGAGCCATGGTCTGTAGTAACGATCATATCTGATTTCTTGGATGCGATAAACTGAATGATATCATACAAGGAGGAATGTCTGAACCAGCTTAGCATCAATGATCTGTAGGCGGCTTCATCTTCGGCTAACTCACGTATAAGCTCCATCTCCGTACGTGCGTGCGAGAGCATATCCACAAAGTTATATACTATCACATTGAGTTTATTATCCATCATATTAGCCATGTTTTCGGCTAATTTTTTCCCGGCATTCAGGTTAAGCACTTTGTGATAGCTGAATCGTATGTCTTTCCCAAATCGTTTCAACTGTTCGCCAAGCAGCTCGGCTTCAAATTGGTTTTTAGTGCCTTCATCTTCTTCATCAATCCAGTATTGCGGATATTTACGGCGTATCTCTGAAGGCATCAGACCGGCAAAAAGAGCGTTACGTGCATATTGGGTTGTAGTAGGCAGTATGCTGTAATAAAGCTCATCCTGCTCTACTCTGAAAAGCTCTTCAAGAAGCGGCTGTATCACCTTGAACTGATCGTACCGCAGATTGTCAATGAGAATGACAAACAATGGCTTGGATGTTTGATCAAGCTTGGGTAGCACCTTATCCCGTATAAGTGTATGCGACATAACAGGTTTTTCTTCCGCCTTGTTATTGACCCAGTTCACATAGTTACGTTCAATGAAACGGGAGAAGACTACATTAGCTTCATTTTTCTGCATTTGCAACACCTGCATAATCCCTTGGTCTTTCGATTGCTCCAATTCAAGCTCCCAGCGAATCAGCCGTTTATAGGTTTCAACCCATTCCTGAGGCGATAAGCTATTGGATAACTCCATCCCTATCTGCCTGAACTCTTGTTGATACGACAGGGTAGCTTTCTCACTGACTAATTTTTGGTTTTCTAAGTTGCGCTTCAGCGTCAGTAATATCTGGTTAGGTTTGACCGGTTTGATCAGGTAATCAGCTATCTTACTTCCAATAGCTTCTTCCATGATAGATTCTTCTTCACTTTTGGTGATCATCACTACCGGTATATGCGGGAATCGCTCTTTGATCTTTTCTAAGGTCTCTATACCCGATAATCCGGGCATGTTCTCATCTAAGAAGATGATATCGAACGGATGCTCTTGTATCATATCCAAAGCTTCATCCCCATTGGTAGAAGTGAGTACTTCATATCCTTTGTGCTCCAAAAAAATAATGTGGGGCTTTAGCAAATCAATTTCATCATCGGCCCATAAAATGCTGACTTTTTCCATGTGTTGTGTATTGCTTATTGTTAATAGGGGTATAGATGAATCATGTATTCGCTTATTTTTGTAGTATAATGCTATTTTGGTTGATTTATTTTGTTAATCCGCTACTTGTTCTGACAAAGTTAACATTTTTTATGGTTGATCTGACAATGCATCGGCAGAAATAATCATAAATCTTTTGCTATACAGTACTTAAAAATATCATAAACTTTTATACTGATGACCATCATCAACGATCCTATTTATGGCTTTATCCGTATTCCTTCAGCTTTGCATTTTGCTGTGATAGAGCATCCTTTTTTTCAGCGTTTACGCAGGATCAAGCAATTGGGTCTGACACATCTTGTGTATCCCGGTGCGTTGCACACTCGTTTTCATCACAGTCTGGGCTCCATGTATCTGATGCAGCAGGCATTGAGGGTATTACGTTCCAAAGGGCATATAGTTACCGCTGAAGATGAATCGGCTGCCACCTTAGCTATTTTGCTGCACGATATTGGGCACGGCCCCTATTCGCATACACTTGAAAAAAACATAGTAACGAGTTTAGACCACGAAAAGCTAACGTATATGTTTTTGATTCATCTCAACAAACAATTTAATGGTCAATTGGAAGATGTGCTGCAAATTTTCGATAACACTTATCCCCGTAAATATCTTTCAAAATTAGTTTCCAGTCAGTTGGATATGGATCGCCTGGATTATCTTCGGCGCGACAGTTTTTTTACTGGTGTAGCCGAAGGATCGATCAATAGCGAGCGGTTGATTAGTATGTTGGATATACGTCAGGATGAGCCGGTTATTGACGCAAAAGGGATTTATTCGGTAGAGCATTTTTTAGTAGCCCGCCGGTTGATGTACTGGCAGGTGTATCTTCATAAAACAGTATTAGCTGCTGAATATATGCTCAGGAAAGTGCTGCAACGCGCCCGGTATCTGCTGCACAATGGGGATGAGCTGGCAGCTTCTGCAGCTTTATATTATTTCTTGAAAAATGATCCTGCCGAAGACGAGTTTCGGGAAGATGAGGAAGTGTTGAAGAGCTTTGCTGCCCTTGACGATTTTGATATTTTCATGGCCCTCAAGCAGTGGCAGTCACATCCGGATACTATCCTTTCATTTTTAAGTCAAAGTTTGGTTAACCGCCGGCTGTTTCGGGTTGAGCTAAGTGTAAATCCGTTTGATAATGCATATGTAGAGCAGGTAAAAGAAAAGATTGCAAAAAAGTTTTTAGTTGAAGAGCCCGAGCTGAATTTTTTGTTTATCCATGAGATCACATCAAACAGTGCCTACAGCCGTACGCATGAAGCAATCCGAATAGTGTATGCGGATGGCAGGCTATGCGATGCGTCAGAGGCCTCTGATCAGTTGAATATTTCTACATTGGCTCATCCGGTCACCAAATATTTTGTGTGTTATCCCAAAGGTTTGGAAAAATAATACTTGAATCAATCAGGTTAGTCTCTACTCAACGGAATATTTAAAAACCAATGCAGCTGTACCCCCGTTACGTTGGCGGATTGAATCGGGTAAGATGATTTTTTTATGGCTTTTTTCTGTAACGACTAATAGCTTTTCCCCGCCTGACAACAACTCTACTTCTGACATATCCCAGTCAACGGATTGAGGCAGGACGATTTCGGCCGGAACTTCTGTGAGGCTGTTTTTGAGGAAAAAAATATAAAATGTATTCGTGTCTTTTGATTGGGTGAAACAAAATTCTCCGTCTTCGTACGGAAACAAAGGTACAGAATGATATATGCCTTCACCGTTTTTATCCAACCATTGTCCGGTCTCATTTAATTTTTGATATACTTCTGGCACAAAATCGCCCGTATGGTCTGGTCCAATACCTAACAACAAGTTTCCGCCTTTTGCAACTATTTTGCTCAGGGTATGAATGATCCAATCGGATGATTTATGTCGTTCGTCAGCCGAAGCAGAGTACCAGTTATCACCAAGGGTGATACAGCTTTCCCATGGGTAATCAGGTTTGCTTTCCGGTATCTGCTGTTCGGGTGTGCGGTAGTTTTCAAATTCTCCGTGTACGCTTCTATCCACTATCAGTATCCCGGGTTGATGGCGACGTGCCATGCCGGCTATAGAAGCCATATCTATGTCTTGTATCCATTGATTTTGTCCTAACCATGGTTTTGTTTCTTCTGTCAGCGATTCGGCAGGCCTTACCCAGCCTCCATCTAACCAGAGCAGGTCAACACGGCCATAGTCAGTCATCAACTCTTCTATCTGGTTATAAGTGAATTGCTTAAAACGTTCCCACTTGTCGGGATATTTTTCAGGATCGTAATTCACATTGCGATCAAAAGCTGGGAAATAAGACCACCAATAATCCTGATGATTCCAGTCGGGCTTACTGAAATAGGCTCCTACCTTTATATCTTGTTGCCGAAATGCGTCAAACACTTCGGAGGTAATATTGCTCAGTGTATGTGTGGCAAATTTACTTGTCTGTCCGGTGATCTTATAATCGGTGAATTTGCTGTCGAACATGCAAAAACCATCGTGATGCTTGGTAGTAAAGATCATATATTTCATGCCGGCCGCTTTTGCTGCCGCTGCCCATTTCTCAGGTTGAAAATGCATGGGATAGAAATGCTCAGGCAGCTTTTCATATGCCTGGACATATTCATAATAGTTTCCGGCATATTCGCCTTTGCGCTCACACCAGGGTTCATCCTCCGGGCAGAGACTCCAGCTTTCTACTACACCCCATTGGCTATAAGGCCCCCAGTGAATGATCATCCCAAACTTCCATTCTTGCCATTGCTCTATGTTACTACGTACCAAACTATCGTCAGGCCATTGATACGACTGCTGCGCATGAAGCGGAGAATGAAAAAGATATGTGACAAAAAGCAACGCAATCGAACTATGCATTACTTGTGAAAGCCAAATTGTGATGGACTGTGGTTTCATGGAAATAAACCGAGATATTTTATTAGTGCTGTAAAGGCAGCTTCTATCAATGAAATCATAAACTACCGCTCTCTATTTTATTGATTTGATGAATGCTTCAGGGTTTTCAGTGAGTCTCATCCGGTGCGTAAAATGGTTCTATATGTACTCCTATATGAGTTTGTTGTCCGTATTGTTTTCTAAGTGCGTTCTCTATATTGGTAGCAATCTGATGTGATTCTTCTACGCTGAGCGTTTTCTCTACTTTTACATGCAGCTCTATGGCATATTTAGATCCTATTTTACGGGTGCGTAATCTGTGAAATCCTTTGACTCCGTCTTGACTGCTGATAATAGTAGCCATTTCTTTGCGTATGTGCTCCGGTAGTGCAGTTTCCAACAGCTCATTGATACTTGGAATGCCTAAATTCCAAGCCATCCGTATGATAAACACACTGACTATCATCCCGGCAAGCGGATCAAGCAGTCGCCATGAAGGTCCTAAAAAAATGGCACCGGATATACCTACTGCAGTACCTATGGAAGAAAATGCATCCGAGCGATGATGCCATGCATTGGCTATAACAGCTTCGTTATTAATGTTTTTTCCTATATGAATCGTCCACCAGAACAAGAGCTCTTTAACAATAATAGAAGCTAAAGCAGCATATAGTGCGATATGCCTTGGCTTATCAAGTATGCTTCCCTGCAAATGTGAGATGATATGTTTCAAGGCTTCCCAACTGATGCCAATACCTACTATCAGCAAGGTGAAGCTGATCAACATCACGGCAAAAGTTTCAAACTTACCATGACCGTAATGATGATTTTGATCGCTTTCTTTGCCTCCTACCGAAACAAATGCTACTACTACTACATCGGTGATTATGTCTGATAGTGAATGTATTCCGTCGGCTAACATGGCGGCACTCTTCCCAAGGCTGCCAGCTAACAGCTTTACTACCGTTAACAAAATATTAATGAGTAATCCGATAAAGGTGATCCTTTTCCCTTCTTCAAGCCGCTTTTTTGTTTCCATACTAATTAGATTGCTATCATTTAGCCGGCTGTTTACGAAAAAGTAATTTTACGGTAGCTCCTTCACCTTCTGGGTTATTAAACAATTGTAGGAAGCCATTATGCACTTCCATAATCAGTTGGATAGCAGCTAATAACAAGCCTGCTCCATCGTTTGAAAGCAACTGGCCACCTACTTTGTTGTCGTTGAACAACTGCAACACTTCTTCGTCAAAACCTTTACCCTGATTGCTGATACATATGCAGTCCAACAGTTCGGTCTCCTGTAACAGACTAATAGTGACAATGCCACCCTTAGGTGAGTGATATATTGCATTTTCAATCACCATTTCCAAACATCGAAGCATTAGATGTGCATCTACTAATAGCTGCATCTCGGGTGTCTCAAAGTTTTTTTGTATGCTCAATTGTTGTTTTTTCAGATTGTGTGAGACATTGTCAATAGCTACCTCTATAGTATATTTGATCAGGGTAGGGTATAGATCGGGTTCTTGATTTAAGCTACGTAATGAGGTTATCAGTAAAGCTAATTCGGAGAAGGTGCTCAGGCGTGAGGCTGCTTCTATCAGTGAGCCGATATATTCCTGCTGCTCGTTGCTGAGTTCCGTTTTTTGTAGTAGCCCGGTCAATCCTATGACTCCATTCAATGGGTTGCGAAGTTCATGGCTCATCAGAGCCAGAAATTCGCTCTTAGCTTTTTCCAACCGCTTAAGTTGTTGATTGGCAAGGGCTAACTGCTTGGTGCGTTCAATCACCTTGTTTTCTAACTCTTTATTGAACTCATTGAGTTGAAGAGTTTTATCGTATAACTCTAAATGGGTTTCTACCCGAGCGATCAATTCGGCACTATTGAATGGCTTGGTAACATAATCGTTTGCTCCTATAGAGAACCCTTTGATGATGCTGTCGGAATCTGTTTTGGCAGTAAGGAAAATAATGGGTACATGCTCGTGTTGTTTGTTGCTCCGAAGCTGCCTGCAAAGCTCAAATCCATCCATACCGGGCATCATAATATCTAGTAAAAATAAGTCGTATCGGTTAACAGCCGTCATCTGCAACGCTTTGGATGCATCAGTAGCATAGGCTATTTGTATATCTTTTTCATGCAACATATTACCTACTATCTGAATGTTGCGCGGATTGTCGTCTACAATAAGTATTTTATGGTTTGTCTGGTTTTTCATGGCTTGGATTCGTTAATGATGTTGCATGTAGTTCTTCTATATGTTTGATACTATTTGCTATCTGGTCCATTAATTCTCCCATATGTACTATATCAAACGAATCGGCAGCTTCTATCAGTTGCCTGCCTGTGTCGGACATAAAGGGCCATCCGGCTTTTTCGCCGTAATGGGCTAAATGGGTCGCAAAGAGCCGTATTTCCTGAATCACATTAGTTTGTTGAACCTGATGAAAATCTTCAATCAACTTAATAAGCTCAGGTGTAATAGGTTGTTTAGCAAACATATCTTCTTTCAACAAAGATTCTTCAGACTTGTTATCGGATAATTCTTTTGTCGTCAGCAGGTCTTTTATTTTTACCTTGTCTTTTAAAATCGAATAGCTTGTTAATCCGGGTAAGCCCTCTGTAAATTTAGTATCAGTGGTGTTGTACAGAACTATGTGTTGTTGCGAGGGGTTGGAGCTGATAAAAGCGGGTACTTGCTGATTGTGTATAAAGGACTTAATCATATCGGCATCCCATAGTACTATTTGATATTCGTTATCGAATATGGTCATCCGGTCGATAAACTCATACAGATCGCACAGCTTTCCGGTTTCACGTAGCAGCGAATCAACAAAATGATTCAGGTTCATATTTTTACTGATCATGCATATCTGTGCAGTAGATGTGCTGCCACTTTCTTCAGCTTCAATCAAGCGCAACGCACTTTGTAGACTGACTATGGCAAGCTCAGGAAAATAAATAGTAAAGGTTGTTCCCTGACCATAGGTGCTGTTTAGTGTGATGCTGCCGTTCATTGTTTCTACTAATCGTTTTGTAATAGCTAAGCCTAATCCTGTACCTTTTTGGGAAAAGCGGTTGTCAGAGGCTTGATAAAAGGCTTCAAAAACAAATAGCTGGTCTTTTTCTCGTATGCCTTGTCCATTATCTTCCACAGCAATTGTCAGGCTGCATTTGGTTTGTGTGAACTGGACGGCATCAGCTGTCAGACGAATGATCCCATTTGGAGTGAACTTTATTGCATTAGCTACTAAATTGAATAACACTTGCCTGATACCACTTTCATTCATCAGTATAAACTCGGGTACATCAGGGCTGCATTCAAATTCAAACTGCAACTCTTGCCGGGATGCCTGCAAGGAGAATACTTCGGCTATTCGACGAAACAGCATGGGAATATCTACCGGATGTAAAACAGCTTTTTCAGCTTTGCCGGCTTCGATACGTGAGAGGTCTAAAATATCGTCTATGAGCTCAAGCAACACCCTTCCGTTGTATTGGATCGAATCCAGATACCGCAGATGTTTGGGATCGGTGAGTAGTTTAGAGAGCAGCTCGGTAAATCCTATGACCGAGTTCATAGGTGTCCTGATTTCATGACTCATATTGGCTAAAAACTGACTCTTCAACTGATTGGATCGTTCAGCTTCTTGTTTGGCCAACAAAAGTTGTTGATTGGATTCGCTCAGCTTGATCCTTGCCTCTTCAATCTCTTTGTTTTTAGTCAGTAGGGTCCGATTAGCCCGTGCCTTTAAACGTAAGATCCAAAACAAAGTAACTAATCCAATTATTAAGATAAATAAACCACTGACGACTAAATTACTGACTGCTTTTTGTTTTTTTATTTGAAGGCGGGCTATTTCTCTTTCGTTTTGCAGCATAGTGATTTGGTTATTCGCCATTTCTCTGTTGAAGGTAGCCTGCATTTGAAAAATTGTATGTTGAGTGCTTTCGTTAAGGATGCTGTCGTTGAGTGCGGTAGCTTTTTCCAGAAACTCAATAGCCTTTTGAATGTTGCCATGTTTTCGCTGGAGCTGGTACATCAGTTGGAAGGCATTGGCTAAGTTGGATCTTTGTCTGGTTTGTTGCGACAGCTCAATAGCTTTGCCAGCATATTCCATAGCTTTCCAGGTGGCTTCCTGATGTGCATATAACTCAGCCATTCGCAGATAACTGATTGCTAAATAGTATAGCTCATTGATTGCTTCGCAAAGGCTAGCACTCATCTGATAGTAATTCAGTGCCTTATCATTTTCACCACGTGCACGATATACATCACCTATGTCGGTATAACAAATGGCTATGCCGCGTTGTGATCCTATTTCACGGTTTACCTCAAGGGAGAGCATAAAATAGTCCAACGCTTTTTCATGTTCACCCGACTTGGCATACACATGTCCAATATTATTGAGGTTTATCGCAACACCAACTAAGTTGTTTAAACTTTGTTCCATCCGCAAACACAGCCTGAAATTGTACATGGCTTCGGTCAGATTCTCTAATTCTAAGTAAATATTACCCAATCCGTTGGTAGCAAATACATAAGCCTGATAGTTGTTGGTTTCATCAGCAATCTTAAGTGCTTGTTGATACGAATCAATGGCAGCCGGATAATCGTCATTACGTCTGTAGATAAGCCCCAGATTATTCAGTGCGGATGCCCTGCTGTGAAGTATCCCAAGTGAATCGGCCCACTCGTTTTGCAACCGATACCAAAATATTGCTTTATCGTATTGATAATTCATGCGCTCATATTTGCCTTTCTCATCCACATAATTCAACCATTCATCTTCTTTTTTTAGTTGAATTGCTGTCTTAAGGCCTTCTTCCAATAATTCTTTTAATGTGACAGGTAGCGGCAGCTGAGGTAGCTCAATCAATGCAGAGGCGATATCAATATATGCTTGAAAACGTGTGCTGTCGGGCAGATGAACCGAGCGGGCTACAGCCAATAGGTCCTCAGTTTTCAGAGCTACATCATGTGGATCGGCAGTCTTGGCAGAAACCGAACCAATCGAAATGAAAGCTACTACAGAAAATATAAACAACAGACGGATCAACATGCAGACAAAACTAATGGATGATTGTTAACACGAACATTACTTTTCAAAAGTAGCCAAAAAAATATATCTGAGATCGATTTTTTTTGGCAGATCAGAAATTATCACATAGCTCACTAACCATCTACTGCAAACATTTTGGAAGTTGTATTGTTTATCTGATAGATAAAATTAAAGATGCGAATATGCGAACAGCTTTCATGCTATTGCTTGCGACAATGATTGTTTGTGGATACAATTCATGCCGCAGCAGAAGTTTGAAAAAACAATTTCAAGCATCAAACAGTCTTATAGATACAACATTTTTGATCATGGAAAAAACAGAAGCAGAATGGTTGGCCGAGTTAGGGGCTGAGAAATATTCAGTACTCAGGCAGTGTAGTACAGAACCGCCTTTTACTGGGAAATATGTAGATCATCACGAAAAGGGCCGGTATCGTTGTGCTGGGTGCAACACCATACTATTCTCATCTGAGACCAAATATGATTCAGGCTCTGGATGGCCAAGCTTTTTTGACGCAATTGATAAAACTAAGATTGTAGAGGCTGTGGATACTACCTTTGGGATGGTACGTGTCGAAATAAAATGTGCTCGATGTGGTGGACATCTTGGACATGTGTTTACAGATGGCCCCGATCCGACCGGACTTCGCTATTGTGTTAACTCTGCTGCCCTGGAATTTGATGCAGAGAAGTAGTGAGGTAGTACCGAAAATCAATCACGAGTATCAGGTGTTTATTTTTTAGGCAGTAGAGCCATCTCTTTAAAATAATGGCGCGTTTCTTTGATCACTATCCCAAACAGTAGATGTAGTGCTATCAGATTCGGAATAGTCATAAAAGTGATTGTCATATCCACAAAATGCCAGACGATATCTATGCCCCAGATGGCACCAAAAAAAACAAACAAACCGTATAAGTAGAGGAAAGGTTTGACTGCTTTTTCACCAATCAGATAAATGACTGCTCTCGACCCGTAATACGACCAGCTGATAATAGTTGAAAAGGCAAATAACAACAAGCTTAGAGATATGATATGGCCACCCATCCCGTCAATACCTATTATTTTCAGTCCTATATTCATTGCTTCTACAGTCATTCCCACACCTTTTCCTGCATATTGCCACACACCTGTAACTATGATCATCAGTGCGGTCATGCTGCAAATAATTATTGTGTCTATCATAGGCTCAAGCAAGGCTACTATTCCTTCTCGTGCCGGATATGTGGTGCGGGCAGCTGCATGAGCGATAGGTGCTGAACCTTGTCCGGCTTCATTGCTAAACAACCCACGCCGAATACCCCATATCATAGTCATGATAACTGTTGAACCTACAAATCCACCTGTTGCTGCTGTACCAGTGAAAGCACTTTTAAAGATCAGTGCAAAGGCTGCCGGTAATTGGGGAGCTTCTGCAACTAATACTAACATGGCTGCTACTATATAAATGATCGCCATAAACGGAACTAAAGCTGATGTAACATCACCAATGCGTTTGATACCACCCACTATGACCAATAACACCAAAAAGGTGATGAGCAGGCCGGAAACCCAGGTGGGTATGGCATAACTAGTCATCAAGGCATCCGACATAGAGTTGGATTGTGCCATATTGCCGGTACCTAAAGAACAAAATATAGTGGCGGTGGCAAAAACCAATGCCATCACCTTAGCCCATTTACCTATTTTATCTTTCAAGCCGTATTCCATATAATACATAGGGCCGCCCGATACTGTCCCGTCGCTGTTGAATTTCCTGTATTTCTGAGCTAAGGTTACTTCGGAGTATTTGATGATCATGCCTAAAAAGCCGGTAACCCATAACCAGAAAACTGCCCCAGGACCTCCAAGATATATAGCCAAAGCCACCCCTACTATGTTACCTGTTCCCACAGTAGCCGAAAGAGCTGTTGTTAAAGCCTTGAAATGATTGACATCGCCCTGTGCGCCTTGAACATCATACCTGCCAGAGACAACCTTAATAGAATGACCAAGTTTTCGGATGTTCAGAAATCTCAACCGAAACATAAGCCAAACTCCTGTAGGAATCAGTAAAAATAATATAAGATATCCGCCTATATAATCATTATACCATTGTATCCCTTGGTCAATCCAATTTAAAATGTTGCTCATATTTGGTTAGGTTTGATTTGATACTCAGTTAGTCATAAAAAATGGCTTTATCGAACGCGCAAATATGAAAAAAATAGGGAATAGGAGGTGTAAAAAAAAATTCTAATCAAATAAAATAATATATAATACGCTTAGGATGAGCGTAATATATATTATTTATTTTGCTTTGATCAGTATTTGACCTATCCGGCATTCTAAACAGCGCTTCTTATCGCAATAATTTCTTTTCAGATGCAGCAATGCCTGACTGTGTAGAGCGTTGGTAACGGATAAACCGGCTTTTTCATAGCCACGTGTCACGGCATTGTGTTCAGGAGGAAGGTTTTCGAGTAGCATTAATGCGTTGTCGCTATATTGCCGGTTTTCGGTATGAATTCCGTATGCAAAAAGCATCTGGACTACTGCATTGATTAGCAACACGCTTATAGTTTCCTTGCCGAGATGCTTAGGTTTTCCCTTGCTTATTTTATCGAAGCGAAAGTGATTATCCCAGTATTCTGACGCATTCACCTCAAAGAGCTGCATGATATTCTCAACAGTTTCGGTATGCAGTATTTTGGAAAATAGCCGTCCGTTTTTATGGATCAATGCGGCAAACTGCGATAGTCGTATGGTAGGGAAATTTTGTGGTCTCATCCGCATAAATCGCCAGTGGGAGGCCGGCATAGATGTTAAACTGTATTTTTGCTTTAAAAACAAATACTCCTGCTTCAGTTTGTTTGGATAAGGGTCAGTGTATGGGGCGTCTAATAAACCGGCTAATCCAAATAGCAGAGCTTCAATCTGATCCGGCCTGTTAATATGTCGAAGCAATAAGTGCAAAGGAAGTAGTCTGGCAAGCTGGGCAAAAGCCTGATCGTTTACCTTCATCCCGAAGTTGGATAGAAGCTGACGATAAAATATTTCATCCCAATCGTTGCTTGATTGTTTCAGATGTTCCAATACTGCTTCAACTTTTTCCTGTAGTCGCTCGCTTGCCATACGGTCTAACCACGAAAGCCAGGTGAAACGCTGTACACTAGCAAGCTGTTTCTCACAAGCTATGAAACTGCGGCTGTCGATAAAACTTCGATAACGAAGCAAAAGCTGTGGATCGAAGCGGTCTTTTACCGAAAGGGTAGGTATAGGACGTTGCATATGATCAGCCACTTCTTTGTCAGGCTCATACACTACATGCAACACTACGTTATTGTATGCTGGATCAGACTGATGACCGTGTCTGTACCAGTCGGATGCGTTGATATGCATTTCGATGCTGCCTGCCCAAACAATATCACCTATTTTAATTCGGGCGTCGACAAAATCAGGACCGCTATCGGTATTTCTTTTCCCTGAAGAAAGAATTTCTACAGCATCCTGAGCTGTAGTATAAAGAGGTAGCTGTAACAATTTGTGCTCCCACAGATAAATCAGAAATAACTCCAACATGGATTGGTTCTTTATCAGTATGTAAAAATACAAAACAGCTATGAACTATCCGTCATCTTGACGAATTAAACACAAGAATAAAACGATTCAACAGGAATATCAGCTCTATGAGCAAATAAAAAAAGCCGGATACATAAAAATCAATGACACACATCTTGCATTCACTAGTGTTATTATTGTACCTTTGTACATTGAGAGTTAATAATATTGTTGCGCAATGTCGGATACAAGTGTATTGCTTTCGGGTATTGAATATAAACTCAGGAAACTGATAGCTGCCAATGTAAGACTTCGTACCTTAGTTGACTCTCAAGAAAAGGAACTCTTGCGGTTGAGGCAAGAAAATGTACGGTTAAAAGAAGAAAATAGCATCTTAACTGAAAAAATTGAAATAAAAACCATTGCTGATACGTTCAGCAATAAATCAGAAATTGAAGAAGGAAGAAAACGTATTCAGGCTTTAATGCAAAGTATAGAGCAGTCAATAGCCTTAATCAACAAGTGAGCATTACATATTTTTGACAGAGTAGAATGGATAAGATCACCATAAATATCACCATAGCAGATCGGCCTTATCGTTTGACTATCACTCGGGGCGATGAAGAGGTGCTGCGTAAAGTTGCCGTTACCATTAATGAGCAGCTTAAGCAGTATGCCGAACGATATGCGTATAAAGACCGGCAGGATCTGTTAGCCATGGTTGCCATACAATATGCCACCTCTTCTCTGAAAAATGAATCAGAATTAGCTTTTAGAGATATACACTTAACCGAAAAGTTAGAAACTCTTGACCAGTTATTAAGTGCTCATTTAACAGATTGAGCTTTTAGATTGTAAACACGTTCTTTGAAAAGATAGTACCCGTCCGATTCAACATGATTGTAAACTCAACATTACAATAATACCGGGCTCGCTCTTAGTCAGAAAAACAGGCCTCATTCCCTTAGGGGAAGCTTGACTATGTCAAGCCGGTGGAAGTTTGCCGGACAAGGCACCCAAAGCGTGTCGTAAAGGGGTTTACTAACTCCTTGATGACAGACGGGTACTTTTTTATACCTTCTTCCATTTCTCTCATCTAATAAAAACGAAGACGATATGGAAGAATTGATTATCTACTTGATCTTATTTATAGTAGGAAGTGGTATTGGTATCTTACTGACTACCACCATACTACGACGGGCTATGCTTAAGAAAAGCAACGCCATGCTTGAAGAAGCCAAAGAAAAGGCTGAGGTTATTAAGAAAGAAAAAATACTACAAGCCAAAGAAAAATTTCTTCAGCTAAAAGCCGAACATGAGAAAGCTACTGCAGAAAAAAATAGAGAGATGCAGAAAGCTGAGAATCGCCTGAATCAGCGCGAACAAAATATCAATCAAAAATTTGAAGACTATAGCCGTAAACAACGCGAGTTCAACCAACAAAATCAACAGTTAGCAAATAAACAGGAAAATCTTACCCGAAGGTTTGAAGAGATAGACCGCATCAAAGAAGAGTTAGCCAAAGAACAAGAACAGCACGTCAAACAATTAGAACTGATATCAGGCCTCTCAGCTTTGGAAGCCAAAGAACAGTTGATAGAAAGCATGAAAGAAGAGGCCAAATCAGAAGCAATGGTCTATATCAAAGATGTGATTGAAGAAGCTAAGCTATCAGCAAACAAAGAAGCAAAAAAAATCATAGTAGAAACTATTCAACGCACCGTTGCTGAGCATACCATTGAAAATACTGTTACTGTTTTCAATATTGAAAGTGATGAAATCAAAGGCCGTATAATTGGTCGCGAAGGGCGTAATATCAGAGCTTTAGAAGCTCTCACAGGCATAGAGATCATCATAGACGACAGCCCTGATGCGGTATTGCTGTCGGGATTCGATCCGGTGAGACGCGAAATTGCCCGACTGTCGCTGCATAAACTCATAAGCGATGGCAGGATACATCCGGCACGTATTGAAGAAGTAGTTCAAAAAACTGAGAAACAAATTGAACAAGAGATACTTGAAACAGGGAAACGAACGGTTATTGATTTAGGCATACATAATATGCATATCGAGCTGATTAAAATGATAGGCCGAATGAAATACCGTTCATCTTATGGGCAAAATCTACTACAACATTCCATAGAAGTAGCTAAGTTATGTGTTACTATGGCATCAGAGCTTGGGCTGAATGCCAAGGCGGCCAAACGTGCCGGACTATTGCATGATATAGGCAAGATAGCCGAAACTAACGAAGCCGAATTACCTCATGCCATATTGGGAATGCGTATAGCCGAGAAGTACAAAGAAAAACCCGATGTATGTAATGCCATTGGGGCACATCACGATGAGATAGAAATGGAAACCCTGATAGCTCCTATAGTACAAGTATGCGATGCTATTTCTGGCGCCCGACCGGGTGCCCGGCGAGAAGTGGTGGAAGCATATATACAACGATTGAAAAAATTAGAAGAAATGGCACTCTCATACGATGGAGTTATTAAAACCTATGCCATACAAGCTGGACGCGAACTAAGAGTGATAGTTGGAGCCGATAAAATGACGGATGAAGATGCCGATAAATTAGCGTTCGACCTGTCAAGAAAAATACAAACCGAGATGACGTATCCCGGACAGATCAAAATTACTGTCATACGCGAAACAAGAGCCGTGAGCTATGCCCGATAATCCCTGTGTAAACAGGAAATATAACCTGGCCTGTCTCACAACTGGGATTTATTGAAAATAATACCGACCTTGCACTGTCATAAGGATTATAAAACAATCCATTGACCGATATTGTTATCATACGGATGCCATGACACAAGATGAGAAAATAGCCTTTGAAGAGCAAGCTCGCATATTGCTGAATGAAATAGTGACCGATGCATTGAGCCGTGATAGCAAAGTGTTTATACTGACTGATACCAATACCCAACAATGGTGTTATCCGGTTTTTGCTGAAAAGATTGATGGGTTGACAGCTCATATGATACCTATTACTATTCCATCAGGCGAAATAAATAAAACCCTTGAATCAGTTTCATATATTTGGAAACAGCTCACTACCCATCAGGCTGGCCGCGATGCGGTGCTCATCAATCTGGGTGGCGGAATGATCAGCGATATTGGTGGATTTGCAGCATCTTGTTTTAAACGGGGAATACGAACCATCCATATACCTACCAGCTTGTTATCCATGATAGATGCTTCGATAGGAGGAAAAACAGCAATTGATTTCATGTGGTATAAAAACCTTATCGGCACCTTTTACCCGGCAGAATCTATACTGATCTTTCCTGAGTTTTTAAACAGCCTTCCGCTGCCCCAAATCCGATCAGGATTAGGCGAGATCATAAAATACAGCCTTATCAGTGATCCTGACTTACTTACTTTTTTACCTCCAAAGCAGCATATAGCTGCTATTACTACCGAACTGCTTAGGGCATGCATCCATGTCAAACAGCAGATCACTTTGCAGGACCCTAAAGAGAAAGGGCTTCGAAAAGTGTTGAACTTCGGTCATACAGCTGGTCATGCCATAGAATCCTATTTCCTTGAAGAAGCTGATGTTGTCACGCATGGAGAGGCTGTTGCGGCAGGTGTTTTGGTGGCATTGTGGCTTTCGGTAACAGTTGTCGGTTTATCGAAAGAGATACTGAAAGACTATCAGGACCTGTATTTGCAATATTTTGTTCCTCTTGAGTTTACTAGCAAATCAATACCGGATATAGTGGAACGCATGCGACATGACAAAAAAAATCTGGGAGAAGAGACCCGGTTTGTTTTGCTGAGAAGTCCGGGTCAGCCAGTGATTGATCAAACCATCGATCCCACATTGATTGAGCAGGCTTTGCACTATTATTTGTCAATTAAATACAGATACCATGGAGATACGAAAAACCAATAAACCTTTGAAAGCTGTTATTCAGCTGCCTGGCAGCAAAAGTATCAGCAATCGTAGTTTGATGATAAGGGCTTATTCACGCAATCCCATTAAGATTAGTTTTCTTTCGGAAGCTGATGATACACTGTTGTTGCGGAAAGCTTTGGATCAGATCCGTCATAGTGCTGATATTTCGGTTCCTATGGTGATTGACTGTGGGAATGCCGGGACGGTCTATCGTTTTCTGTTAAGCTATCTGGCTTCAAAACCTGGGCAATGGCTGCTAACAGGTGCTCTTCGCATGCTGTCAAGGCCTATAGGCGATTTAGTTGACAGTTTGCGCAGTCTGGGAGCAGATATTTCCTATACACGTGAAACAGGGTTTCCACCCGTCCTCATCAAAGGAAAAGTGCTGAAAGGCGGCAGAGCAGTAGTTGCCACCGATACAAGCAGCCAGTTTGCATCTTCATTAGTTATGGCAGCACCTATGTGGGAAAAGGGATTAGATTTAGAGCTTACCGGAACTCAAAGCTCAATGCCCTATTTAGAAATGACACTTAGCCTGATGGAGCATTGTGGTGCGAAGATAAGTAGATCAGCTGATAGGATCAGTGTGTTGCCTGTGCCATACCGTAAGGCCGAACTGACAGTTGAAGCAGATTGGAGTGCAGCAGCCTTCTGGTATGAATTGGTAGGGCTAAGTCATTATGGTGAGTTGTTTTTAAAAGGATTGTCAACCCAAAGCTTACAGGGAGATAAAAAGATGATAGAATTTTTTAAGCATATGGGTGTTAGTACGTTTGAAGAGCCGGATGGAATACTGATATTCAAATCGGCTGAAAAAAGAGTACCGCTGCATTTCGATCTTCATCATTATCCCGATATGTTACCTGCATTAGTAGCCGTCTGCTGCGGCTTGGGATTTGAAACTATCTTCACTGGCTTGCGTAATCTTGAGTTTAAAGAATCAGACCGTACATTGGCATTGCAAAAAGAAATGAAAAAAATAGGATGCCAATTCGAAAAGATCAAAGAAGGTGAATATAAGTTATCGCCTTCATTTATTGAGGATTATGCCAATACCGGTATTGTCTTTCAAACTTATGGCGATCATCGTTTAGCAATGGCATTTGCTCCGTTGGTTGCCAAATTGAATCGCTTGACCATTGAACGCCCTGAAGTAGTAGAGAAATCATATCCGAACTATTGGACAGAACTTTTTTCGACCGGCTTGATCGCAAAAGTCTGAAAGTAGCCCATGACTTTGTCAGATTTGAAAACCGAACTGTTTGTATTTTAAAATGAATGAGGAAGATAATTAGTTGTGTATCGTCTTTTGTAGGTGTCTATAAAAAACAATCCCCTGTAATTTTTTGAATTACAGGGGATTTTGTAGCGGGGGCAGGATTCGAACCTACGACCTTTGGGTTATGAGCCCAACGAGCTACCTCTGCTCCACCCCGCAGTATAATTCCTGATTTTGGAATGGGAGTGCAAAGATATATTTTGTTTCTTTGCAAAGCAAGCGAATTACTTAAATTATTTACTCATGACCCATAAATCGGGTTTTGTTAATATAATCGGGCATCCCAACGTAGGAAAATCTACCTTGATGAATGCACTGGTAGGTGAGAAATTGTCTATTATTACTTCTAAAGCACAGACTACCCGACATAGGATATTGGGTATAGTCAATGATGAGCAGTATCAGGTCATTTTTTCCGACACACCGGGTATTATTGAAAGACCGGCCTACAAAATGCACGAGCTAATGAATAGCTTTATTCATACTGCTCTGGTAGATGCCGATCTGTTGATGGTAGTAATAGATGTAACCGAGAAAACCGATTATACACAAACAGTAGAAAAGATACGCAGCAGTAAGGTACCTGTCTTTGTGCTGTTGAACAAGTCTGATCTGTCAACGCAGGAGCTTATGGTTGAGCATATCCGTCAGTGGGAAGCGTGGCTGCCACAAGCCGAGGTGATCCCAATCTCAGCTACTTTGGGTTTTAATATTGATGGGCTGCTTGAACGCATTGTTGATCGACTGCCCGTATCACCTGCTTATTATCCAAAAGATGAGTTGACTGATAAGTCAATGCGGTTTTTTGTCTCGGAAATAATACGTGAGAAAATATTGATCCATTACCAGCAAGAAATACCTTATTCGGTTGAAGTAGCTGTAGATAGCTATGAAGAAAGTGCAAAGCTGATCAAAATACGCGCCTTGATCTTTGTGGCCAGAGAATCGCAGAAAGCTATCCTAATAGGCAAGCAAGGATTGGCTATTAAAAAGGTTGGGATACAGGCTCGCGAAGATATCGAACAGTTTACTGGCAAAAAAATATTTTTAGAGCTAAGCGTGAAGGTGGTGAAAGACTGGCGCGATAATGAGACAGTATTGAAACGCTTTGGATATGAATAGCAGCATTAGGATAGCTTATTGGATTGGTGGAAAATACAGGAAAACGAAATGGTTTTAGTGGGTTACCTGGTATGACAATATACGCACTAAAGATATAAAGGATTATAAGATCAATAAAAATTAGAGTAGAATACAAACACTATGGGTGGTATAGTTGCAATTGTAGGCAGGCCGAATGTTGGTAAATCCACACTTTTTAACAGATTGGTGCAGGCACGTAAAGCTATAGTAGAAGAGACAGCAGGAGTAACCCGCGACCGTCATTATGGTACTACTGACTGGAATGGTCGAGAGTTTACCATCATTGATACAGGCGGTTATGTGGTAGGCTCGGACGACACTTTTGAAGTCGAAATTCGTAAACAGGTGCTGTTGGCTATTGAAGAGGCTGATGTAGTCCTTTTTTTGGTTGATGTAGTAAGCGGTATGCATGTATCCGATCAGGAGATTGCCAACCTGCTGCGTCAGATCAAGCCTCCTGTGTTAGTGGTAGCCAATAAAGTAGATAATACTGCCAGGCATGCCGATGCGTTAGAGTTTCATGCGTTAGGAATGGGAGCTATTTATCCCGTATCGGCTATCAGTGGAAGCGGTACAGGCGACTTATTGGATGAGGTAGTACGTCTTTTGCCTGAAAAAGAAACAGAAACAGACCTCGACATAGCACGGCTTACGGTAGTTGGCCGGCCTAATGTGGGTAAATCATCATTCATCAATACATTGCTTGGAGAGGAAAGGAATATAGTTACAGCTGTTGCAGGCACTACACGCGATGCGATACACAGTAAATATTCTGCCTTTGGAATGGATTTTATATTGGTAGATACAGCCGGCATTCGAAAGAAAAGCAAGGTAACCGAAAATATTGAGTTTTATTCCGTCATGCGTGCTATACGTGCCATAGAAGAAAGCGATGTAGTCCTACTGATGGTTGACGCTCAAGATGGCCTTGAAGCACAGGATATCAATATTTTACGCTTAGTAGTAAAAGCAAAAAAAGGATTAGTAATATTAGTTAATAAATGGGACCTGATCCAGAAAGACTCAAACACACATTTACAGTATGAAAAGAAAATTAAAGAGAAGATAGCACCCTTTACTGATGTACCTGTTATTTTTGTTTCGGTACATAATAAGCAACGGATATTTAAAGCTGTTGAAACAGCTAATGAAGTGTTTCACAACCGAAACAGAAAGATTCCCACTTCGGTACTTAACGATGTCATGCTGCCATTGATAGCTGCTACACCACCACCAGTCGGATCGAGAGGAAGAGAGGTGAAAATAAAATATATGATGCAGCTTAAAGTTACTACCCCTCAATTTGTCTTTTTTTGTAATTTCCCAAATGAAGTAAAAGAAAACTACAAACGCTTCTTAGAGAATAAACTACGTGAGCAGTTCACCTTTACTGGTGTTCCCTTAGCTTTATATTTCCGGCAAAAATAATGGATACTATACGGGTAGATAAATGGCTTTGGGTGGTGCGCTTGTTTAAAACGCGAAGCCTTGCCGGTGCCGCATGCAGAGGTGGAAAAGTGAAAATAAATCAGCAGACGATAAAGCCTTCTAAAGAAATAAAAATAGGTGATATCATAGAAGTACAACTAAATCAGCTGAATAAAATAGTACAGGTAAAGCAACTGAGCACAAATAGAGTAGCCGCAAAATTAGTCGACCAACTAATGACCGACCTAACTCCGACAGAAGAATATGAAAGAATTCAGATAATGAAAGAATATAAAGCCGTTCAAAGGAAACCGGGAAGTGGAAGGCCAACCAAAAAAGAAAGAAGAGAATTAGACTCCCTGAAAAATAATTTCTGATAAAGTGAACAAATACTTTTAAACGCATAAAGTACACATTGAAATTGATTGACAGTTCAAATATGACAACTATTTAGGCACTTTCAGAAAAGGATTAAATATTTGATTTATAGATAAATAAGTTGTATCTTTACTGAAACAAAACCCCGAAAACGAGCATAATGTCTCAAAATCGGGGTTTTCTATAATAAGCGCTATG
>Ga0265293_10000413_pt1 | contig 102442 bp, 94 predicted proteins | sample Munlanlewell138R_FD_192505 | JGI IMG/M metagenome (GOLD analysis project Ga0265293, IMG submission 192505) | Leachate microbial communities from a municipal landfill in Southern Ontario, Canada - Leachate well 138R | ecosystem: Engineered > Solid waste > Landfill > Unclassified | place... | reverse complement strand
TAACCTGCGAGGAACATGCCGCGTCATGCGCGTTTCGAACACCAGAAGTGGCTGCAACCTGTTGATTCAGCGGCTGCATTTGTGGGGAAACCTCAGGGACGGAGGAAATTAAGCGGAACGCTCCGCCCTCCAGGGCAGACGCAGGCTTGACGCCTCGGGCATCCTGGCGGCTTCACGCGGCACGTGGGCGGTGATGGTGCGCTGAACAGGGGCCTTGATGCACCTGCCGGGCAACGCAGGCGGACAGGCCATGGCGGCTATCATGGCGCCATGGCCAAGCTGCTCCTGAACCTGCGAAACGTGCCCGATGATGCGGCCGGTGATGTCCGGGCCCTGCTCGACGCGAAGCGGATCGCATTCTACGAAACTGCGCCAAATCGGTGGGGCATTTCGGCCGGCGGAATCTGGGTCACTGACGACGCGGACTTCGCGGACGCCAAGCGCGCCTTCGACGACTACGAGCAGCAGCGCAGCATCCGCGTCCGGGCCGAATACGCCGCTGCCAAACGCGCAGGCACCGCGGAGACATTCGCCAGCATCCTTCGTGCGGACCCGCTGCGCGTCGTGGTGACCCTGCTTGGCATACTCTTCGCGTTGGCCCTGGTGGCGTTGCCGGTCATCCTGTTGCGCGGGTGAGGGCAGGCCTCCTTACCGATAGCAGCCGCCAGGCGCCGACTTTGCGGGAGGAGGGCGAGCTGTCTCATGACAGAAGTGCTGGGCGCGAAGAAGGTCATGGTCCAGCGCGACGGCCAGCCGATCGTGCGCAACACGCAGCGGCCAGGTCAGGCGATTGTCCGGCAATTTTTGACGCGTTCATTGCCGTGGCGCGAGCAACGCGCAGCTCACACGCCGAAATGATGACAGGTGCGGGCGCCGCGAACCGACGCCATCAGTACACGGCCGGGCGCACCGACTCGCACAAGTTCACCGTCAGCATCGGCAGCAGGCGGCGCTGCCGCGCAGGCAAGGTCGCAAGGCGCGGTGCATTGAACTGCGCGACTTTCGTCACCGTCACCAGCATGTGGGCGCGGTTGGTCATTACACGTACGCGTGAATACGGCATCGGTCGTGACCTGCGCAGGTTTGCGCCGTTCTCTTGCGAGTGTCGCTCGCAAGGGCCATGTCGGTCAGGCGATTTTGCGTGCAAACACCGATCTGTGGTGGGCAAGAAAATCGGCTTGCTCGGGTCGGAATGGCTTAACCCGCCGGTTCGGATCGATCGACCAACGATCCAGCACCTCTTCGGGAAGGGACAGGTGCACGTGCATCCGCCCATCATCCTCGAAGCTCATCAGGTGCTCATCGAACAAGGCATCGACGTGCGGTGAGAGCAGCACACCGTTGTATCCGCTGATGCGCTCCGCATTACTGGAGTCCTTCCACGCCTTGATGTGGCTCGCGATCAACACACGCTTGTCGCTTACGCCGGTCACACGACAAACCTGATCCAGCAGGATGACGCGCTTGCGGAAGAGGCCCTGTCCGATGCGTGCCTTGGCCAATTGAACGCGTTGCGTGTACGGAACGGTCGGGTCACTCTCGATCTGGTGCAGTTCTTCTAGCAGGCGCCCATCGGGCTCTGCTTCCCGGACGCCGAAGCCGTGCCCCAGATTCAGCTCATCGGCTTCAGTCAGCGCCATCAAGAGATGCCCCAGCGCATTGGAGATCCCAGCCAGGTAGCAACCCTGGTTGCCGTGCCCGTTTTTCTGGATGGGCGAATGCTTGATCGGGAGCAACGGGCCAATGGCGTCGAGGTGCGTGGTGGGCTTCAGCGGCCGCGGGACGTCGATGAACTCTACTTCCACGAGCCAGCCTTCGTCGGACCAATAGTCGCCGATGCTGCCGAATTCGAGTGGCTTGGGTGACGGAGTCGCGGCGGCGGTGACGCTGCCAACGGCGCCTATGCGGCCATGTGCGAACGAGAAGACGGTGTCGCCCTCGCGTACATGCCGCATGTTCTCGTACGTCTGGTTGAACGCGCCGTTGGCGTTCCGATAAGGCGACCAGATGTAGCCGCCCTGGACCTCATGGTCCCGTGTCTGCTTGTGATTGACCCACCAGAATGCCACGGGCGTCCCCTGCGGTCACTGTACCAGGGTAACGCGTCATGGACTGAGTGTGCCAACGATAGCAGGCCGAGCAAAAGCAGGTGCAAGACCAAAGCAAGGTTCAGGTTGCACCCTTTCAGCCAAAGGGACGGGGCCGTCATAAACTCGCGCCTTCACGCTCAAGGCTACGCAATGTCACTGCCGACCATCGATGCGGGGCGACGGCCCCGGTTGGACGAACGCCAGCGGACAACCCTGCTGATCCTGTTCGGCCTGGTGCTTGCACGCCTGTTGCTGCACTTCTGCGCCAACGTCAACTACGGCTTCCATCGCGATGAGCTGGCGGTGTGGAACGACGCGCGGCACCTGGCCTGGGGCTATGTCGCCTATCCGCCGTTGACACCCTTCCTGGCGCGGCTGTCGATGGCGCTGTTTGGCGATTCGCTGGTTGCCTTCCGCGTGCCCGCGGCGCTCGCGCAGAGCGTGGCGATGTTGCTGGCGGGATTGATCGCGCGCGAGCTCGGCGGGCGGCGCATGGCGCAGGTGCTTGCGGCGCTGGCCATCGCCTGCGCGCCGCTGTCCATGCTGATGGGCAGCATGCTGATGTACACCAGCCTCGACTATTTGTGGGTGGTGCTGCTGGCGTGGCTGGTGCTGCGCGTGGCCAACAGTGGCGATGCGCGCTGGTGGCTCGGCGTGGGCCTGGTCGTTGGCCTGGGCATGATGACGCGCTACACCATGCTGTTCTGGGTCGCGGGCCTGGCGATCGGCGTGCTGGCCACCCCCGTGCGTCAGCACCTGCGCAGCCCGTGGCTATGGGCCGGGGTGGCGGTATCGCTGCTGCTGTTCCTGCCCAACGCGTGGTGGCAGTGGCAGCACGATTTCATCTATCTGGATTTCGCGCGCCACCTGCACGAGCGCGATGTGCGCATCGGCCGCACCGATGGTTTCCTGGTCGGCCAGCTGACGGTCGGCGCCAGTCCCCTGACCTTGCCGCTGTGGATCGCCGGCCTGGCCTGGCTCGCGTTGGCCCGCGCCGCGGCCCGCTGGCGGGTTCTGGCATGGATGTACGTGGTCCCGCTGCTGCTGTTCCTGCTGGTGCGCGGGCGCGACTATTACGTTGCGCCCGGCTATCCGATGCTGCTGTCGGCGGGTGCGGTGGCGCTGGAAAGGGGCATCGCGGGAATGCGACCCTCGGCTGCGCGCTGGAGTCGCGCCGGCGTCGGCGTGGTGCTCGCCTGTGCGTTCGGTTTGACGGCACTGGTGGCGCTGCCGCTGGCAGCGGTGGGATCCATGGGCTGGCAGATCAGTCGCCGCTTCCACGACACCTTTGCCGAACAGATCGGCTGGCCGCAACTGGTGGCCGAAGTCGCCCGCGTCTACCACGCGCTGCCGGCCGGGGAACGCGCCCGCACCGCAATCTTCGCCAACAACTATGGCGAGGCCGGCGCCATCGATCGCCTTGGCCCAGGGTTCGGACTGCCGCCGGCCATCGGCACCGTCAACAGCTACTGGGCGCGTGGCCCGGGTGATCCGCCGCCGCAAACCGTCATCGTGCTGGACGATACCGCCGACGGCATCAGCCACACGCCGGCCACCTGCACGCTGGCCGGGCGCGTGCGCATCCCGCACGGCGTCAAGAACGAAGAAAGCGGGCATCCCGACATCTTTGTCTGCCGCGATTTCAGGGTGCCGATTCGGAAGCTGTGGCCGCCCATGCCGAGTTTTGGCTGAACTGTCGGAAAGTTCACGAAATGGGGGTAGCGACAGCGCGATTCACCAGTTGTAGACTCGGCCGAAAATCCAGCGGAGAGTCGCGCATGCGTGCCGTAACTCGCGTGGCCGTTTCGGTTTTCTGCCTGTCCCTCGCCATTCTCGTGGCTGCGCCGGTGCTGGCCGCCACTGATCCGCTGGCGCCAATCGGCGCGGGTGCCGCGCCGCCCCAGGCACCCATCAAGCCGGTGACCGAGACGCTTCACGGCGTCAAGGTGACGGACGATTATCGCTACATGGAAAAGCTGGACCCGGCGACCCTGGACTGGATGAACGCCGAGGGGGCCTATACGCGCAAGGTACTGGATGCAATCAAGCCGTTGGCGGCGCTGCAGAAGCGCGTTTCCGCCTTCACCGGCAGCTTCGGTTTCGTGCAGGGCTACGTTTCCTATGGAGGTCGCGCGTTCTACGAGGAACGGGCGCCGGGTGCGGATGATTTCGACCTGATCGTGCGCGACGCCGCCGGCACCCGCAAGCTGGTCGATATCGCCGCCCTGCGCACGGCGAACGGCGGCAAGCCGTATGCCATCAACTGGTTCCTCGCTGCGCCGGACGGAAGCAAGGTGGCCGTCGGGGTCTCCGAAGGCGGCTCGGAAAACGCCGCGATGACGGTCTACGACGCGGCAAGCGGCAAAGCCATCGGCAGCCCGATCGACCGCGTGCGCTTCGGCGCGACCGCGTGGAGCCCTGATTCGAAGACGGTGTATTTCAATCGCCTGCGTCAATTGAAGGCTGGTGAGCCGGAAACCGATACCTACAAGAACTCCACACTGTATGGGTGGAACCTCCGCGACCAGCCTTTCGCGGTGCTCGGCGCCCAGGTCGGCCATGGTCCCAGATTCGCGCCCGAGGAATTTCCCGTGCTGGCCATCGCCCCGGGTTCGAACGAGGCGCTGGCGCTTTCGATCAACGGCGTGCAAAACGAATGGAAGGCGTGGGTGGTGCCTGTCGCGGAGGTGGCCAATCCGAAGACCGCATGGAAGCTCCTCGTCGATCGCAGTGACGAGGTCACCGGCATGGATGCGCGGAGCGGGGAGATCTTCCTGCTCTCGCACAAGGACGCACCGACCTTCAAGGTGCTGGCGATCAAGGCCGGAGAGCCCTTATCGGCAGCAAGAACGCTGCTGGCGGCACAGCCCAATCGCGTCATCGAGCGGATTTCTGCGGCATCGGATGCGTTGTACGTCCTGGCGCGCAAGGGCGCGTATTCGCAATTGCTGCGCATTCCGGTCGGCAGTGACAAGGCCGAGCAGGTCGCATTGCCGTTCGAGGGCCATATCGGTGAGGCGTTTACCGATCCTCGCCAGCCGGGCATCACGCTCGATCTGTCCAGTTGGGTCGTGCAGCCGACCACGTTCCGCTATGACCCCGTCGCGCAGAAGTTCGCGGCCCTGGACATCGGGCATCGCGGCGACATGGACGCGGCCGCATTCAAGGTCAGCGATCTCGAGGCGAAGGCAGCCGATGGCGTGATGGTGCCGTTGAGCCTGATCCAGCCGAAGGCGGCCAAGGGCGCGCAGATCACCCTGGTCGAGGCCTATGGTTCCTACGGGATTTCCAATCTGGCGGACTTCAGCACGCGCCGCGCGGCGGCGATGCGCGAGGGCATCACCTACGGCATCTGCCACGTGCGCGGCGGCGGCGAGAAGGGCGAGTCCTGGCGCCTGGGCGGCAAGGACGCCAACAAGCACCATACCTGGCAGGACCTGATCGCCTGCGGCGAGGATCTGATTGCCCGCGGGATTACCACGAAAGACAAGCTGTTCATCATCGGCGGCTCGGCCGGGGGCATTACCGTGGGTCGCGCGATGACCGAGCGCCCGGATCTGTTCGCGGGCGTGATCGACCTGGTGCCGGCGGCCAACACGCTTCGCGCCGAGTTCTCGCCGAATGGTCCACCGAACGTCCCCGAGTTCGGTACGGTGAAGGATGCGCAAGGCTTCAAGAACCTGTACGCGATGGATTCGGTCCAGCACGTGAAGCATGGCGTCACCTATCCTGCCGTGCTGATCACCACCGGCCTGAACGACCCGCGCGTCTCGCCGTGGGAACCCGCCAAGTTCGCCGCTGCCCTGCAGGCCTCGGGTACGCCCAACCCGGTGCTGCTGCGGATCGACGCCAAGGCCGGCCATGGCGTCGGCTCGACCCGGACGCAGACCGACCAGCTGACCGCCGACTGGATCGCCTTCATGTTCTGGCGCGCTGGCGATCCCGGTTGGCGACCCGACGCGGCGCACTGACACGGGCAGCTGACATGGGCAGCTGACGGGCGCCCGGTCTGGCGTGATGCCGCGTCCGCGCTGTCTGCCTATCCAGGCGGGTCCGGTGCGCCATGCGCGCAGCACCGGGTCCGTGAGGCGCTCAACGGTGATCGACGGCAGGGCCGCGGCCGAGTGCCTCGCGGACACACCACGGAGTGCATCCGGCCCCTCGCGGTGAACGGCGCAAAGCTAGGCGTCGGCTTCCGCCGCGGCCTCGCGACCCTGCTGGCGGATCAGTGCTTCCTCGCGTGCGTCGTTGATCGCCTGTCGCACACTGTCGAGATCCACCGCCGTTTCATCGGGCTCGAAGTTTCCGGTCAGTTCCGTTTCGGCCTGCAACGCGCCGGCCTCGAACAGCGCCCACATCTCCTCGCCATACCACGTATCCAGCAGATCGGGCGCCCAACGGCCCAGGCTCGCGGTGAGGTTGTTGACGTCGCGCAGCAGCAGCCTGCGTGCGGCGTTGTTGCCGCTGGCGCTGACGACCTGCGGAAAATCGATCACGACCGGACCATCGGGCCCGACCAGGACGTTGTACGCCGACAGATCGCCATGGATCAGGCCGCAGCACAGCATGCGTACGACCTGTCGCAGCAGGACGCGGTGATATTCGCGGGCCTGCTCGGCGGTGAGTTCGACTTCACCCAGGCGCGGCGCCGCATGACCGTCGGCGTCGGTCACCATTTCCATGACCAGCACGCCATGCACATAACTGTAGGGCTCGGGCACCCGCACGCCGGCGGCGCGCAACTGGTAGAGCGCATCGACCTCGGTGTTCTTCCAGGCCGCTTCCTGCTGCTTGCGCCCGTACTTGCTGGCGCGGCCGATCGCCCGTGCCTCGCGGCTGCCGCGCACCTTGCGCCCCTCCTGGTACTGCACGCGCTGCTGGAAGCTGCGTTGCGCCATGTCCTTGTAGACCTTTGCGCAGCGGACCACGTCGCCGCTGCGCACCATGTACACGGTTGCTTCCTTGCCGCTCTTGAGCGGGCGCAACACTTCGTCGATCACGCCGTCATCGATCAGTGCTTGCAGGCCTTGGGGGGTTTTCACGGATTTTCGCAGCAGCGGCTGGCGCGGCGAGTGCCGCGCGAATGGGCGCGCATGGTCGCATCTTCCGCTGCTGGCGACTACTGCGCGGGGCATGCCGCGGGTTTCACGCAGGCAGGCGAGGTCTCGGCGGCCCAGCGTCCTTGAACCTTGCCCCGGGCGGTCGACCTGCCAGAAGGGCGCGGCGGGACCCGAATGCGCCGCCGCCGGATGCTGGCCCGCCACACCTCGGCCCTCGTCCAGCCCGGTGGCTGAATGCTCGTTCCTCGGAGCGATCGCGCGACCGGATCCTGGGCGTATCCTTGCGCCGGGGGTTTGATGCGCGAGGAATCATCATGAAGATCGTGACCAGCCTCAGTTTCCGCGGCCAGTGCCGCGAGGCGTTCGAGTTCTATGCGAAGGTGCTGGGTGGCCGGATCACGGGCGCCTTTACCTACGGCGAAGGGCCGCCCGACATGCCGACGACGGACCCTGCACACAAGGACTGGCTGATGCACTGCTGGCTGGAGGTCGGCGACCAGGCGCTGATGGGCGCGGACATGGACGAGCGCTGGGCGCCCAACATTGCCAAGCCGAAGAACGGCTTCGACGTCACCTTGCACACCGACGACATCGAACAGGCGCGCCGCTGGTTCGACGGCTTGAAGGAAGGTGGCAAGGTGGTGATGGACTTCGCCAAGACATTCTGGTCGCCCGGCTACGGCAGCCTGGTCGACCGCTTCGGCGTGCCGTGGATGGTGAACACGACCTCCGAACCGGTACGGCGCTGATCGAGGCCGTGCGCGCATCGCTCCGCGCCCTGCGCGGAGCGGGAAGCGGACGGTTGGCAGGGCGCGCCAACGGCAGCGCCGCACGTCGCGGCGAGAGGGGTTCGTGCCCGACCATCCGGTTTGCGGCGCGCAGGAGCGGCTGCGCCGCCTGGTCGGTGTCGCGGATGCTCCGGTGGTGGTCAGTCCTTCTCGCCGTCAGCGCGGCCGACAAAGCCGTCCATGGACGAGTAAACCTTGAACACCCGGCCCGCGACCCAGTCCCATAGCGGCTGCGGGAGCAGGCCGGCAACGGCGCGGCCAAACGCGACCGTCCAGGGCAGCATCAGGCGCGGTTTGCCGGCCTGCATCGCGGTCCAGGCGCGGTCCACCACGTACTCCGGTTCGAGCAGCGGCGTCAGCAGGGGCGCGCGCGCGCCGGCGAACATCGGCGTCCTGATGTAGCTCGGAATCAGGGTGGTGACGCGCACGTGGCCGTGGCCGGCACGCTTCAGTTCCAGCCGCAGCGAATCGCTCCAGCCGATCACCGCCCATTTGCTGGCGGTATACACGCTCATCCGCGGCACCGACAGATAGCCCGATGCGGAGGCCACGTTGAGGATGCGTGCCGGACGACCCGCGGCGATCATCGCCGGCAGGAAGGCGCGGGCGACGTGCATGGGCCCGAGCACGTTGACGCGGATGATGGCCTCGCTCTCTTGCGGCGCGTGCTCCCAGAATGGCTTGCTGCGGACGATTCCCGCGTTGTTGATGACGATGCCGGGGTCACCCGCCTCGGCCTGCACCTTGCGGGCCGCCTCGGCAACGCGCTGCTGGGACGCGACGTCCACCACGTGGGCCAGCACCTGTACCCCACGGCCAGCCAGCTCGGCACGCGTGGCTTCAAGCGCCGTGGCATCGATGTCCCACAGGGCCACTGCCGCCGCGCGCTCGGCGATCGCCCGCTCGGCATACAGCCGTCCCATGCCCATGGCGGCGCCGGTGATGAGCACGATCTGGCCTTCGGCGTTGCGCATGTCTTCTCCGTGGATGGTGTGACAAGGGGCGGGGGCTATTGAACGCCAATCCGGGCGAATCAGCTACCGAAGCGCGCAGGGCACCGGGCGGCGAGTTCGCTGCAGATCGCGGGGTGACTCGCGGCCGTGACGGCCGAACTGCAGGGCCCGCTTGCTGATTTCCCCACCGGCCCTGCGCCGGAAAGCGCCGCCGCAGGGTCCCTCCCGGCGCGCGCCCTGCCTGAGTTCAAAGGCTCCGCCGCGCCCTGCTCAACGCGGGTCTGGTGGGTGCGCGCAAGTGCGATTTGTGCTACAATGTGTCACGTAAGCCTCTGAAAACATAAAACTTTATATAGGAGGATGAAATGAACAACTATTTGAAGAGTTCCATCATGAGTCTGTTTCTCCGCCCGCGTCGCCGCAGGGTGCCCGGCTTTTCCGTGAAGCACGCCTTCCAGGCCCCTTCGGGCGCTGCATACCCAGCGTCCGCTTCGGGCGGTGCAGGCAGGTCGCGCCGGGAGGCTTCGCGGTCTGAGACCTACAGGCGCGGCGCCACGTATCTGTCGGATTCGCGCAGCGATGCGCGCCGACGTCAGGCGCGATTCCGTGTTGCTTGAACAGCGGCGCCCGAAGGCGCCGCTGCAATGAACCGCCCGCGAGGTTTCGATCCGCGCGGGCGGCAGCTTTTGCCAGGCACCGATCCAGGTTGCCCTGGTGGGGTTCATCCCTGAATCACATTCTGCAGCCCTGGCTTTTGGCTGATCAGCCATGCATCGGCGCGCAGAAGCATCCGTTGCCAGGCCCCGATTCCGGTTGCCCTGGTTCCGTTCATCCCTGAAGTTCATGCACCGGCCGCGCCTTCGGGCTGATCGGCGATGCATCGGCGTGCCGAGGCACTCATCGCGCCGACGCGCCCCGGACCGGCTTTCACGCGGGGATTCGCCGGGCGCATCGAACCGCTACACTCGGGACCGATTCCCACTCCCCAGGTGATGCATGCTGCGTCCGATCCTTATCCTGCTGGCCGCCGCGGTGCTGGCAGGCTGCGCCAATCCAGCGGCCAGGCACGCCATACCTCCCGCCTCCGCTGCCGAAGGCGTGGCCGAGCGGATCTATTTTGGCGGCACCATCATCACCATCAACGATGCGCAGCCCTCTGCCGAAGCCGTGGCAATCGCGGATGGACGCATCCTTGCGGTGGGTGATCGCAGCGATGTCGAAGCGCGGCATCGCGGCGCGGCGACGGAGATGGTCGATCTGGACGGCCGAACGCTCCTGCCAGGCTTCATCGATCCGCACAGCCACTTCATGGATGCGCTGTCGCTGGCTGATCGGGTGAACGTCTCGGCGCCGCCCGTGGGGACTGCCGCCAGCGCGGCGGACATCGTCGATCTCCTGCGCGCCGCTGCGAGAGACAAGGATCTTGCCCCAGGAGAACTGTTGCTCGGCTACGGCTACGACGAGAACCTGATGCCCGATGGGCAGCTGTTGTCGCGCGATCTCCTCGACGCAGCCTTCCCGGACAATCCGGTGGCGGTGATCCATGTCTCCAAGCATGGCGCCGTGCTGAACTCGCGGGCGTTCGCCAGGTACGGGTATGCCGATGGCATGCCGACCCCGCCCGGCGGCGTGATCCTGCGCAAGGAGGGTACGCAGGAACTGCAGGGCCTGGTGATGGAGGCGGGTTTCCTGCCGATGTTCTCGCAGTTGCCGACGCCTGGGATCGACACGGAGCTGGAGGCGGCGAGGGCAGGGCAGATGCTGTATGCGGCCGCTGGAGTCACGACCGCGCAGGAAGGGGCCACCCATGCCCACGAGGTCGAGCAGTTGCAGCGCATCGCCCGCCAGGGCGGATTGTTCATGGACCTGGTCACCTATCCCTTCATCCTCGATCTCGACACGGTGCTGGCGGCCAATCCGCCCTCGCGCTTCGGGACGTACTCCGACCACCTGAAGCTCGGCGGCTGCAAGATCACCGCGGATGGCTCGCCGCAGGGCAAGACCGCCTGGTTCACGACGCCCTATCTGACCGGCGGGCCCGCCGGCGAGGCGGATTGGAAGGGCGAGCCCGGGCTGCCGCTGGACGTGATGCTGGCCGGCGTGCAGAAGTGCTACGACAACGACCTGCAGGTGCTGATCCATGGCAACGGCGACGCGGCGATCGATTTTCTCATCGAGGCGCACGAAAAGGCCGCGCGCGGCGATCTGGCCCGGGATCGGCGCACGGTCGCCATCCACGCCCAGTTCGTCCGCCCCGACCAGCTCGAGGCGTTCGCGCGCTACGGGATCATCCCGTCGCTCTTCACCGACCACACCTTCTTCTTCGGCGACACGCACATCCGGAATCGCGGCCTGGAACAGGCATCCTTCATCAGTCCGATGCGCAGTGCCTACGCTGCAGGCCTGCGGCCGACCAACCATACCGATGCCTTCGTCGTGCCGGTCAACCAGATGATGACCGTGTGGACCGCGGTAAACCGCACCACCCGATCCGGGGTGCTGCTCGGGCCCGAGGAGCGGATCACGCCGCTGCAGGCCTTGAAGGCCATCACCATCAATGCCGCCTACCAGTATTTCGAGGAGAGCAGCAAGGGATCGATCGAGCCCGGCAAGCGCGCGGACCTGGTGATCCTGGATGCCGATCCGTTGACCGTGGAGCCGATGTCGATCAAGGACATTGCCGTGCTGGAGACCATCAAGGACGGCCGGACGATCTACGCGAGCACCGGGCGCGAGCGGATGTGATCGCGGCCCGGAGGATCGGGCGTCGGGCGCTGCAGCGACCGGCGTGATCGCGCCGGTACCGCCTTCGTGGCGCGCACGTCCGCGTGATCGCGGTATCCTGCGGGCTCGCCCGCGCGGCGGCCGCCGGCACCCGCCTGCGCAGGATGTGCGTGCCTGCGTTCGCCTGGCCCATGGTCGCGCGGCCCGGCAGGGAAGCCTGGGCGCAGGTGCCGCGGCGCGCGGCTGGATGTCCGGCGCCGAGTAGGGTTCCGGCAAGATGGCCCCTGATCCGCAACCGAGTACGGCATGCCCATCGATCCGGCCACGCGAGACGGAACTGCGCAGCCCAGCGTAGCGGGCTCGGCGCCCGGGCGCGCGACTCCGCCCGGCGAGCTGGACGCGCTCGCCGCCACGCTGGTGTCGCTGGTGCCGACCTTGCGCGCGTTGAGCGCGCTGCTGATCGCGACCATCATCATCGGCGCGCTGTACTTCGGCCGCTCGCTGCTGATCCCGTTCGCGCTGGCGATGCTGCTGGGCTTCCTGCTCGATCCGCTGGTCCGTCGTCTGCACCGCTGGCGCCTGCCGCGAACCCTCGCAGTCCTGCTCGTGGTCGGGTTGGCGCTTGGCGTCGTCGGCGGCATCGGGGCTTACGTGACGACGCAATTGACGGCGCTGAGCGCCGACCTGCCCACCTACCAGCACACCATTCGCACCAAGCTGCACGCCCTGCGCACGGCCATCTACGAGCCCGGCGCCTGGTCCGGCGCCATGAAGACGCTGGAAACGGTGCAGAAGGAGATCGATACCGAAGCCAATGGCCGGCGCGCGCCTGCACCGACGCGGGTCGAGATCGTCGGGCCGGAATCCCGGCCGGTGCACGTCGCCCTCAACTGGCTCGACAAGGTCAGCGAACCGGTCGTCACGGTCGGCATCGCGCTGCTGTTCCTGGTCTTCGTGCTGATGGATTGGCGCTTCATTCGCGAGCGCCTGTTGCGCCTGTCCGGGACCGACCTGCACGTGGCTACCGACGCCATGGACGAGGCTTCCGCACGCATCGGGCGCTACCTGCGGGTGCAATTCACGGTCAATCTCTGCTACGGCGTGCCGATGGGGCTGGGTCTGTGGTGGATCGGCGTGCCGTCCGCGGCCTTGTGGGGTTTTGTCGCCGCGTTGATGCGCTTCGTGCCATATGTCGGCTCCATCGTCTCGGCGGTATTCCCGCTTGCGTTGGCATTTGCGGTCTCGCGCGACTGGAGCATGGTGCTGTGGACCCTGGCGCTGATCGCTTCGCTGGAGCTGATCTTCGCCAACGCCATCGAGCCGTGGTTGTACGGTTCGACGACCGGTCTCAGCCCCATGTCGATCATCGTCGCCGCGATCTTCTGGACCGCGCTGTGGGGGCCGATCGGGCTGATTCTCTCGACCCCGCTGACCGTCTGCCTGGTGGTGGCGGGCCGTTATCTGCCTTCGCTGCGCTTCATCGAGGTGCTGCTCGGCAGCGAAAGTACGCTGGCGCCATCGCAGCGACTCTACCAGCGCCTGCTCGCGGGGGACGGGGAGGACGCGGCGGATTTCGCCCGTGGTTACGTCGTCCAGCGGCGCAGTGCGCGACCCGGCGACGACACGGCTGCGGCGCTGGTCGATTTCTACGCCGACGTGGGCGTGCCCACCCTGTGCCTGGCAACCCGCCAGCATATCCATGCGGCCGGTGCCGGGCATCGCCTGCGCTTTGCCACGGGCATGGAGGGCCTGCTCGCCGAATTGCGCGCACAGTACCCGTCCCCGGGCACGCCGACCGGCCCGCTGGTGTACTGCCTGGGTGCGCGCACGAATATCGACGTGGCGGCGGCAGAAATGATCACGCACGCGTTGGCATGGCAGGGCTACCGGACCTGGCGCGCCAGGTACGCGATACTGCCATCGCGCGAACTCGACCTGCCACACGCCGCGACCCGCCCCGTGACGGCCTGCATTTCGGTCTTCGGTACGCAGCCCCAAGCGCGCATCCGCCTGATCGCACGGCGCTTGCGCCGGAGCCTGCCGCGCGTGCGGATCGTTGCCGCAGCCTGGGATGTCGGCAGCGAAATGCCCGAGGAAAGCGATCTGCGCCACCTGGGTGTCGACGCCATCGCCGGCAACTTCCGCGAACTGATCCTGCAGGTCGATCATCTTGCGCCAGTCGATGGTGGGCTGGCCGGCGCCAAGGATGCACCGCTGCCCGCCGACGATGCCGCACGCGTTGCCGCCCTGCACGCCAGCGGCGCGCTCGATCAGGCCTGCGTTCCACTGCATGAGGCGGCCATTCGCCAGGCGCTCAATGCGTTCGACGTGCAGTTCGCCGAGATCTCCTGGATCGATGCCGAGCAGGTGCATACCCCGGTTGGCTCACTCTCGCGCGAAGCGCGCGTCGTGCCGCGTGAAGGTGCGCCCTGCTCGCACGTGCTGGCCGAGAATGCTCAGGCGCTCGTCGTCAACGACATTCGCCGCGACCCGCGCTTCGCCGAGGATCCGCTGTTGGCCGAGCGCGACGTGCGCTTCTACGCGGCCGTACCGATCCGCGACAACGACGGGCATGTACTCGGTGCGCTGTGCATCATGGATGGCACGCCGCGTGACGTGAATCCGCAAGAGCAGGCCGTGCTGACCGAAATGGCCGATCGGCTCATGCAGGCGATCAGCACACGGGGCGCCAATGGCCATGCGCAGGCAGGCAAGGCAGGGCAATGAGTGGTGGGTTTCGTACGACCGCGTGGAACATGGTCGTTGACGATGCCTGGCCGCGCCCGGCGGCGCGCGAGTGGGTCACGGCCCGCCTTCGGCAGGCGCAGGGCCGTTCAGCTTTGCGCCGATAGTCTTGACATCCAGCCTGCCATGCCGGCAGGCGTCGATTTCCGGAGGGGTCATGTCCGATATCAAAGAATCCAGGGAACACCTGAAGGCCGCTGGTGAGCAGATTTCCGCCGGCGTGGAGGCAGGCGCCGATGCAGCGCGCGGCGAGATCCGCAAGCTCAAGGCGAAATTGCGTGCCAACACGGATGAACTGAATGAAAACCTGCGCGAGGCCGGTGGTCGCTTTGCCGAGGGGGCCCAGACCTTCGGCACGGCGGCCCGCGAGCAGATCCGTGAGCATCCACTCGCCGCTGCGGGAATCGCCTTCGCCGCGGGTGTGGTGCTGTCACGGTTGTTGCGCAGCCGCTGACATGCAGGCCGGCGAGGAGGCGCGACCGGACGCACAGGATGCGGCTGCTTCGGCAGCCGTGGATTCCCTGGTGGCGGCTCGCGGCGCGGTCGTACAGGCCGCGCAGGTGGCGACGGCCGCGTGGGGCGTGCTGCGCGCCGAGTTGCGCCTCGCCCAGGCGAGTGGCTCCCGCGTGGTGGTGCTTGGCCTGGTCATGCTCGTGCTCGCGGCCAGCGCCTGGCTCGCCATCCTGGCGACCATCGCCGCCGGTATCTATGAGCTCACGGGCAGCGTGTTCATCGGCATGGGCGTGGTGGCCCTGGCCAATGTGCTGGCGCTGGTCTGGATCGCCCGCGTCGTGAAGGCGTGTGCCCGCGATCTGGGTCTGCCGCAGACGCGGGCGGTGCTCCGCGAATTGGCGAACCGCGAGCCATGAGTCGCAGCGCTCGCCAACGCGAACTTGCCGCGGCTGCCCTGCAATACCGGCAGGCGCGCGCCGGCTTCGCGACCCGCATGGTGGAACTGAGGACCCAAACGCGCCGCCTGCCGATCGCCTGGCTGCTCGGCGGGGGGTTCGCCGCTGGCATGCTGGCAGGACTGCTGCCGCTCCGTCCGATCACGCAGGCGGGCGGATTCGCCGCGGACATGCTTGCCCTGGCATGGCGCATGCCTTATGTGCACCAGTTGCTCGGTGCCATGCGGCGCGGCTGGGACAGCGCCGGGCGGCCCGCTCCATCGGCGGGCGCGCCGCCGGCCTGACGCCCATGCAAAGCCGTCTGCGCCCGGACATCGCGGGAGATGACCAGGGCCTCATGCAAGGTGCCAACGTCAACGATGCGCGAGCGCGCGCAATGCCGTCGATGGCGGTTTTCAGGCGCGCCCAAGCCCGCGCCGCATGAGGCTTCGCGCCGGCGCACCCTTCGCCCAGGACCCCGCGTTTGAGGGGTGGCGCCGGGCGGCGCCAACCCCCACGATGACCCCTGCTCAAGGGGGATCATTGCCATGTTGCTTCGCCTGTTTCCGGCACTGCTCGTTGCCGCGTCCGTTGCCCTGTATTGCATGTCGCCGAGCTCCGTCGCTGCGGAGCCCACGCCCTACCTCGGCGCGGAGCTGGGCCTGATCGGCGCGCCTTCTGCGTTCCAGCGCGGCACGGAACGGCGGATCAGCACGTTCATCCGCAAGTGCGCGCCCAGCGTCCCGGGTTGCCCTGGCACCTTTGCACGCAGCGGCCTCTACTACCGCCTGCCGCCGGGAATCACCTACGTTTCCCATGCCACCTACGCGCCGCTCCTGCCCCTGACCTGCACGTTCGACGTGGCGCCCGATGGCAGCCAGCTCATCGCTTGCGGCGGCGGGGGATTGAGCGGCGGCATGTACAACGTGGGCAGTCTGGAATTGCGTGTCGCGGTGGCCGCCAATGCGCCACTGGGGGCGGCGCGCCTGGTCATGGCAGTCGATGACTCGCTTCCGGGTGAATCCACCGCACTCGCCGAATGCCTGGTGGATTCGCTGCCCAACTACTGCGCAGAACGGACCTATCCGATCGAAGCGGCCCCCGCGGCCGATCTCTTCATCGACCAGATGGGACGCCATCCCGAGGTGTTCCAGCCCGACGATCTCACCTCGAAGATCATGGTGTTCCTTGGCAACCGTGGCAATGCGCCCAGCACCGGCATCCACGTACAGACGCATCTGCCGCCCGGGTTCCAGTGGAATCCGGCCACCAGTTCGGCCACGCCCATGCAGATGGACTGTTCGAAGACCGGCAGTTGGCAGACAGAGGGGGAAATCGTGACCTGCAGCGGCGGAGCGCTGGCGGCGGAACGCTACACGGACCTCATCCTGGGCATCCGCCCGCGCGCGGGCATGGAGGTTCCCGGACCCTTGCCCGTCGTGGTTGCGGTCAATGACGGTGCAAGTGCCGATCCGGGGACCCTGCTGGCCTGCGCCGATGATCCCTCGCCCGCGCATTGCGCGTGGTACGAGGTGCCGACCTGGATACCCTGCGCCTACGAGCGAGAAAGCGGCATCTATTGCGACGGCTTCGACGTGCAGGCGCCTGTGGGCTTGTCACCGCAGTCCGTCGGGTACGAACGCTGACACATGCCTGGTGCTCCCGCGCGTGGCGCGTGAAGTCCGTTGCCCTGGTGTGCGGCACTGGTCTGCCGAACCGGGCGCGGCTATCTTTGCGACCCCATACGTCACCATTGGCATGCCATGCGCATCTTCGCCTTCCTGCTGCTCTCGACCGCCGCCATGCTCGCCCATGCTGCGCAGCCGGCATCCTATGGCCAGGCCTTCGCCGATGGGCCGGCGGTATCGGTCGCCACGGCGGTCGCGGCCTTCGACAGCCACGCCGGCGAGCCGCAGCGCTTCAGCGGCCGCATCACCGAGGTCTGCCAGGCGCGTGGGTGCTGGATGATGCTGGAGGACGACGGGGTGGCGGCGCGGGTGATGTTCGGCGATCACGCGTTCTTCCTGCCCAAGGATGCCAAGGGCGCCGCCGTGGTGCATGGCGTGCTGTCGCGCAAGGAACTCACGCCTGAGCAGGTCGAGCATTTCAACCGCGACGGCGGCAAGGGCGCCCTCGTCGAGCCGGTGGAGTACCGGATCGTGGCCGACGGCGTGCGCGTGGAAGGCGCGTAGCGCAGGATCGCAGGCCGGGCGCGATCCGGCGTCAGCGCGGCGCGCGCGCGGCCAGCCACCGATCCAGCTGATTGGCGAATGCCTGGCGGTCGCGCGCATGCAGCGTGGCCGGACCGCCGGTCTGCACGCCCGCGCCGCGCAGCTCCTCCATAAAGTTGCGCAGCGACAGGCGTTCGGCGATGGCGTCGCGGGTGTAGCGCTCACCGCGCGGATTGAGCGCGTCGGCGCCGCGCTCCAACACGCGGGCGGCGAGGGGAATGTCCTGCGTTACCACCAGATCGCCGGGGCCGGCACGCTCGGCGATCAGGTCGTCGGCGGCGTCGAATCCGCTCTGGACCTGCAACGCGTTCAGGAAGGGTGATGGCGGCGTGCGCAACCACTGGTTGGCAACCAGGGTCACCGTTACCCGGGCCCGATCAGCGGCGCGAAACAGGATGTCGCGGATCACGGCCGGGCAGGCATCGGCGTCCACCCAGATCTGCGGCGCCTGCACGGTCTGCTCGTCCAAGGGATGCGGCCTGGTGTCGAACGGGGCCATCAGTTTCGCATGTCGCGCCGTGATTTCAGCCGCGGTGGGCCGCCGGACCATACCGAAGCCTGTGCGTGGCGCTATCCTTCCCGGCAGCGATCTGGAGGGCGAGATGGCACTGGATATCCTGCACAACCGCGGTGAAGGCTGCTTCGAGGCCAGCCTGGACGACACGCGCTGCGCGCTGGAGTACACGCTTGCCGAAGGCGGCATGGCGATCACCCGCATCCTGGTGCCGGCGTCGCATGCCGAGCGCGCCGTGCTCGATGAACTGATGCACACGGCACTGGATTACGCACGCGCCCGGCGCTGGAAGGTGGTGTCACTGGACAGCGCTGCCGAGGCCTGGCTGGCAGGGCATCCCGAGTACGCCGACCTGCAGGTGTAACCGGCAGCAGGTCGCAGTCTTCGTCACTGCCGCCATTCGCCAGGAGCCGCCGGGGTCTCCCGGCGCCCGCCGGGTTGCCGGGTGGTGAAGGTGCCCAGTCCCTTGCGTCCTCTGCACTTTTCCGAGCGACGCCCCGACCGGAGTGCTGGCGGAAACGGCCGGTTCCCTGGCACCCGCGGAACTCAGCCGCCGATCTGCGCGCTGTAGGCCTTGCGTGCCGCCATGAACAGGTCGAACGGAAACTTGATCGGAACGCCTTCCAGCGCTGCGGCGAGCATTTCCAGGTGGGCCTCGAAGCCGGCGCAGGCCTTGGCGGGATCCTCGCCAGCGGGCGTGCCGACCGTCAGCGTGACGCAGGTGCCGGCGCCGGCGGGCGCAAGCTCCCAGCGCAGGGGACGCGCGGGCTGATCCTTGCTGCTCCAGGAATAGGCCAGGCGCTCGGGCGCGCTGAACTCGGTCACTTCGCTGTCGATGACAATGCCGCTGTCCACGAAGTCGATGCGTGCGCGGCCACCCTGGCGCGGTTCGATGCTGCCGGGGGCAAGCCATTGGGCGAGGCTGGCGGAATCGGTCAGCATGCGCCATACGGTGGCTGGCGCATGAGCCTCGAACGTGCGCTGGAGGCGGCCTTCGAAGCGGCCGTCGCCGAGGCGCCGGATGCGTCCGTTGGGAGTGGACTGTTCGTGCATGGAAACCTCGCTTGCCGTCGGCTCGAAGGTGCGGTCGTGGTGGCGTGCGCGTGCGCTGGCGCGCTGGGGCTTTACCCGAAGTGTTCACAATATGCAACAATTGTGCGTTAATGCGCTCAGTCCCACGGCTGCGCGGGGAAACCCGGTTGCCTTGGCAGGGAAGTTGGACGAACGCCAGCGTGTGCCTTCGGTAGCGCCTGGCGAAGTTTCTTCACCGGGAGGGGACGAAATGTCGAAGCTGCTCGAATTCATGCGCGAACTCGGTCGTGATGCGACGCTGGCCGCCGAATACGGCAAGGACGCGGATGCCACCATGCGCCGTGCGGGTCTGTCCGACGAAGAGCGCAAGGCCATGCTCGACAAGGACTACGCCACGATCAAGCGCCTGACCGGGTTGGTCGACGGGCAGTTCGCGACCAACCACACCATCATTGCCTACGGCAGGTGAGCCCCGCCCAGGCGTCGGTGGATCACGCATGTTCCGGCGGCTTGCCATCGCCCTTGCTGCCCTGCTGATCCTGGCAGGGGTGGGTATGCCTTGCCTGGCTGCCGACGACCTGGAGAGCCAGGTCCGCGAGATCGAGCGGCTTTCCACGACGGCGCCGCCGCGGGAGTCGAACGCAAGAATCGACGCCCTGGCCCCGCAGCTGGGTGCCCTCACGACCAATCAGCGCCAGCGCGTGGAATATGTCCGGCTGCGCAACCTGGCACTTTCCGGCAACGAGTTGGCCGGCCTGCGCGGCCTGGCGTCCCTGCTGAAGCAGGACATGTCGGCTGCACTGCGCTTGCAGATCTACGGTACGGCCATCCACATTGCGGCCAATGTCGAAGACTGGTCGCTGGCCTTCGCCTGGCTCAACGAGGCGCTGGTCTATCTGCCCAGCGCTCCACCGGGGTCGGCGCGCCTGCTGGGCGCGGCCAGCTACCTCTACACGCTGGTCGGCGAAACCGGCCGGGCGCGCGACCTGGCGCTGCGCGCGCTGCGCCAGGTCGAGGCCGATGGCAGCGATCCACTGGGCATGTGCCGAGCCCTGGCCAACGTCGCGCTGGCCGAGGATCATGCAGGCAACTTCCAGATCGCCGAGCGGTGGCGCCAGCGCCAGATCGAAGCCTGTACGCGTGCCGGCGATCGCATCTTCATTGCCAATGGCAAGTATGGCGTGGGCAAGATGGCCGTCGGGCAGGAGCGCTACGCAGAGGCTCTGGATTGGGGCAGCCAGGCGCTGGCCGAATTCGAGGAAGCCGGTTTCGAGGGCGGTGCCTACAGCGCCAGGTTGCTGGTCGCGGAAAGCCTGATTGCCCTGGATCGGAATCCGAAACGGGCCGATGCCCTGCTGGAACGCACCCTGGAATACTACCGGCAGCAGCAGGCCGATGCCGCCATTTCCGAGACCCAGAATCTGCTCGCCCGCCTCGCCGAACGCGCCGGCAATCAGGCTGCGGCACTCACGCACCTGAAGGCGGCCATTGCTGCCACGGCCGCCGCCGAGCGCAAGGCCCGCAAGCGCCAGCTCGCCTATCTCCAGGTGCAATTCGACACCCAGGCCAAGGAGCAGCAGATTGCCCTGCTCGAAGCCGAAAAGCGCCTGGCGGAAGCGCAGGCGATCGCCAACCAGCGCCGACAGCTCCTGCTGGTGTTCGGGCTGGGCGGGCTGCTGATCACTGCCGTGCTGCTGTCGATCCTGCTGCGCCGTTCGGCGCGCGCCCGGCAGCGCTATCGCTGGCAGTCCGAGCATGACAGCCTGACGCGCCTGTACAACTACCAGCAGGTGCGCAAGCTGGGCGAGCCGGCGTTTGCCCGCGCGCGCGCCAGCGGCCGGCCATTTACCGCGGTGGTCATCGATATCGATCTGTTCAAGCAGGTCAACGACCGTTATGGCCATGCTGCGGGTGACGCGGCGCTGCGCGCACTGGGTAGCTGGATCAGCGAGGCTGCCGGTAGCCAGGCCATCGCCGGGCGCAGCGGTGGCGACGAGTTCACGGTCTTGCTGGAGGGCGGGGCCGACGATGCAGATGCCCTGTTGCAGCGCCTGCGCGACCGTATCGAGCCGGTCACCGTGTTTGGGCGCACCTTCGAGTTCAACATCAGTGCCGGGCTGTGCCAGGCCAGGGCCCCGGGCATGACCCTGGAACAGCTCGTCCACGAAGCGGACCAGGCGCTATATCGGGCCAAGCATGAAGGGCGTGACCGGGTGGTGCGTGCCGGCGATGACGCTGCCGCGTCCGGCCCGGCGGCCGGCCTGGTGGTGGTCGGGGGCGGTATCCAGTTCGGCCGTCACGTGAGCGGGCGCTGTCTGGCCGAGATCCGCTCGGCGCAGGTCGCGTTCTGCCTTGCCGATCCGTTCGCGCTGGCCATGGTCAGCGCATTCCGCCCGGATGTCGTCAACCTCGGCAGCTATTACACCGCCGGCAAGGACCGGCGCCAGGCCGGTGCCGAGATCCAGGGCGCGATCCTGAAGGAAGTGCGCGCGGCAAAGCAGGTCTGCGTCGTGTTCTACGGGCACCCCGGCGTGTTTTCCGACATTCCGCAGGAAGTCACCCGCAAGGCACGTGCGGAAGGCTTCCCGGTGCGCGTGGAACCGGGTATTTCCGCCGCCGCCTGCCTGCGCGAAGATCTGGGTCTGGATGCGGGCGGGCGCGACGTGCAATCCATGGAAGCGACCGCATTTCTCTTCTACGACCACCAACCCGATCCGTCCGGGCTGGTGCTGCTGTGGCAGGCGGCGGGACCGGGCAATCTTGCCGGCGACTACAAACGGGCCGAGTCCTCCGGGCTGCAGGCACTGGCCCAGAAGCTGCTGCGCTGGTATCCGCCCACGCATGAGGTGATCCTGTACGAAGCACCGCAGCTGGCGGTCGATCACCCGCGCGCCGAGCATCTCACGCTGCGCGACCTGCCCGCTGCGCACTTCGATGAATACACCATGCTGGTCATTCCGCCGCTCGATGAGCAGCGGCCCGGTGCCCTGGAGCGACGCCGGTACAACGCCAGCCCTGCCTGAATCGCCAGCCAGGCCCGGCCGCGCAAGGCCAGCCTGCGCGGTACGCACACGAGGGACGGGCAAGCTGTCGGAGGCTTCACAAGTCCACGAATTCTTGTGCTAGTGTCCACCGGCTCCCCGAGTGCCGGGGCGCTTGCCTGTTCGAGATCGTTGCCAAGGTGTCGTGGAGCCGCCCGAGGCGCCCCCGCGACACGTCGGCTCACCACGCCCAGGGGAACACAAGATGTCGAAGCTGCTTGAATTCATGCGCGAACTCGGTCGCGACGCGAAGTTGGCCGCCGAGTACCACGAGGATGCGGATGCCACCATGCGCCGCGCAGGCCTGTCCGACGCAGAGCGCAAGGCCATGCTCGACAAGGACTACGCGGCGATCAAGCGCCTGACCGGGCTGGTGGACGGGCAGTTCGCCACCGATCACACGATCCGGGCCTACGACGAATAGCATCGCCTGGCCGAATGTCGCCATGCCGCGCTACGCCCTGCCACGCTGCATCGAGGTCTGGCTGCTGTCGCTGCTGATGGTCGCTGGCGGTGTGCTGGCGGCCGATGATCCCGAATCGCGACTGAGCGAGGTCGAGCGGCTCGTATACAGCGCACCCTGGGCGGTATCGAGCGCCAGGATCAAGACGCTGGAAGCCGACCGCGCACGGCTCTCGCCAAGCCAGAAGTGGCGCCTGGATTACCTGCGGTTGCGCCAGCTCGCGATTGCCGGCGAGGAAGTCAGCGCCGTGGATGGATTGCGCGCGTTGCTGGATGAGGATCTTCCTCCCCGCTTGCGGATTTCCGTGTACATCACGGCAATGAATGTTGCCGCCCACATCGAAGACTGGACCCTGGCCTTCACCTGGCTCAACGAGGCGCTGAGCTACGTTCCGGCGGTACCGGAAGAATTCCCGCGCCTGCTCGAGGCAGCCAGCTACCTGTACACGTCGGTCGACGAGGTCAACCGTGCGCGCACGCTGGCGATGCGCGGACTGGATCTGGCCAGGGACGCGCACAGCCCCGACGCCCTGGTGATCTGCCGGCTCACGGCCGATGTTGCCCTCGCCGAAGAAAAGGCCGGCAATACCCAATTGGCGGAAGCCTGGCGTCATCGCCAGATCGAAGCCTGCGAGCGTGCCGGTGACGCCATTTTCGTCGCCAATGGAAAGTATGGCGTGGGCAAGATGATTGCCGCCCGCGGGCAGCATGCCGAGGCGCTCACCTGGGCGCAGGAATCCCTGGCGGAGTTCGATTCGGCGGGCTTCGTCGCCGGCGCCTATGGGTCCAGGCTGCTGATCGCCGAAGTCCTGATTGCCGTCGGTCGCGACCTCGATCAGGCGGCGGCGCTGCTTGGCGACGCCCTGGAGTATTTCCGGCGGGTACGCTCCGATTTTTCCATCGCCGACACCCAGAGCTTGCTGGCGCGGTTGATGGAACTGCGTGGCGACCTGGCCAGCGCGCTGGTGCACCAGAAGGCCGCGGCGGCGGCCAACGGCGCGGCCGAGCGCAACGCGCGCGAACGGCAACTGACCTATCTGCAGGTGCAGTTCGACACCCAGTCCAGGGAACAGCAGATCGCCCTGCTCGAAACCGGCAAGCAACTGGCCGAGGCACGCGAAACGGCGAACCAGCGTCGGCAACTGGTGCTGGTACTGGGCCTGGGTGGAGCGCTGGTCACGGCGATGCTGCTGTTGATCCTGCTGCACCGATCGGCGCGCGAACGGCGCCGTTATCGCTGGCAATCCGAACATGACGGCCTGACCGGCCTGTACAACTACCAGCAGGTGCGCCGGCTCGGTGAGGCGGCATTTGCGCGGGCCCGTGGCAGTGGCGGGGCGTTCACGGCGCTGGTCATCGATGTCGATCTCTTCAAGCAGGTCAATGACCGGTATGGTCACGCCGCCGGCGATACGACGCTGCGCATGCTCGCCGACTGGATCAGCGAGGCACTCGATGGCCGCGGCATCGCCGGGCGCAGCGGTGGCGACGAGTTCACCGTCCTGCTCGATGCGGACGCGCAGGCGGCTGAAGCCGTGGCACAGCGCCTGCACGACCGCAATGAGCCCATCACCGTTTTCGGCCGGACCTTCCGGGTCGGCATCAGCGCTGGCGTGTGTCAGGCCGATGAGCACACCCAATCCCTGGAACAGCTCATTCACGAGGCAGACCAGGCGCTGTACCGCGCCAAGCACGAAGGACGCGGCCGGGTGATGCGCGTACGCGATCCGGCGTCACCGCCGGCTGCGGCGGCGGGCCTCGTGGTGGTGGGCGGTGGCATCCAGTTCGGACGCCATGCCAGCGAACGCTGCCTGTCGGAGATCCGTGCGGCCGAGGTCGTGCTGTGCCTGGCCGATCCGTTTGCCTTGGGCATGATCAGTGCCATGCGCCCCGACGTGATCAATCTCGGCCTGCATTACGCACCCGGCAAGGACCGGCGCCAGACCTACCGCGAGATCGATGCGGCGATCATGCAGGAGGTGCGCGCCGGCAAGCAGGTCTGTGCCGTGTTCTACGGCCATCCGGGGGTCTTCGCCGACGTGCCGCATCGGGTGATCCGCAAGGCGCGTGCCGAGGGTTGTCCGGCGCGCATGGAGCCGGGGATTTCCGCCGAGGCCTGCCTCTACGCCGATCTCGGCCTGGATCCCGGACATCGCGGCGTGCAATCGATCGAGGCGACGCACTTTCTTCATTACGACCGCCAGCTCGATCCGCTTGGCCTGGTGCTGTTGTGGCAGGTGGCCCTGTCTGGCGACCTTTCCTGCACGCGCCTGCACGCCGAACGCGAGGGACTGCAGGCCCTGGTGGACAAGCTGCTGCGCTTCTATCCACCCGGTCACGAGGTGATCCTCTACGAGGCTGCGCAGTTGCCGATCGACGTGCCGCGGATGGATCGATTGGCCCTGGGCGATCTGCCCTCGGCGCATTACCGGGAATACACCACCCTGGTCATCCCGCCGCTGGGCGAGCTGTGCGTGGACCCCGCGAGCCGCCTCGAGACGCGCGCCAGCCTGGCCTGATGAGCGCGCCTGGGACAATTGGCATGCGCGTGCGCGCCGCGGTCCTCGATCAGGCATCGACGGCACGAGACAGCGCATGCAGGAGAACCGAACGTGACTGAATCCTGTGACGTCGTGGTGATTGGCGGTGGGCCGGCCGGCAGCACGGCGGCCACGCTGCTGGCGCGCAAGGGCTGGAAGGTGGTCCAGCTGGAGAAGACCCGTCACCCGCGTTTCCATATTGGTGAATCCCTGTTGCCGATGAACCTGCCGGTATTCGAACGACTCGGCGTGCTGGACAAGGTGCGCGCGTTGGGAGTCTGCAAGCCGGGCGCCGATTTCGAGGCCGATAATGAGCGTGGCTACAACACCTACGCATTCGCGCGCGCATTGGGAAGGAGTCCGCCGCACGCGTACCAGGTGTGGCGCGCGGATTTCGATGCGATGCTCTTCGAGCATGCACGCGAGCAGGGCGTCGATGGGCGCGAGGGCGCCTGCGTGACGGGCGTTGAGCACGTCGGGCCGAGAGCGCACACGGTCGAAGTGCGCCGCGAGGATGGCAGCCAGTACCACATCCAGACGCGCTACGTGGTCGATGCCAGCGGCCGCGATGCGCTGCTTGCCCACCACGGCAAGCTGCAGCGACGCAATCGCGAGCACCAGAGCGCGGCATTGTTCGGCCACTTCCTGGGCGCGCGGCGGCGCGATGGCGAAGACGCGGGCAACATCAGCATCTACAACTTCGAACATGGCTGGATGTGGATGATTCCGCTGCGCGATGGCCGGATGAGCGTGGGCGCCGTGTGCCGGCCCGACTACCTCAAGACGCGTCGCGGCCGCGGCAGCGAGTTCCTGCTGGAGACCCTCAGACTCAATCCTGCCCTGTGGGCGCGGGTAGCGGGTGCGACCCTGGTCGAGGGGCGCATGCACGTCTCCGGCAACTACTCCTATGACGCGCGCACGCTCGGCGGGCCGGGCTGGATACTGGTCGGCGATGCCTTCGCCTTCCTCGACCCGGTGTTCTCCTCCGGCGTCTATCTGGCCACCCGTGGTGCGGAGCGCGCGGCCGAAGTGGTGGACGCCGCGCTGCACGAACCGGCGTGTGAAGCACGTCTGCAGCGGCGGATGGAGAAGCATCTGCGCGCCGGCATGGCGCGTTTTGCCTTCTTCATCTACCGCTTCAACAATCCGGTGATGCAGAAGCTGTTCCGCGCACCGCGCAATACCCTGCAAGTCGAGCAGGGCGTGATTTCGATGCTGGCAGGGGATCTCTTCGACACCCCGCTGGTGAAGCGCAAGCTGCATTTGTTCCGCTTCATCTACTTCTGCACCGTCCTGGCCAATTTCCGCGCCTGGCATGCCGAACATCGCTACCGCCTGGCACAGGCGCGCAGCTGAAGCACGTCCTCTCAGGCGAAGCCTTGCAGCTCCACCCGGCACAGCTCTGCCGGCCGATCGACAGCATCGGGATCGGTCAGCAGCCAGGCGGCGCGCAGGTCGGCGTCCAGGACAAGTCCCTCGAACTTGCGCGTGCCGGGCCGACCGTCCGGCTCGAGCACGCGTGTCCAACCCGGCGCGCCAGCGGGACCGATCAGCCCGATCACGGATCCTGCGACCGGGCCGTCGGCAATCGCGTCGGGAGTGTCTTCAGCGGCAGCAAGGAACGCCGTGCGGCCGGCGCCGGCTGCGGCGGCATCGGTGATGTGCAGCGGAATGCCATCGATGTGGCCCAGACTGTAACGGCGCACGCTGATGACAGCGGCCTCGCCTCCGTCGAGGACATCCGGTGGCAGGTCCACGCTTGCACTTGCGGCGACCCCGCTGCCACGGTGGAAAAGCCTCAGGCGACCACGGGCCATCACGGCGCCTTCGATATTGGGCATGGTTGGCAAAGCCAGTGCGTCACGGATGGCCGCATAGATGTCCGCGCGCTCGCGCACTTCGACGCCGGTTCCATCCGGGTTGATGCGCACCACCGCGCGGCGGTTGGCCCGCGACCCCGAGCCAAACAGGTAGATGTGGCCGTCCGGCGCTGCCAGCGCGGCTTCCAAGTCCGGCTTGGCCAGCTTTGTCAGCGCGCCGCCATGGCCGCGCAGCACCTGCAGGGTGACGGCGAGATCAGGCAGGCGGATCCAGGCGATGCTCCAGGCATCGTCCTGCACCGCCAGCAGGCACCCGGGCAAGCGCAGCAGGGCCGAGCCGGCGCGCACGCCCGGCAGCGCATGGATGCGCACGATGCGCGCCCGCAGGCGCGGGTCGTCGATTGCAGCGGAACTCATCGCCACGGGAGCGGCACGGCGCTCGGTGGCCAGGCGTCAGTTGACGCGATAGAAGCTGTGGCTGCCGATGGTGGCCAGCGGCGGACCCTTGGTCCAGTAGGGCGCAATGTCGACGGTCGCGAACGAGTCGGCATGGGGGACCACGAACTGGCGTTGATCGCGCGGTTTGGCCCACATGTCGAGCGTCTGTCCGGCCACGTGCCAGGCCTTCTGCCAGGCCACCGGGTTGCGCAATATCCGTTCGGGGCTGCCGACCGTGAGCGCAAACTGGCCCGGCGCACGCACCACGTCACACACGGTCGTGCCCCAACGGCCGCTGTCGCGACGCCGCATGGCCACTTCGGCCACGGCCATCTGGCCGCGGGTGGATTCGCTGCGGGCTTCCAGGTAGACCGTGGTCGCCAGGCAGATCTGATCGGCGGCTGGCTGCGGCGCGATCGTGGCCAGCCACAGCAGGAACGCGAGTTTCATGCGACACCTCTCATTCACGATCCTGTGGCGAGGGCAATCACGCGGCCATCACCGGTGTGATCCGACGGTGCGACAATGCCCCGACGAACCGCACCCCAGGATCCTGGATTGAAATGGGTGGCGCGCGCCCGCAGCCCGCCATCGCGCGACTGCACACACAACGCCGGCTGATCGCGTCTGCCACCCCGGCAGTCGCTCCAGCCTCGAAACTGTGGCGCCACCACGGGTGGCGCCACGCATGGATTGCGTGGCAAATGGGCCAGGCGCAATCGGTTATCTGGTTTCGTTCAGCCCGGAAATTCTGCCCCCGGGTGGGCACTGGGCGCGCAGACTAGCGGAAGCGATGCTGCATGTCAGCAATTCCTCGGCATTCATTCAGGCTGGTGTAAGGCAGGTTGTGGCAGCGGCCTGGCCGGAAATTCAGGCTGCCGGCGTGCCTGGCGCGGGCGGTTTGGGGCCATCGATCAGTTCCACACGGCAGCCGCCGGCGCTGAGTTCGCCGGTCGCCGCGCCTGCCTCGGCCAGGACGCCCAGCCCTTCGGATCGCTGCGGGTTCGCGCTGGCTGCATACAGCAGGGTGCCGACGCTGCGCCCGCCCGCGCCGCTCAGCCGCGTGCCGGGCGCGGGCGGCAGGCCGTGGATTGCGAGCCGGCGCAACTGGCGCTTGTTGCCGCCGCGAAAATGCAGGCGCGCAACGATTTCCTGGCCGGGATAGCAACCCTTGTCGAAACGCAGCGCGCCAAGACGGTCGAGTTCGAGCGCCTGGGCGACGAATTCGCCGGTCAGCGCCGGGGCCAGCAACGGCAGGCGCGCCCGGGCCTCGGCAAGGCGCCAGGCGGCGAGCGCCTCGGCGTCGGGCGTGCTGCTCGCGGCCGGCGCGAGCCAGGCCAGGCCCGCGGGTTGGCGCAGTACCAGGCCGCCGTCCTGGTCGTGCAGCTCGTCGGCGGCCAGGCTTGCCGGTGAATCGCCCGCGCCCAGCCTGTGCAGCATCCAGTCGGGTGTGTCGTCGATCCGCACCGCCGCGCGCAATACGAAGCGCACAAGCGCCTCACGCATGGCCGCGCCGCCGCCGAGCGGCAACCAGACCAGCCAGCGCCCGGGTTGCGGATGCAGCAGCGCGAAGAAATGCCGCACCCGCCCCTGTGGGTCGAGCCAGGCGTTCCAGTGCCAGCGGCCGGGCGCCAGCGTGTCGACGTCGTTGGTGAACTGTCCGTGCATGAAAGCGCTGGCGTCAGCACCGGAAATGACCAGGATGTCGGCAGGGCAGAGCGGCAGGGGCATGGCGACCATGAGCGTGGCGGAGCGCCCAGTGTGGTGCGTCGGAAGGTGTGCGGCAACTCGTGGACCGACGGCCTGCCGGATGGCCATGCCGGTGCACGCGGTTGCCGCCGCGCGCGCCAGGGTTTAACCTTCAGTGAGCAACGCGCCATGTCAAACGCAAACCCGTCCGACGATGCAACGAACGATCAGCCCGGTGCGCCTGCGGCGCCGCCGTCGCGCGTTCGCCTGACTCGCCCGGGTGAAGACAAGGACGGGAGCGCGCCCACGCCGCACCCCGATCCGACGCGTTACGGGGATTGGGAAAAGAACGGCCGCTGCATCGATTTCTGAACCTGTCGCGCCGGGCGCGGCATGTATCCACCTGTTCCACTGCCTGCACGAGCCAGCCATGCCAGCTACTGCGCGCCCCTTGTCACCGCACGTCTCGGTTTACCGCTGGCAAGTCCAGATGGTGACGTCGATCCTGCACCGCCTGACCGGTATCGCGCTTGCCATCGGTACCCTCCTGCTGCTGGCGCTGCTGCTGGCGCTTGCGGCCGGGCCCGACCCGTATGCGACGGTGGCCGGGTTCTGCCGCTCCTGGATCGGCATCGTGCTGCTGGTCGGCTGGAGCTGGGCCCTGTCATTCCACCTGCTCAACGGCATCCGCCACCTGTTCCAGGATTTCGTGTGGGGCTATGAAATCCACCAGTTCGTGCGCAACGGCTTCATCACCAGCATTGGCAGCCTGGTGCTGACCGCCTTGCTCTGGATCGGCATCTATCTGCAGTGGGGTGGCGCATGAGCACGTTCCGTACGCCGTTGAAGCGCGCGCTGGTGCTCGGCTCGGCCAAGCACGGGGTGCATCATTTCCTCGTCCAGCGCCTGACCGCCATCGCGCTGGTGCTGCTGGGGCTGTGGTTCGTATGGTTCGCGCTGCGCCTGCCCGGTCTGGACTACGCAGCTGCGCGCGCCCTGCTGGCCGAGCCGGTGAACGCACTCCTGATGCTGCTGTTCGTCGTGGCGGTGTTCTGGCACGCGCAGCTTGGCCTGCAGGTGGTGGTTGAGGACTACGTGCACACCTCCGGCTGGCAACTGGTACTGCAGGTCGCCATCCGCTTCCTGTGTGTCCTCGGCGGCGCGGCGTGCGTGCTTGCCATTCTTCGTATCGCATTGGGGCGCTGAACAGATGGCAAGCTACAAGATCCAGGAACACAAGATGGACATCGTCGTGGTCGGCGCCGGCGGTGCCGGACTGCGCGCGACGGTCGGCCTTGCCGAGACCGGTCTGGAAACCGCCTGCATCTCCAAGGTGTTCCCGACCCGTTCGCATACGGTGGCCGCGCAGGGCGGCATTTCCGCCGCGCTCGGCAACATGGGCGAGGACGACTGGCGCTTCCACTTCTATGACACCGTGAAGGGCTCGGACTGGCTGGGAGACCAGGACGCCATCGAGTACATGTGCAAGCACGCGCCCGAAGCGGTGATCGAGCTGGAGCACTATGGCGTGCCCTTCTCGCGCACCGATTCCGGGCACATCTACCAGCGTCCGTTCGGCGGCATGACCACGCACTATGGCAAGGGCACGGCGCAGCGCACCTGTGCCGCGGCCGACCGCACCGGCCATGCCATGCTGCATACGCTGTACCAGCAATCGCTCAAGCACGACGCGCGCTTCTTCATCGAGTACTTCGCCATCGACCTGGTCTTCGATGACGAAGGCACCTGCCGCGGGGTACTGGCGCTGGATCTCAACGAAGGCACGCTGCACCTGTTCCGCGCCCACGGCGTGGTGCTGGCCACGGGTGGCTACGGTCGTACGTACTTCAGTGCCACTTCGGCACACACCTGCACCGGCGACGGTGGTGGCCTGGCCCTGCGCGCCGGCCTGGCGCTGCAGGACATGGAGTTCGTGCAGTTCCACCCGACCGGCATCTATGGGGCGGGCTGCCTCATTACCGAAGGGGTGCGCGGCGAGGGTGGCTTCCTCACCAATTCCGCCGGCGAGCGCTTCATGGAGCGCTATGCACCCAATGCCAAGGATCTGGCCTCGCGCGACGTGGTCAGTCGCGCCATGACCATCGAGATCCGCGAGGGGCGTGGGGTCGGCGAGCACAAGGATCACATCCTGCTGAATCTGCAGCACCTCGGTGCCGAAGTGCTGCACGAACGATTGCCCGGCATTTCCGAATCGGCGCGCATCTTCGCCGGCGTCGACGTCACCCGCCAGCCGATTCCGGTGTTGCCGACCGCGCACTACAACATGGGCGGCATCCCGAGCAACATCCACGGCGAGGTGGTGCAGAAGCGCGACGGCAACTCCGAAAGCGTGGTGCCTGGCCTGTTCGCGGTCGGCGAGGCGGCCTGCGTGTCGGTGCATGGCGGCAACCGCCTGGGATCCAATTCCCTGCTGGACCTGGTCGTCTTCGGTCGCGCGGTCGCGCAGCGCTGCGCGGCGACGATCAAGCCGCGCCAGCCGCACAAGGATCTGCCCGCGACGATCTGCGACAAGGCGCTGGATGCCTTCGATCGCGTGCGCCATGCCAAGGGTGGGACGCCTACCGCGGAGCTGCGCCTGACGATGCAACGCACCATGCAGGCCGACGCGGCCGTGTTCCGCACCGAAAAGACCCTGCAGGAAGGCTGCGCCAAGATGAACCAGATCTTCGCAAGCTTCGATGACGTGCACGTGAGCGACCGTTCGCTGGTGTGGAATTCCGATCTGGTCGAGACGCTGGAGCTGCAGAATCTGCTCTACAACGCGGTGGCGACCATCAATTCGGCCGAGCAACGCCATGAAAGCCGCGGCGCGCACGCGCGCGAGGATTATCCCGAGCGTGATGACGAAAACTGGCTCAAGCACACCCTGGTCAAGGTGGACGCCAAGGGCAAGTGCACGTTCGACTTCCGCCCGGTGCGCCTTGCCACGCTCACGCAGGACGTCAAGTCGGTGCCGTTGGCCAAGCGCGTGTACTGAGGGCAGGGCCCGGCAGCAGAATGCGGGAATTCGTTCCCGCCCCGCGCTCCGGAACCCAGAATAGCGACCATCGAATCCCGGAACCATCATGTCCGAATTTACGCTCCCCAAGAACTCGAAGATCACCGAAGGCAAGCACTTCCCGGCCAAGGCCGGCGCGACCGACGTGCGCACCTTCCGCGTCTATCGCTGGACGCCGGACGACGACCGCAACCCGCGCATGGACAGCTACGACGTCGATCTTTCGACCTGCGGCCCGATGGTTCTGGATGCGCTGATCAAGATCAAGAACGAGGTCGATTCGACCGTGACCTTCCGCCGTTCCTGTCGCGAGGGCATCTGCGGCTCCTGCGCCATGAACATCGACGGCACCAACACCCTGGCCTGCACCAAGCCGATTTCCGAATGCAGTGGCAGCGACGTCAAGCTCTACCCGCTGCCGCACATGCCGGTGGTGAAGGACCTGGTGCCCGACCTCACCCACTTCTACGCGCAACTCACTTCGATCAAGCCCTGGCTGCGCACCGAATCGCCGCCGCCGCCGGATCGCGAGCGCCTGCAGTCCAAGGAGGACCGGGCCAGGCTCGACGGGCTCTACGAATGCATCCTGTGCGCCTGCTGCTCGGCGGGCTGTCCGAGCTACTGGTGGAATGCGGACCGCTACCTGGGGCCGGCGATCCTGCTGCAGGCGTATCGCTGGATCGTCGATTCGCGCGACGAGGCGACCGGCGAGCGCCTGGATTTCCTCGAAGATCCCTTCAAGCTCTACCGCTGCCACACCATCATGAACTGCACGCGCACCTGTCCCAAGGGCCTCAATCCGGCCAAGGCGATCGCCGCGACCAAGAAGCTGCTGGTCGAGCGGCGCAGCTGAGGGCGCCCGCATGGATGCGCGCCTGGTGTTCTGGCCCGCCATGGCGATGGCGCTGCTGACCTTCGTGGTCTGGCTGCGCATGTTCTTCACCCGCGTGGGGGAAATGCGCCGCCTGCGCATCCATCCGCAGGCCGTGGCGACCTCGGCGCGCGCGGCGGAGAAGTACGTCGATACCCGCGCGGCCGACAACTTCCGCAACCTGTTCGAACTGCCGGTGCTGTTCTACGCGGCGCTGGGCTTCGCCTGCGTCATCGGCGCGGTGGATGGGCCGCTGCTCGCCCTGGCCTGGCTGTTCGTCGCCCTGCGTGTCGTGCACAGCCTCATCCACTGCAGCTACAACCGCGTGATGCACCGTTTCATGGTCTATACCGCCGGGGGCTTCGTGCTGTGGGCGCTGTGGGCGCGGCTGGCCTGGCGGCTTTGGCAATGAATGCGTTGTCGCGCCTGCGCTGGCGCTGCCGGCGCGGTACGCGCGAACTCGACTTCATGCTCGGCTGGTGGCTGGATGCGCGTCATGCGGCCGCCAGTGAACGGCAGCAGGCGGCATTCGACGCCCTGCTCGACCAGTCCGACCCGGACTTGTGGGATTGGCTGACCGGCCATGCCGTTCCGCAAGACCCGCGTTTCGCGGCCATCATCGATGACATCCGCGCCCACCATCGCCTTTGACTACCTGCCCTCGCGCACGGTCGCATGGGTTGCCGCATCCGGCGTCGCCTGCGCGCTGTTCGCGGTGGCGGCCAGCGGCCTGGCGCCGCTTGCGCGCGCTGCGCTGGCGCTGGCCGTGCTGGTGCTGGCGGCGGGCGGCCTGCGCCGTTTCCTGAAGCCGGCATTCCGGCGCATCGCCTGGCAACCCGAGGGCTGGCTGCTGGTTGCCCTCGATGGCAGCGAGCATGCGGCGGAACTGGTCGCCCAGCGGCGCCTGGGGACCTTGCTCGCGCTGGACTTTCGTTGTGCCGGGCGCGTGCGCTTCCGGCCGCTGTTCGCGCGTGACAACCTGGATCGGGAAACATGGCGGCGCCTGGTCCTGCTGCTGGCACGCGCCGAGGTCGGCCAGCCTGCCTGAACGTGCGGCGTGGCTGGCGCCTGCGAACCGCGCTGCGCAGCTGCGCGATCCCGGGCAATGCGCAAGGGCGCAGGCCGCGGGCAGCGGCTGATCGCTTGCCGGGCCGCCCGCCTTGCGGCACTCTGCCGGCCACGTCCGGACGTTCGGCCCTCGCTGCCGGCCCCTGTCCCCAAGGATCACGCGCTGCATGTTTCGTCCCCTCGAAGTCTTCATCGGCCTGCGCTACACGCGGGCCAAGCGGCGCAACCATTTCATTTCCTTCATTTCCCTGGTGTCGATCCTCGGCATTGCGGTGGGCGTGACGGCGCTCATCACGGTCATCTCGGTAATGAACGGATTCGACAAGGAGCTCAAGGACCGCATCCTCGGCATGGTCGCGCACGCCACCATCGAAGGCATCGATGAGACGGTCAGGGACTGGCCGCGCGCGATCGAGATCGCCGACCGCAATCCGCATGTGCTGGGCGCGGCGCCCTACGTCGAACGCCAGGCGATGCTGCAGGGCGCGCGCGTGAGCGGCGCGATCATCCGCGGCGTGGTGCCGGACCTGGAAACGAAGGTGTCCGATGTCGCCAGCCACATGCGCGCCGGTGCGCTGGCCGATCTCCAGCCCGGCCGGTTCGGCATCGTGCTCGGCAGCGAACTGGCGATGACGCTGGGGGTGCACGTGGGTGACCGCGTGACCGTGTTCGCGCCGGTGTTCAGCGCCACGCCCATCGGCGCCTTGCCGCGCTTCAAGCCGTTCACCGTGGTCGGCATCTTCGAGGTCGGCATGCAGGAATACGATTCCGGCCTTGCCTTCACCAGCATGCAGGATGCCGAAACCCTGTATCGCCTGGATGGCCCGACCGGCATCCGCCTGCGCCTGGACGACATGTTCCAGGCTTGGGCGATCGGCCGCGAACTGGCGCAGGACCTGGGGCAGTACTACCGGGTCAGCGACTGGATGCAGGGCCACAGCAACTTCTTCAAGGCAGTGGCGATGGAGAAGAAGGTGATGTTCCTCATCCTGTCGCTGATCATCGCCGTGGCGGCCTTCAACCTGGTCTCGACCCTGGTCATGCTGGTGCAGGACAAGCAGCCCGACATCGCCATCCTGCGCACGCTGGGACAAAGCCCGCGCAGCATCATGGGCGTGTTCATGGTGCAGGGCACCCTGGTCGGCACGCTGGGCATCGCCCTGGGCGTGCTGTTCGGCGTCCTGCTTTCGCTCAACCTGCCGGAACTGGTGCACTGGGTCGAGCGCACCTTCCACGTCACCTTCCTTTCGCCCGATGTGTACTACATCAGCGAACTGCCCAGCGACCTGCATTGGCGCGACGTGATCTGGATCACCGTCACCGCCTTCATCTTCTGCACGCTGGCCACGCTGTATCCGGCGCAGCGGGCGGCGAAGACGGAACCCGCGGCGGCGCTGCGCTATGAGTAGGGAATCGGGATGGGGGATTCGTGAATGGCCAACTGCGGGTCGCGCGCACGTGACCTTGCACATCCGGATTGAACGTCGATGACGAGCGCTTCCACGATTGCCGATTCCCGATCCCCGACGCCCGCGGTCGTGCTGGAAGCGCGGGGGCTGGCCAAGACCTACCAGGAAGGCAGGCTGCGGACCGAGGTGTTGCGCGCGGTGGACCTGTCGGTACAGCGCGGCGAAACGGTGGCCATCGTCGGCGCCTCGGGCACGGGCAAGAGCACGCTGCTGCACATCCTCGGCGGGCTCGATACGCCGACGGCCGGCGAGGTGCGCGTGGCGGGCCAGGTGATGTCGCGCTTGTCCGACCGTGCGCGGGGCGAGCTGCGCAACCGTGCACTCGGCTTCGTGTACCAGTTTCATCACCTGCTGCCCGAGTTCAGCGCGCTGGAGAACGCCTGCATGCCGCTGCTGATCCGTGGCACGCCCATCGCCGCGGCACGCGCGCAGGCCACCGCGCTGCTCGAGCGGGTCGGCCTCGCGGCGCGCCTGGAGCACAAGCCGGGCGAGCTTTCCGGTGGCGAGCGCCAGCGCTGTGCCGTGGCACGCGCCCTGGTCACGCGCCCGGCCTGCGTGCTGGGCGATGAGCCCACAGGTAATCTCGATGAGAAGAATGCTGCGCAAGTCTATGAATTGATGCTGGAACTCAATCGGGAAGTCGGCACGGCACTGGTCCTGGTCACGCATGATCCCAGGCTCGCAGCGCGCGCCGACCGGGTGCTCGAGCTCTCCGGTGGCGTGCTTGGCGAGATCGGTTCGGCACGGGCGGACGCCCTGCCCACGCACGCTTCTCCTTGAAAGGAATGGACTGAAGGCGGGGCAGGTTGCTCCGCCCCTGCAACGGCAGGCCGGGCACTGCGCGCACGTGCAGCCGCTGTCCCTCCAGCGTCCGGCCAGCTGCTCCAGCGGATCTTGCGCCGCGGATGCCCGCCGGTCGCGCCGTCTGCCGACGCGCGGGCGCGCTGAATTCCTACATGCCGCCGCGCGCAAGCGCACTACCCGGGCCGGGCGCCCTGCGCCATCCTGCCGAGCGGGCCGCGTGACGCGCCCGAGGCCGGGTGGCCGGGGCGCGGGCGTGCAGGCATGGACGGGGAGACACGATGCTGATCCGGGCAAGGGCGAGCGGCAGCCCCCTGCGGGCAGGCCTCCTGGGCGTGTCCGGCGCGCTGCCCGCGCTGCTTGGCGTGTTTGCCGTGCATGCCCTGCCGGAACTGCCGCCGCGCTGGCTCGATGGCCTGCTTGCCGCGCTGGCCCTGGCCGCCCTGCTGCATCCGCGCCTGCGCTGGGCGGCACTGGTCGTGCTGGGCTTCGCCTGGTGCGCGTGGCGCGCCGACGTGGCGCTCGACGCGCGCCTGCCCCGCGCTCTGGAAGGGCGCGACTTCGATCTCGTGGTGGTGGTCGATGACCTGCCGCGGCGACGCACCGATGCGACCCGGCTGCAGGTACGGATCGAGCAGGCCGCGCTGGCTGGTGCGCCACTGGCGCTGCGCGGCAGGGCGCGCCTGAGCTGGTATGGCGAGGCGCCCGCTGGACTGGCTGCGTGCAGCCGCTGGCAGTTGCGCGCGCGGCTCAAGCGCCCGCGCGGCCTGGTCAATCGCGGCGGCTACGATGGCGAGCGCCAGGCGCTGGAGCGCGGCATCGTGGCGGTGGGCTATGTGCGTGAAGCGGCCTCGGCGCAGCTGATCGGTGTCACGCCCGCTTGCATCGACGGCCTGCGTGAAGCGCTTGCGCTTGATATCAGCCGGCGCGTCGGAGACGCCCACGATGCCACCCTGCTGCAGACGTTCGCGGTGGGCGACACGCGCGGGCTGAGTGCCGACGACTGGGAGATCGCGCGTGCCAACGGCGTGCCGCACCTGATTGCGATTTCCGGCTTCCACGTCGGCATGGCGGCACTGTTCGGCGCGCTGCTGGTGCGGCTCGCCTGGTGGCTGTGGCCGCGCGCCGCGCTGCTGTTGCCGGTGCAGATCGCCGAAGCGCCGGCCGCCCTGGCGGTGGCCACCGGCTACGGCCTGCTGGCCGGCGGCAGCCTGCCCACCCTGCGTACCCTGCTGATGATCGGTGTGGTGATGCTCAGCCGCTGCGGGCGCCGCGCCGGCAGCGGGCCGCATGGGCTCGCGCTGGCCCTGCTGGCGATGCTCGTGGTCGATCCGCTGGCGACCCTGGCCCCGGGATTCTGGCTGTCCTTCGTCGGCGTGGCCTTCCTGATGCTGTGTCTGGAACGCGGCCCGCGCAGCCTGGCCGGTGCGGTCCGGGAACTGGGCGCCGGCCAGCTGGTGATGAGCGTGTCCCTGCTGCCGCTCACCGTGTGGTTCTTTGGCGAGGCATCCCTGGTGGGGGCGCTGTCCAACCTGGTCGCCGTGCCGCTGGTCACGTTGGTGATCGTGCCGCTGTGCCTTGTCGGCCTGTTGTGCCTGCTGCTGGCGCCGCCGCTGGCAACGCCGGTGCTGGCGGTTGGCGGCTGGATCGCGCACGCACAATGGTGGCTGCTGGAGCGCATGGCCGGCTGGCCGGGCGCCCACTGGTACCTGCCCGAGCTCGCGCCGTGGGCCCTGCTGCTGGCCACGCTCGGCGCGGTGTGGCTGTTCCTGCCACGGGGCGTGCCGTTGCGCGCGCTCGGCCTGGTGCTGTTCCTGCCCTTGCTGCTGCCGGCACGCACGCTGCCCGCGACGGGTGGCTTCGAGGCTGGCGTGATCGATGTGGGCCAGGGGCTGGCGGTGCTGGTGCGCACGCGCGGCCATGCCCTGCTGTTCGATGCCGGGCCGCGCTTTCCCTCGGGCTTCGACCTGGGCGAGGCGGCGGTGCTGCCGACCTTGCGCGCGCTGGGCATCACGCAGCTCGATCGCCTGCTGGTCAGCCACGGCGACAACGACCATGCGGGCGGCGCGGCCGCCGTGGCCGATGCCCACCCGGAGGCGCGCCTGCTGGCCGGGGAGCCCGCGCGGCTGCCGTTCACGGCTGCCCAGTGCCAGGCTGGGCAACGCTGGGACTGGGATGGGGTCGCCTTCCGCGTCGTGCATCCGCATGCGCAGGCACTCGCCGGCCGCACGGCCGCGCGCGCCAACGACCGCTCCTGCGTGCTGCTGGTCGAAGGGCAGGGCGGCCGCCTGCTGCTCACCGGCGATATCGGCCGCCGCTTCGAGCCCGCCGTCGCCGCCGCGGTCGGCAGCGGCCCGCCGCTGGTGCTGGTGGCCCCGCACCACGGCAGCCGGAGTTCATCCAGCGCCGCCTTCCTGGCCACGCTCAAGCCGGCGCTGGCGCTGGTGTCGGCCGGCTGGCGCAGCCGTTTTGGCCATCCGCATCCGGAAGTGGTCGAACGCTACGCCCATTACGGCGCGCCGCTGCACAACACCGCCGAGCATGGCGCCCTGTGGGTCGCGTTCCCCGCCGACGCCGCGCCACGCCTGCTTGCCTACGAACGCGATCGGCAGCGCCGCTACTGGCGCGAGTGAGTTTGCCACCCGCCGCACAGTCCGCGCTGCGCGCGCTGTTATCATGCGCGCCTGTCGATTGAGTGGTGCAAGGGTGGGCTCGTGCTGGAACTCCTGATGGCCGGCGGATGGGCGATGGTGCCGATCCTGCTGTGTTCCGCGATCGCGCTGGCGATCATCCTCGAAAGATTCTGGAGCTTGCGGCGCAAGTCCGTGGTGCCGCCGGGGCTGGGTGTCGAAGTGCGCGAGTGGGCCCACACGCGCCGGCTCGACCCGGCGCACATCGAGGCGCTGCGCACCAATTCGCCGCTCGGGGAGCTGCTGGCCGCCGCCCTGAGCGTGCGCCATCGCCCGCGCGAGATCATCAAGGAGCGGGTCGAGGATACCGGCCGCCACGTCGTGCACCGGCTGGAGCGCTTCCTCAACACGCTGGGCACCATCGCCCTGATCTCGCCCCTGCTTGGCCTGCTCGGCACTGTGTTCGGTCTCATCAAGATGTTCCTGGCCGTGATGATGAGCGGCGTCGGCGACCCGATGAAGATGGCCGGCGGCATCGGCGAAGCGCTCGTCTGCACGGCGGCGGGCTTGGTGGTGGCGATCCCGGCCTACGCGTTCCACCGCTATTTCCGCGGCAAGGTCACGGACCTGGTGGACGAGATGGAGCGCCAGGTGTTTCTGCTCACCGACGAGCTGACCGCGACCGTCGAGCTGGCGCCGCAGGGCGCCGCGCCGCGCGTCGCCCGCGCAGCCGCGCAGGCGGTCTGAATGCGCCTGGCTTCCGCCCGCCGCGAAGACGATTTCGAGATCAACGTGATCTCGCTGATCGACGTGCTGCTGACGCTGCTGATGTTCTTCGTGCTGACCACCACCTTCGTGCAGCAATCCGGCATGAAGGTGACCCTGCCCAAGGCGGCGGCCAGCGACCAGGCGCAGGCGGTCGACACGCTGACCGTGCTGATCGACCGTGACGGGCGCTACTTCATCGACAACCAGGAAGTGCTGAACCCGGGTCTGGATTCGCTCAAGGAAGCCATCCGCCGCGTCGCCGGCGACAGCACCACGCGGCCGGTGACGCTGCGCGCCGACGCCATGACGCCGCACCAAGCGGTGGTGACGGCCATGGATGCGCTCGGTGAGCTCGGCTTCGCGCGGCTGTCGATCGCGACCACGCCAGCGCAGCAGGCCGCGGAAGCGCAGTGAGCAGGGCCGCCGCGCCACGTCCGTCGGGACTGGCGCTGTATGCGCGCCTGCTGCGGCACGTGCGGCGCTACTGGCCGGTGGCCGTGCTGGCGGTCATCGGCATGGTGGTCGATGCGGCCTGCATGGGCATCTTCGCGCGCGCGATCAAGCCGATGCTGGACAACCTGTTCATCGCACGCGATGCGCAGACCATCTTCTGGATGCCGATCATCATCGTCGCCATCTTCCTCGCGCGCAGCATCGCCACCTACGTCACCGATTACGGCATGGCCTACATCGGCCGCGGCGTGGTGCAGCAGTTGCGCCAGCTGGTGTTCGACCGCTACCTGGTGCTGCCCTCGGCGTTCTTCGACGCCGAACCCGCCGGCCAGCAGATCTCGCGCATCACCTACAGTTCCGAGCAGGTCGCCCAGGCCAGCACCGACGCGCTCAAGACCGCCGTGGTCGATGGCCTGAGCATCGTGTTCTACGTCATCGTCATGCTCATGGCGAGCGTGTATCTCACGGTTGCCCTGCTGGTCATGGTGCCGCTGGTCGGCCTGCTGGTGGTCGCGGTCGGACGCCGCTACCGGCGCATCAGCCGCACCATCCAGGGCTCGATGGGCACGGTCGCCGGGGTGATCGAGGAGGTCGTCGGTGCGCACCGCGAAGTCAAGGTGTTCGGCGGCCAGGACTACGAATCGGCGCGCTTCAACGCTGTGGCCGAGCACACCCGCCGGCTGGGCGTGAAGGTGGCTGCCACCAATGGGCTGGCCAGTTCCCTGGTGCAGCTCATCGCGGCGATTTCGCTGGCGCTCATCGTGTTCATGGCCACGCGCCCCGGCATGCTCGACCAGCTCACCCCGGGCGACTTCACCTCGCTGGTGCTGGCCATGGGCGGCATCCTGCCTTCGCTCAAGCGGCTCACCACGGTACAGGCCAACCTGCAGCGCGGCCTGGCCGCAGCGGAGGAGATCTTCGCGCTGATCGACCGGCCGGGCGAACGCGACAGCGGCTGGCGCGAGCTCACCGGCGTACGCGATGCACTCGAGTTCCGCGACGTATCGATGTCCTATGGAACGGATCGGCGCGTGGCCCTGCGCGGCATCGACCTGATCTGTCCGCGTGGCAGCGTGACCGCCCTGGTGGGCCGCTCGGGCAGCGGCAAATCGACCCTGGCCAGTCTCATCCCGCGCCTGCGCGAGCCCAGCGCCGGCCAGATCCTGCTCGACGGCCACCCGCTCGACGAGTACACGCTGGCCAGCCTGCGCCGGCAGATCGCCTGGGTGGGTCAGACGGTGGCCCTGTTCGACGACACGGTGGCGCACAACATCGCCTACGGGGCGCTCGCCGGTGCCAGCGAGGCCGACATCATCGCCGCCGCCGAGGCCGCCAACGCGATGGAGTTCATCGGCCAGCTGCCGGGCGGCATCCATGCACGCGTCGGCGAACGCGGCGGCCTGCTGTCCGGCGGCCAGCGCCAGCGCATCGCCATTGCCCGGGCACTGCTCAAGAACGCGCCGATCCTGATCCTCGACGAGGCCACCAGTGCACTCGACAACGAATCCGAACGCCTGATCCAGGCGGCGCTGCAGCGGCTCATGCACGAGCGCACCGTGATCGTCATTGCGCACCGCCTGTCCACCATCGAGCATGCCGACAACATCGTGGTGCTCGATGGCGGCCGCATCGTCGAACAGGGCCGGCACGCCGACCTGCTGGCACGCGGCGGCGCCTACGCGGCGCTGCACCGGACGCAGTTCGGCGAGGGCGAACCCGCCGCCGCCGACTAGCACGGCCACCGCGCTCATGTCCCGCTCCCTCCTGCACATCTGGTACGAGGACCATCCCGCACCGTGGTGGCTGCGCGCCCTGGTGCCGGTCTATCGCGGCCTGCGCGCGCTGCACCTGGCACCCTGGCGACTGGGCTGGCGCCAGCCCGTGCGCCTGCCGCTGGCGGTGCTGGTGGTGGGCAATCTCACGGTCGGCGGCAGCGGCAAGACGCCGTTGGTGATCGCCCTGGTCGAAGCATTGCGCGAACGTGGCTTCCGACCCGGCGTGGTCAGCCGCGGCCATGGCGGCAGCGCGCCCGGGCCGCTGCTGGTGGACGCAGGCTCCACGCCGGCGACGGTGGGCGACGAGCCCTGCCTGATCCGGCGCCGCACCGGCGCGCCGGTCGCGATCGGGCGCGACCGCCCACGCGCCGCAGCACTGCTGCCGGCCCAGGGTGTGGACCTGGTGATCGCCGATGACGGCCTGCAGAATCCGGCGCTGGCCCGCGATCTGGAGATCTGCGTGATCGACGGCCGGCGCCGGTTCGGCAACGGCCGCCTGCTGCCCGCCGGACCGCTGCGCGAGCCGCTCTCGCGCCTGGCCTCGATTCCCTTCCGGGTCTGCAACGGCGGCACGCCCGGGCCAGGGGAGATTCCCATGACCCTGGATGGGGACACGGCGGTGGCCCTCGCCGACGCCGGCGTGCGCCGGCCGCTTGCCGACTTCGCCGGGCAGCGCGTGCATGCCGTCGCGGCCATCGGCAACCCGCAGCGCTTCTTCGCCAGCCTGCAGGCACGCGGGATCGAGGTGGTGGCGCATCCGTTTCCCGACCATCACGCCTTCAGCGTCGAGGATTTCTCCTTCGACGATGGACTGCCGCTGCTGATGACGGAAAAGGATGCCGTCAAATGCGCGCCCTTCGCACGCCACGCGTGGTGGTCGGTGCCGGTGCGGGCGGTGCTGCCCGCCGAGTTCCTGGATGCCCTCGCCGCGCGCCTGCGCGAACCGGCGCGCATCGCGGGCGGCCGGATCAGGCCGCGGCGGCCGCGTTCAGGTGATCGAGCAGGCGCAGGTTGAGGGCGTGCTGCTGGCCTTGCCAGTCCGCCAGCTCGCAGGCGGCGATCTCGGGCTGCCCGTCCAGCGCACTCAGGCGTCGCTTCCACCAGCTGCGGTAGCGATAGGCAGACACATCGCCGGTGACGTCGCTGCCGACCAGGCTTCCGGCCAGGGCGCGGATCGCCGTCACCAGGTGCGCCTCGCCGAATCGGCCCTGATCCCAGTTGGTGCGCGCCACCTCCGGTGCCAGCACGTCCTTGTCGATGGACAGGTAGGTCGGCCGGGGGTGCGCGCGCCGCTCCTCCACGAAGCGCTCGAGCAGGGCGTCGGCCGAGTCGAAGGCGCGGAACGCGCGCGCCAGCCCCAGCCGCCGTGCCCAGCCGGTATCCACGCCCAGCGTCCAGTAGCACAGCCGGCCACGCGCCAGCGGCAGCAGATGGTTTTCCCAGGCATGCGCGCGCGATACGTCGCCGGAGGTGATGCCGAGCACGTGCACCTTCGCCACCTGCGGCAGGCCGGCGACGCGGCGCACCCACGACCCGCAGTGCACGCCGAACGGGAAGCGCATGTTGTCCGGGTGGTTGTCCAGCACCACCACCTCGAAGGGTCGGGCCTGCGCCACGCGCTCGACCAGCGGCCAGGTGAGGTGATGAAAGTCGCCGCTGCCGAGGAAGACCGTGCCGTAGCGGGCCGGCATGCGCGCCTCGAGCGCGCCACGCAGGGCATTGAAGGTGCGCAGGCGGCTACCGAAGCGGATGGCTTCCTGCCAGTCGCCGAGGGCGAGGCGCTGCTCGCCGGGCAGGCGGCCGACCGAGCCGTCGAAATCCAGCACCAGCGGCGCGTTCATGCCCCGGCCCCGCGCTGCTCCGCCCAGGCCCGGTCGCTCTCGAAGCGCGGCGCCAGCCGGCGCAGTGCCGCGCGCAGCAGGCGGCTGCGCGGGCGTACCGCATGGCGGGTGAAGGTGAAGCGCGCGCCCAGGCTGGCCTTGATTTCCGGGTCGGTCCAGCCGGCGATGTAGCAGGCCAGCTGGTGGCGCCGCGCGTACTCGAGGTTGTGCATCCAGCTCACGAAATAGAGGTTCCACTCGCGTGCGGCGGGGTAGTCGAAGCCGACGTACTTGTCCACCAGCGTCTCGCCGACCGTGAAGCAGAGGTTCCAGCCGATCAGCCGCCCCGCAGCCCGATAGGTGAACAGCGTGCCGCCGAGCCCGGCATCCTGCAGCACGCTGTCGAAGAATGCGCGCGTGAGCAGGTCGAAATGGATTTCACTTTGTGCGTAGACCTGCAGGTACTGCGCATAGATCGCCTCGCGCAGCGCCGGGTCGGCCAGCACCGGGTCACCGGTCCGATACGCGTCGATCTGCAGGCCTGCCCGCGCGCGCAGCTTGCGGCGGATGTCCTTGCGCCGCGCGGCCGAGAGGCGCGCCAGGTACTCGTCGGTCGAGTCGAAGTCGATCGGCGCCCAGGCCAGCGCCTGGCCCTCGAGCAGCACGAAATCGCGCGCTGCGCAGGCCGCGGCCATGGCGCGCGAGGCGGCATTGCTGGCGCGGTCGAGCAGGGGCGATTCCTGCGGGATGTCCTTGACGATCAGGAAGGCGTGGTGGCGCGCGCGCGCAGCCATCCATTCACCGAGCAGCGTGTCGGCGGCGACCGCGGCCGGAAGCAGCGCATACTCGGAAACGGTGCTGCCGAGGAAGGCCGTGCGCGGGCGCAGGCACCGTCCCCACCAGCGATACAGGGGCAGGCGCGTCACGCGCCGGCGCAGCTCCGCGTCGGCGGTGGTCAGCAGGTCGAAAGGGGCTTCGAAGGCCGGCGTCCCCGAAGGCAGCGCACTCGCGGCAAAGCCGGCCGGCGGGTGGGCGAGGAAGTGGCCGACCAGGCCCGGCGGTTCGAGCAGGTTGTGCAGCGCCGGCAGCATGGCCGTGGCGCCCTCAGCCGTGCAGCGCGGCGACCATGCGCACCGCTTCGACGGGATGGGCCTCGCGCTGCCGGGCGATCGCGCCGAAGAAGGCCGCCGAGCGTTCGACCAGCGCGCCGCGCTGGCGGTCGACCGTGACCATGTGGTAGCTGTCATCGAGCAGCAGGGTTTCCACCCGCGCGCCCACGCCGCGCTCGAGCACGCGCACGTTGCGCAGGCTGGCCACGTCGTCGTGCGAGGAATGCACCGCCAGGCAGGGCGTGCGCACGCGGCCCAGGCGTGCGCGTACATGACGCGAGAGGCGCTGGAACTCGGCCAGGGCCGGCCACGGGAAGCCGGCCAGGCCCGCCGCCTGGCTGTCGCCGGAAAACATGGCCTCCACGATGCGCCGGCGGATGCGCTCGTCCTTGATGCCATAGGGCTCGACTTCGGGCGAGTAGCGCCCGCGGCCGATGCCGAACGCGGTCACCAGCGGCAGCAGGAAGGCCAGCCGGCCGATGCGCGGCGTCGCCCAGCCGTCGTGGAAGAACGTGGTGCCGTAGAGCCCCAGGCCATCGACCAGGCGCGGCCGGTCGATGGCCAGCTTGAGCGCCAGCAGCGCGCCCATCGACAGGCCCGCCACGAACAGGTGATCGACCTGCGGGCGGAAGCGTTCCGCCGCGGCGACCACGCTGGCCTGCCAATCCTTCCAGCCGGTGGCCAGAAGATCGGCGCTGTCGCCGCAATGGCCGGCGAGCTGCGCACCGAACACGCTGAAGCCGGCACGGTTGAGGCCGTTGCCGACGAAGCGCATTTCCGTCGGGGTGCCGGTCAGGCCGTGGATCAGGAGGACGCCGGAACGGCCGCCCGGGAGATGGAACTCGCTGGGTTTGATCATTGCTCGATTGCAGGCACGGAGCGGGCGCCAGGGACACGCCTGTGCGCAACGACCAGCATGCGCCGGGCGTCTTTCGGGCGGCTTTCCGCATGCCCTGGGGCCCGCATGGCGGGGCAAAGTCCCGGGCGCCGGTCCGGCCGTGCACGCTGCGCCTGCCCGACCGGCCGATGCGCAGCGCGCGCTAGACTGTCGCGCTTCACGACTGCCGAGCCTGCCGTGCCCCGCCTGTTCCTTGCCTCGCGATCGCCGCGGCGTGCCGAACTGCTGCGCCAGATCGAAGTCCCGTTCGAGGTCCTGGACGTGGAAGTCGAAGAACAGCCGCGCGCCGGCGAAGCGCCGCGCGACTACGTGCTGCGCGTGGCGCGCGACAAGACTGCCGCCGGACTGGCGCAGGTCGGCGCGCTGCCCGGTGCGGTCGTGCTCGGCGCCGATACCGAAGTGGTGCTGGACGATGCCATCTTCGGCAAGCCGGCCGATGCGGCGGCCGCGGCCGACATGCTGCGCCGGCTTTCCGCGCGCCGCCACCAGGTGCTGTCTGCGCTGTGGTGCATGGCGGGCTCGCGCAGGGAATCGGCCCTGTGTGTGTCCAGCGTCGAGTTCGCGCCGCTGGACGAGGCCGACATTGCCGCCTATGTGGCCACCGGCGAACCCTTCGGCAAGGCGGGCGCGTATGCCGTCCAGGGCCGCGCGGCGGCGTTCATCCGCCGCCTGGAAGGCAGCCATTCCGGTGTCATGGGCCTGCCGCTGCACGAGACGGCCATGCTGCTGCGGCACTTCGGCGTGTTCTGAGGCGGCGGCCGGGCCCCCGGCGCATATCGACAATCGTGCGTGCGGGCCGCTATAAGGGGTGTCCCTTTCCCTTCCCGCACCGCCATGTCCGAGGAAATCCTGATCAACGTGACCCCGCGCGAAACGCGCGTGGCGCTGGTCGAGAACGGCATGCTGCAGGAAGTGCACGTCGAGCGCGCCAGCCGCCGCGGCTATGTCGGCAACATCTACAAGGGCAAGGTCAGCCGCGTGATGCCCGGCATGCAGGCGGCCTTCGTCGAGATCGGCCTGGATCGTGCCGCCTTCCTGCATGCCTCGGACATCGTGCGGCCGACCGCGCCGCTGCCCGAGGATGGCGGCGAAGCCCCGCCTGGCGCGCCGCTGCCGACACCACCGATCAACGAACTGCTGCGCGACGGCCAGGAAATCATCGTGCAGGTGGTGAAGGATCCCATCGGGACCAAGGGCGCGCGCCTGACGACCCACCTGTCCATCCCCTCGCGCTACCTGGTGCTGCTGCCATACAGCAAGGTCCTCGGCGTCTCGGTGCGCATCGAGGACGAGAGCGAGCGCCAGCGCCTGAAGGAGCTGCTGGTGGAACTCACTTCCGGCCAGGCCGAACCGGCGGCAAACGACCCGGCCCCGCCGGCTGCCCGGCACGGCGTGCCCGAGCCGCCCGAGGTGGCGCTGCTGCCGCCCCCGCGTGCACTTGCCGCCGGCCTGACGCCGCGGCCGCTGGTGGCCGCCCTGAGCGCGGCGGCGCGTGGCGACCCGGAGGTCGGCTGGCCACAGGCCGGCCCGCCACCCATCACGAATCCTGCCAACGCGCAGCCCCGGCTTGCCGGTCTGGCGCAGCCGGCGGCGCCCCTGGCGGCACCCGGGAGCGTCGCCGCGCCCGCCCTGCGGCCGGTGCCGGCGCCCGTCGATCGGTTCGGCTACATCGTGCGTACCAACGCCGAGGGGCAGCCGCGCGAGGCCCTGGCCGAAGACATCGCCTACCTCGGCCGCCTGTGGAGCGTGGTGCAGGAGAACATTGCCCGCGCGAGCGTCGGCGAGCGCGTCTATGAAGACCTCAACCTGCCGTTGCGCGCGCTGCGCGACCTGATGCGCCCGTCGGTGGAAAGCGTGCGCATCGATTCGCGCGAGACGCTGGAGCGCGCGCTCGACTTCGTGCGCCGCTTCATGCCCGAGCTGGTCGACCGCGTCGAGCATTACCCGGGCGAGCGCCCGATCTTCGATCTCTACGGCGTCGAGGACGAGATCCAGAAGGCCCTGCGCAAGGAAGTCCCGCTGAAGTCCGGCGGCCACCTGGTCATCGACCAGACCGAGGCGATGACCACCATCGACGTCAATACCGGGGCCTTCCTCGGTTCGCGCAACCTGGAGGAAACCGTCTTCCGCACCAACCTGGAGGCGGCCCAGGCGGCGGCGCGGCAGCTGCGCCTGCGCAACCTCGGCGGCATCGTCATCGTCGATTTCATCGACATGGCCGACGAGGAACACCGCCGCCAGGTGCTGCGCCAGTTGCACAAGGCGATGGCGCGCGACCGCGCCAAGGCAACCGTCTATGACATGTCGGCGCTGGGCCTGGTGGAGATGACGCGCAAGCGCACCACCGAGAGCCTCGCCCGCCAGCTGTGCGAGCCCTGTCCGACCTGTTCGGGCCGCGGCATCCTCAAGACCGCCGAAACGGTCACCTATGAGATCTTCCGCGAAATCACGCGCGCCGTGCGCCAGTTCGAGGCCAAGCAGTTGCTCGTGCTGGCTGCGCCCCAGGTCGTCAACCGCATCCTCGAGGAAGATTCGGCCGCCGTCGCCGAGCTGGAAGAGTTCATCGGCAAGACCATCCGCTTCCAGCCCGAAGAGCACTATTCGCAGGAGCAGTACGATGTGGTGCTGCTGTAGCAGGCCTGCGCACGGTCGCCTGGCCCGCTGGCGCAGCGCGCCGCAGCCCGCAGCGTCAGGCGGCGCGCCGGCCGGATGGACCTGCACGCGCCGCGGACTTGCGGCCGTGCCCGCCGGCCGCTGCGATGGCGCGCTCGCGACGCGTCGATGAAGCGATCCGGCAAGTGGTGCCTGCGCCGGCTGCGCCTGGGACTGCTGGGCGTGTTGACCGCGCTGGTGATCACGCTGGGCGTGCTGGCCGGGCTGACCCAGCTGGTCATGCCCTGGCTTGCGGGTCATCCCGGACACGTCGAGCACTGGCTTGCGCAGCGCCTGGGGCGGCCCGTGCATGTCGAACGCGTGGACGGCGCCTGGGTGGTCGGCGGGCCGGTGCTGCAACTGGACGGCGTGGAGATCGGCGCCGGCAACGGCGCACCGGGCCTGCGCGTGCCGCAGGCGGAACTGGCCTTCGACCTGTTTGGCCCGCTGCGCCGTGGCGGCGCCCTGGTCGTGTTCCGCATGCGCGGGCTGGATCTGGACCTGGTGCATGACGCCGGCAGCTGGCGACTGCAGGGGCTGGAGCTGGGCGGCGGCTCGGAAGCGGTCTCGCTCGGCGCGCTGGACGCGCTGGAAGTGCGCGATCTCAGGCTCAAGGTCGCGATCCCGGCACGCGACGTGGAGGTCGCACTCACGGTGCCGACACTGCGCGTGTTCCAGCGCGGCGACACGCTGCGCGCCGCCGGACGCCTGTATCTTGCCGGCGCCGACGCGCCGGGCCTGCGTCTGGTGGCCGATTTCGCGCCGGCGACGCGCTCGGGTGTGGTCTACCTGGGCAGCGAGCAGCTCGACCTCGCCCGTCTGGACATGTTGCCGGCACTGACCGGGGTGCGCGCGCGCAGTGGCCGCGGCAATGTCGAGGCGTGGCTGCACGTGCAGGCAGCGCAGCTGGTCGATGTGCGCACCCGCGTGGACCTGGCCGAACTTGCGCTGCAGCCATCCGCAGCGCCCGGCGCTGCGCCGGATGCAGGTGCGCAGGCGCAGGTGGCACTTGCGCGCCTGGCCTTCACGGCGCGCTGGCAGCAGGCAGATGACGGCTGGAATCTCGACGTCGCCAGGCTGGGCGGCGAGGCTGCCAGCGCGTCCGGACGCATCGCCATCGAGCGGCGCGGGGGCGCGACGGCGCGCTGGCGTGCCGGCGCCCGCGATGTCGCGCTGGGCCCCGTGGCGGCACTGGCCGCGCTGGCGCCGCCGTTGCCGGCCGGAGCACGCCACTGGCTGCAAGAGGCCGCCCCGCACGGCACCCTGGCCTCGGCAACGTTCACCTGGAGCGGGCCGGAGCGACATGCGCTGAGCGCGTCGCTGCGCGCACTCGTGCTGGCGCCCGCCGGCGCGGTGCCCGGTGTCGCAGGCCTCGATCTCGACCTGGCCGGTGACGCACAGGCACTGTGGCTGCACATGCCTGCCCAGGCGCTCATCGTCAACTACCCGCACGTCTTTCGCCAGCCGTTCGCGTTCACCTCGTTCGGCGGCGACGTGGTGACCTGGCAGGAGGGCGATGGCAGGCACCTGGGCACCGACCGCCTGGCCTTCGAGGCTGCGGACTACGCCGGCGAGCTGCGTGGCGACGTGCTGCTGGCGGCCGGGCGCAAGCCCTTTCTCGACCTCCAGGCCGTGGTCACGCGCGCCACGGTGACCGCATCGCACCGCTTCTGGCCGATCAACGTCATGCCGCCCTCGGCGGTGGCCTGGCTGGATCGCGGACTGGTGGGCGGACGGGTCACCGGCGGGCGCGCCGCACTGCGCGGCGACCTGGCCGAGTGGCCGTTCCAAGGCCGTGGCGGGCGCATGATCGCGCGCGCCGAGGTGGCCGATGCGCGCCTGGAGTTTGCCGCCGACTGGCCGGTTGCCACCGGCCTGGAGGCGGTCGCCGAGTTCGTCAACGACGGCATGCACATCCAGGCCAGCGCAGGCGAAACCCTGGGTGTGGGTGTGCGCCAGGCCGAGGCCGGCATCGCCAACCTGGGCGATCCGGTGCTGGAACTCAGCGTCGCCGGCCAGGGCGGCGGCACGCGGCTGATCGACTACCTGCGCGCCACGCCCATTGGTGCGCGCTACCGTGACCAGCTCAAGGACGTCACGGTGGATGGCAAGGGCGAGGTACAGCTGGCCCTGACCCTGCCGATCGATGACACCGCTGCGCTCGCGCTCGATGGCCGGGTCGCGCTGCAGGGCGCGCGCCTCGCGGAAAAGGGCTGGGGGCTGGTGTTCGACGATGCACGCGGCGAGGTGCGCTTCGACCAGGCGGGCGTGGCCGCCAAGGGGCTGGAGGTGGGCTTCCGCAAAGCCCCGGCGCGGCTTTCGCTGGCCATCGGCAGCAGCGCGGTGCGCGATCCCGCACATGTGCTGGAAGCCGCGCTGGATGGCAACTACACGGCGCAGGTCGCGCTGGCGGACGTGCCGGCGCTGGCCCCGGCACTGGCCGACATCAGCGGGACGGCCGCCTGGACGGCGCAGCTGGCGATACCCGCGGCGGCGGCCGGCGGCAGCGCCAGGCTGCAGGTGGACAGCGACCTGCGCGGCATTGCCTTCGACCTGCCCGCGCCGCTGGCCAAGGGCGCCTGGGCGAGCCTGCCTTTCCACCTGGATCTGCCGCTGCCGCCACTTGGCCAGACCTTCGTGGCCAGCCTGGGCGACCTGGCGACCATCACCGGGCGCGTGCCGTCGCCGTCGCAGCCGTTTGCCGCGCGGGTCGAGTTTGGCGGCGTCGCCGCCAGTACCGGCCTGCCGGCCGAAGGCGTGGTCCTCGGCGGCCACCTTGGCACGCTGGCGGGCGGCGCATGGCTGCAGCGCAGCCGTGCGGACGGTGGTACGCGGCTGCTGCGCGGCGCGGACCTGCGCATCGACGACCTGCTGCTGTCCGGGCGCCAGTTCGCCGCCGTGCATCTGGTGCTCAGCGAGGATGCCGGCGCCACCACCCTGCGTTTCGACGCGCCGGCACTGGAGGGGCGCATCAAGCTGCCAGATGCCGCCGGCGCCAGCGTGGATGCGCGCTTCAGCCGCCTGCACTGGCCGGACCTGCCGGAGGGCGTGGAGGACAGCGCGGCATTCCTCGGTGACGTGGCACCGGCTTCGCTGCCCCCCTTGCGCGTGGCCATCGATGATTTCCGCCTCGGCGAGGCGCGCTTTGGTTCAGCGATGCTGCAGGCCCACCCGGTGGCGGACGGGATGCGCATCGACATGCTGGAAGCGCATTCGCCCAACATCGACATGACCGCGCGCGGGGACTGGACCGGCTTGCCCGGCAGCGACCGCTCGAAGTTCACCATCGTGCTGTCGGCCGGGAACCTCGGCGCCATGATGACGGCGCTGGGTTTTCCCGGCCTGATCGACGGCGGTCATACCCGCGCGACCATCGACGCGGCCTGGCCCGGTCCGCCCTCCGGCTTCGCCCTGGCCAAGCTCGATGGCACGCTGGCCATCGACATCGGCGAGGGCCGCATCCCCAACGTCGATCCCGGCGCCGGGCGCATCCTCGGCCTGTTCTCGCTGGCCGAGATTCCGCGCCGGCTCAGCCTGGATTTCAGCGACCTGTTCAAGTCCGGCTTCACCTTCAGCTCCATCGCCGGCGCGTTTCGCCTGGCCGATGGCAATGCCTACACCGACGGCCTGACCATCAAGGGCCCGGCGGCCGACATCGTGGTCAGCGGACGCACCGGCCTGCGCGCGCACGATTACGACCAGTACATGGACGTGACCCCGCACGCCGGCAGTGCCCTGCCGGTGGTCGGCGCGCTGGCCGCCGGCCCGGTCGGCGCCGCCGCCGGCCTGGTGGCCCAGGGCCTGCTCAACAAGCCGCTCGGCAAGGCCGTGGCGCGCCGCTACCACGTCACCGGCGACTGGGCCGATCCCCAGGTGACCCAGGTGAAGACCGCCCCCGCGCGGCGCCCGCCAGGGCCGCGTTGAGGCCCGGCTTGCGTGGCCCGGCCCGGCGCAGCGTCGCAGGCCGGGGCCACGCGCCCGACCGGCCCTGGCGACGCCGCTGCGGCAATCCGTCGGCCGCCCAGGACCGGGCTGCATCCGGACGGGTTTCCCGGCGCCGTTTGCGCCGGCGCCGGTTGTGCTCGAGCATGCGTGCCCCCACGTGATGGGCCTGACATTGCCGGGCGCGGCCTGCCGCGGCCTCCCCCTTTCCAGACCCCCAGCCCATGACCGAACTGATTGCCAGCGCCGAGCAGCGCCTGCTGCGTCCCGGCGGCCTCGCCACTTCCGACCTCGACGGCATCTTCGCGCGCCTGATGGGGCCTGCCATCGATGCGGCGGATCTCTACTTCCAGCATTCGCGAAGCGAGTCCTGGGTGCTGGAGGATGGCATCGTCAAGGATGGCAACCATGCCATCGAGCAGGGCGTGGGCGTGCGTGCGCTGGCCGGTGAAAAGGCCGGTTTCGCCTATTCCGACGAGATCGTGCTGCCGGCGCTGCTGGCAGCGGCCGGTTCGGCCCGCGCCATCGCCCGCGCGGGCGCCAGCGGTGTCGGCAGGCCGCTGGCACTGGCGCCGGTGCGCGCGCTCTATCCTGCGGATGATCCGGTGGATACCCTTTCCACCGAAGCCAAGCTGGCCGCCCTGCGCGAGGTCGATGCGGCCTGTCGCGCGGCCGATCCGCGCATCCGGCAGGTGATCGTCAGCCTGTCGGCCAGCCATGACACGGTGCTGATCGCCCATTCCGACGGCACTCTGGCGGCCGACGTGCGTCCGCTGGTGCGCATGAGCGTGCAGGTCATCGCCGAAGCGGGCGGTCGGCGCGAGGTCGGCACCAGCGGCGGCGGCGGGCGTTACGGTTTCCCGGAACTGCTCGCCAACGGGCGCGCGCAGGCGTTCGCCCGCGAGGCCGTGCGCGTGGCGCTGGTCAACCTGGAATCGGTACCGGCGCCGGCCGGCGTGATGCCGGTGGTGCTCGGACCGGGCTGGCCCGGCGTGCTGCTGCACGAGGCGATCGGCCACGGCTTCGAGGGCGATTTCAACCGCAAGGGCACCTCGGCCTTCGCCGGCATGCTCGGCGAAAGGGTCGCTGCCGATGGCGTCACCGTGGTGGATGACGGCACGCTGGCGGGGCGCCGCGGCTCGCTTTCGATCGATGACGAAGGCACGCCGACCCGCTGCACGGTGCTGGTCGAGAACGGCGTGATGAAGGGCTACATGCAGGACAAGCTCAACGCACGCCTGATGGGCATGGCGCCGACCGGCAACGGCCGGCGCGAATCCTTCGCCCACCTGCCGATGCCGCGCATGACCAACACCTACATGCTGCCCGGCGAGCGCGATCCGGGCGAGATCATCGCCTCGGTGCAGCGCGGCCTGTACGCCGTCAACTTCGGCGGTGGCCAGGTGGACATCACCAACGGCAAGTTCACCTTCTCGGCCAGCGAGGCCTACCTGATCGAGAACGGCAAGGTGACGCGCCCGGTGAAGGGCGCGACCCTGATCGGTTCGGGCGCCGAAGTGCTCAAGCGCGTGTCGATGATCGGCAACGACCTCAAGCTCGACGAGGGCGTGGGCGTGTGCGGCAAGGACGGCCAGAGCGTGCCGGTCGGCGTCGGCCAGCCCACGCTGCGCATCGATGCCATGACCGTGGGCGGGACCGCGTGAGCCGCAAGGGTGGGCGCGCGGCTGATCGATGCGGGCTGCCGGGTGTGCCCGACATGCGCGCCGGCGCTGCGCGGCTGCCTAGCTGGCCTGCGCGTCCGGCTGCACTCCGCGCAGGTAGCGGAACAGCTCGCGAAACGCATGCGGCGGCTTGTCGGCCTTGCGCTCGGCCAGCGCGTTGCGGACCAGCTGGCGCAGCTGCTGGCGGTCGGCGTGCGGGTACGCGACCATGAACTCGTTCAGCGCCTCGTCGCCGCCGTCGAGCAGGCGCTCGCGCCAGGTCTCCAGCCGGTGCAGGGCCGCGGCCACGCGATGGGTTTCGCTGCGGTCGTGCGCGATGATCCGCCGAATGGCTTCGAGTGACTCCTCATCAAGTTTGCGCAACTGCTTGGCAAGGAACTGGTTTTCACGTTTCCGAGCGCCGTGCGAACTGATCGCGCGGGTGCGCCGCACCTCATCGCGCAGGGCTTCCTCCAGCGGCACGCGCGCGAGTTCCGCCTCGCTCATGGCGGTCAGGGTTTCGGCCAGCCGGAGCACGTCCAGCGCCTCGCGGCGCTTCTGGCTGCGACTGGGCGGCCGCGGATCTTCCAACATTTCGTCTTCGTGCATCGCCTGAGGGTAGCCAGCAAGTGAACGCCATCGTCCTCGACAAAGATACCAGCTTGACCGACCTCGGCCGCCTGCAGGAAATCTCCGCCGACGTGCTGCGTCGCTGCAAGGCGGCCGGTGCCAGCGAGGCGGACGTGGCGGCGACCATCGATACCGGCCTGAGCGTCAATGTACGCCTTGGCGAAGTGGAGACCATCGAGCACACGCGCGACCGCGGCGTGGCGCTCACGGTGTGGTTCGGCAAGCGCAAGGGTTCGGCCAGTACCGCCGACCTCGACCCCGCCTCGATCGCGCAGACCGTGGAGCACGCCTGTGCGATCGCCCGCCATACCGAGGACGACCCGGCCAACGGCCTGGCCGATCCGGCCCTGCTGGCGCGCGACTTCCCGGACCTGGACCTGTGGCACCCCTGGGACATCACCGCCGAGGAAGCGGTGCGCCTGGCGGTGGAAATGGAGGACGCCGGCCGCGCCGTGGATGCGCGCATCGACAATTCCGATGGCGCATCCGTGCAGGCCAGCGCCACGCTGGCGGCCTATGCGAATTCGCATGGCTTCGCGGGCGCCGAGCGGGGCACCCACCATTCGCTGTCGGTGGCGCTGATCGCCAGCGATGCCAACGGCATGCAGCGCGATTACTGGTATGACAGCGTGCGCTCGGCCGCCGACCTGGTGCCCGTCGCGCAGATCGGACGCAAGGCGGCCGAACGCAGCATCGCCAGGCTCGGCGCGCGGCGCGTGCGTACCGGCGAATACCCGGTGCTGTTCGCGCCGGAAGTCGCGCGCAGCCTGATCGGCCACTTCATCGGCGCGGTCAGCGGCGGCGCCCTCTACCGCCGCGCGAGCTTTCTGCTCGATCAGCTCGGCAAGCCGGTGTTCCCGAACTGGATGCAGATCGCCGAGCGCCCGCACATCCCGCGTGGCCTGGCCTCCAGTGCCTTCGATGCCGAAGGCGTGGCCACGCACGATTCCGATCTCGTCACCGACGGGGTATTGGCCCGCTACATCCTTGGCAGCTACTCGGCGCGCAAGCTCGGCCTGCAAAGTACCGGCAACGCCGGCGGCGTGCACAACGTGCTGGTCAAGCCGGGCGCGGATGATTTCGCCGCCATGCTCGGGCGCCTGGGCACCGGGCTGCTGGTGACCGAGCTGATGGGGCAGGGCGTGTCGCTGATCACCGGCGATTATTCGCGCGGCGCGAGCGGCTTCTGGGTGGAGCAGGGCGAGATCGCCTACCCGGTGGAAGAGATCACCATCGCCGGCAACCTGGCCGACATGTTTTCCCGCATCGTCGCCGTCGGCGCCGACGTCGATCGGCGTTCGCACATCCTCACCGGCTCGATCCTGCTCGAACGCCTGACCGTGGCCGGCGAGGCCTGAGCTGCCGGCGCCCATGAACCGGGCCCAGCCCGATGCGGTCGGCACTTGACACCCCGATCCACGCGCGAAAGAGTGGATCATTCATCAGCGGAGCACCGCCATGAGCGAAGAAGACACCCTCACCACCGAGTCGCCGCCGGTCCTGACGCCCGCCTCGGACGAGGAGCGTACCTGGGCCCTGATCGGCCACCTGTCCGCGTTCGCGGCCTTCATCACCGGGGGCATCGGCTGCGTGATCGGGCCGCTGGTCGTGTGGCTGATCAAGCGCGACAGCATGCCCTTTGCCGCCGATCAGGCCAGGGAGGCGCTGAACTTCAACATCACGCTGGCCATCGCCATGTGCGCGCTGGCCCTGTTCAGCATCATCACCTTCGGCATCGGCCTGATCATTGCCTGGCCGATCGGAGCCGTGCTCGCGGTCGGCTGGTTCGTGCTCACGATCATCGCGGCGCTGAAGGCGAACGAAGGCGTGGCCTACCGTTATCCCTTCAGCCTGCGCCTGGTGAAATAGTCCGGCGCCGCCTGGCGGGCGCGCGCGTGCAGGTGCGCGACACCTGGATCGCGCAGGTCGCCTTCAGTGGTCGCGCTCGGCGGCGTAGTGGGCCAGCTCGTGCAGGCATTGCGCGGCCTGGCCCAGCGGCGTGATGGCGGCCAACGCGGCGGCCGTGAGCTGGTCCAGTTGCGCGCGCGAAGCCTCCAGGCCAAGGACGGCGGGATAGGTGGGCTTGCGCGCTGCGGCGTCCTTGCCGGCGGTCTTGCCGATCTGCTGGCTGCCGCCTTCGACGTCGAGCAGATCATCGCGAATCTGGAAGGCCAGGCCGATGGCGTGTCCGTAGCGGTCGAGCGCGGCGAGCGTGGCGTCGTCGTGGCAGCCGGCGGCGAGTGCGCCCAGGCGCACCGATGCGCGGATCAGCGCGCCGGTCTTGTACACGTGCATGCGTTCCAGCTCGCGCGCATCGAGAACCACGCCGACCGCCGCCAGGTCGAAGGCCTGGCCGCCGGCCATGCCCTGCGAGCCGCAGGCCACCGCCAGGCTGCGCAGCATGTCCAGGCGCGTGGGTGCATCCACGGCCAGCGCCGCATCATTGGCCAGCAGCTCGAAGGCGAGCGCCTGCAGCGCGTCGCCGGCGAGGATGGCCGTCGCTTCGCCAAACACGATGTGGCAGGTCGGCTGGCCGCGGCGCAGCGCGTCGTCGTCCATGGCGGGCAGGTCGTCATGGATGAGCGAATAGGCATGCACGAACTCGACCGCCACCGCAGCGGCATCGAGTGTGTCGAGGCCGGCCCCGCAGGCGCGGCCGCTGGCATAGACCAGCAACGGACGCAGGCGCTTGCCGCCGCCGAGCACGGCGTAGCGCATGGCGCGGTGCAGGTCGGTGGGCGGCTGGTCGGCGCCGGGCAGGGCACGCGCGAGCGCATCGTTGGCGCGCACGCGCAGCGCCTGCAGGGCGGCACCAAGTTGCATCTCAGGGCGTGTCGGGGGGCAACGGCTGGGCGGTTTCGGGCGCACCCGGATCGAGCAGCACGTTCACGCGCAGCCGGGCTTCTTCCAGCGCGCCCTGGCAATCGCGGTACAGGGCCACGCCGCGTTCGAAGGACTGCAGGGAATCGTCGAGACTGAGCTCGCCCTGTTCCATGCGCTGCACCAGGCGCTCGAGTTCATCGAGCGAGGCTTCGAAGCGGGCGATCTGCGACGTGTCGTCAGGGGTCTTCGGCATGGCCCGCACGCTAGCTCAGCAGGGCCGCAAGATCAATCATGCGCGGCGCTCAGCGGGCCTGCGCGGCGCGTGCCGACGGCCCGCGCAACCACTCCAGGCGTGCCCCCGCGGTCGCCAGGAGTTCGGCGCCCGCCACATCCAGCCACAGGTCGGCCACGGCAAGCAGGCGTCCTTCGTGGTCGAAGAGCAGCGGCAGGCGCGCGCGCTGCCAGGGCGGAATGCCGGCCTCCTGCAGCAGGTCGCGCAGTGCGCGACGCGGGCCATCGGCGTGCAGGCGCAGGCTTTCACCGCCGCTGCGAAAGCGCACCGTGAGCGGCCGCGCCAGGCGCACCGGCTGGCCGGCGCCGACCAGGCGCAGGCGGCCGAGGTCGGCGGGCAGGACGAGCTCGGCGCCGGCGAAGGCGGCCTGCCAGCCGGGCGCTGGCATCTGCAAGGGGGGCAGTGCGTAGAGGCGTTCGCGGTAGCGCCGCAGTTCGGCGTCGCGCCAGCGCACGCAGGGCAGGCGATCCTCGCGCGCCCCCTGCAGCTGGCGCGCCAGCTCGGCGACCTGGTGGCGCGTGGGTGGCGGCAGCGCCAACGCGCGCAGCCAGTGCCGCAGCACCGGATCACGCAGGGCTTCGGGCAGGGCCAGCCAGGCCGCCCAGTGCAGCGTGGCCGGGTCGCTGCCGCGGATGCGCTCCAGGGCCTGGCGCGCCTGCGCGTCGATGAAGTCCGCCGCCTGGCGCGCCCACAGCGCGCTCTGCGCGAGGCTGGCGGTGGCCGCCGGCCAGCGCCGGGTGAGCCGCGGCAGGATGTCCACCCGCAGGAAGCTGCGGTCGATCGCCGGGTCGTGGTTGGTCGGGTCGTCGATCCACTGCAGTGCCGCAGCCTCGGCCGCGGCGCGCAGGGTGGCGCGCGGCACGTCCAGCCACGGCCGCCAGGCATGGCCGGCGCCGAAGCGGCGCAGCGGTCGCATGGCGCCCAGGCCTTCCGGGCCGGCGCCGCGCAGCAGCTTGAGCAGCACGGTTTCCGCCTGGTCGTCCAGGTGCTGGGCGAAGACGATGATCTCGCCCGCATGCTGGGTCGCGCGGAGCGCGGCATGGCGGGCGCGGCGGGCGCGCGCTTCCAGGCCCAGCCCGGCGGTTTCAGGCACGCTGACCGCCTGCACGATCAGCGCGACGTCCAGCGCGGCGGCCGCGGCGCGGCAGTGCTCGGCCCAGGCGCGGCTGGCCGGCTGCAGGCCGTGATCCACGTGCACGGCGCGCAGGCCGCGGCGGCGCGCCTGCGGGCAGTGCGCAAGCACGTGCAGCAGCAGGGTCGAATCCATGCCGCCGCTGTAGGCGACCAGCAGGCCGCCGGCTGGCAGCGTGGCCAGCCCGCTGCCGATGGCGCGCGCGAGGGGCGGCGTCATCCCGCGTGCCGGTCCGGGCGCGCGGTCATCGGTCTTCATGGGGTCGCGTTGCCGCTCAGCCCCACGAACACACGATCTTGCCGCAATGGCCGGCATCCATCAGGTCGAAGCCCTTCTGGAAGTCGTCGATGTGCAACTGATGGGTCAGCACCTTGCCGAGCGGAAAACCCGACAGCAGCATCTGGGTCATCTTGTACCAGGTCTCGTACATGCGCCGACCGTAGATGCCGTGCAGGGTGAGGCCCTTGAAGATCACCTTGTCCCAGTCGATGCCCGCGCCATTGGGCAGGATGCCGAGCATGGCCACCTTGCCGCCGTGGTACATGCAACCGAGCATGTCGTTGAAGGCGCGCGGGTTGCCGCTCATTTCCAGGCCCACGTCGAAGCCTTCCATGTGCAGGTCCTTGACGACGTCCTTCACCGACTGCTGCGAGACGTTGACCACGCGCGTGGCGCCCATGTCGGCGGCGAGCTTGAGCCGATAGTCGTTGATGTCGGTGACCACGACGTTGCGCGCGCCCACGTGCTTGCAGATGCCGGCGGCGATGATGCCGATCGGGCCGGCGCCGGTGATCAGCACGTCCTCGCCGATCAGGTCGAACTCCAGCGCGCAGTGGGCGGCATTGCCGTAGGGATCGAAGAAGGCGGCCAGCTCGCTCGGCACCTGGTCGGGGATGGGCCACAGGTTCGAGGCCGGCACGGCAACGTATTCGGCGAACGCGCCGTTGCGGTTGACGCCGATGCCGACCGTGTTCGGACACAGGTGCTGGCGCCCGGCGCGGCAGTTGCGGCACACGCCGCACACGATGTGGCCCTCGGCGGATACCCGCTGGCCGAGCGCGTAGCCGCGCACGCCCGGGCCGATGTCGGCGATCTTGCCGACGAACTCATGGCCGATCACCAGCCCTGGCTTGATGGTGCGCTGGCTCCACTCGTCCCATCGGTAGATGTGCAGGTCCGTGCCGCAGATGGCGGTCTTCTCGACCTTGATCAGCACCTCGTTGGGGCCGATCTCGGGCACCGGCACTTCTTCCATCCACATCCCCCTGGCGGCGTCGCGCTTGACCAGGGCCTTCATCGTCGCTTGCATTTCGTACTCCCGCTGGAGAGCCTGCGATTATAGGGACTGCCGGGCACGCGCGATGCGCCGGGCCGGGCGATCCACGGCCGTTCGTGGAACAATCCGGCCATGCCCGAGGACCTGCGACCGCCTGCGATCTTCCTGATGGGACCGACCGCGAGCGGCAAGACGGCGCTTGCCTGCCGGCTCGCCGAGCAGTTCGGACTGCAGCTCGTGAGCGTGGATTCGGCCCTGGTGTACCGCGGCCTGGACATCGGTGCGGCTAAGCCGGATGCGGCGACCCTGGCGCGTCATCCGCACCGCCTGATCGACATCCGCGAGCCCACCGATGCCTACTCGGCGGCCGGGTTCCGCGACGATGCGCTGGCGGCGATGGCGGACATCACGCGCGCCGGCGCGGTGCCGCTGCTGGTCGGTGGCACCGGGCTCTATTTCAGGGCGCTGGAGCGTGGCCTCTCCGACCTGCCGGCGGCCGATCCGGCCCTGCGCGCGGCGCTGGCGGCCGAGGCCGAATGTTCCGGCTGGCGCGCCCTGCATGCGCGCCTGGCGCGGCTCGATCCGCGCGCCGCCGCGCGCATCGGCGCGGATGATGCACAGCGCATCCAGCGCGCGCTGGAGGTGATCACCCTGAGCGGCCGCCCGCTGTCCGCGCAGCAGGGCGCGCCGCGGCCGCGCCTGCCCTGGCGCATCCTCAAGCTGGCGCTGGTGCCGGTCGAGCGTGGCCCCCTGCGCCAGCGCATCGGCGAACGCTTCGACGCCATGCTGGCGGCCGGTTTCCTCGCCGAGGCCGCGCGCCTGCGCGCACTGCCCGGCTGGCACGCCGACCTGCCGGCGATGCGCGCGGTCGGCTATCGCCAGGCCTTTGCCTTCCTCGATGGCCAGGTCGATCAGGCGCAATTCCGCGAGCGGGCCATCCATGCCACGCGCCAACTTGCCAAGCGCCAGATCACCTGGCTGCGCAGCGAGCTCGATGCGCGCTGGCTGGACCCGGACAGGCCCGACCTCACTGCCAGGGCGGTGGATGCCGTGGCGCGCTTCCTGCCCGCCGGCGCGGCGAGCGCCGGCGACGTTTTCTTCCCTGCGGCAAGCCGCTAAGATGCCGTGTGGCTGAATGCGGCTTGAATCAAGCGGGCGCAAGGCACATCGAACGCGCCCTCCCCGGGGTGGCGCGCAGGGAATCGTCGGGAGAACAAAAACATGGCAAAGGGGCAGTCCTTGCAAGATCCATTTCTGAATGCGTTGCGGCGCGAGCGGGTGCCGGTGTCGGTGTATCTGGTCAACGGCATCAAGCTGCAGGGGACGATCGAGTCCTTCGACCAGTTCGTGGTGCTGCTGCGCAACACGGTCAGCCAGATGGTCTACAAGCACGCGATTTCCACCGTGGTGCCGGCCCGCAACGTACGCATGGGCGCGCCGGACGCCGCAGCCGAGCACGGCCATGCCGGCGCGGGCGAGCCGGCGTCGATCGCGGAAGGGGAAAGCTGAGCAGAACCCGGCTCGCGGGGTGCAGCGCACCCGGCAGCGCAGGTCGGGACTGCGCCGGTGCACGCTTGAATCCCCTGCGGATGCCCGCATGAAGGGGAGCACTGCCCGGTCGCATGCCTGCGCCCGGTTCCGCTCTGACCCAATCGGGGGATAGCCCACTGTTCGAACGATCCAGGAAGGGTGAACGCGCCTTGCTGCTGCTGCCGCAGCTGGCCGGCGCGCACGATCCCGCCGCGCTTGTCGAGTTCACCGAACTGGCACGCTCGGCCGGTGCCAGCGTGGTCGGCAGCCTGGGCGCGCGCATCGAGCGGATAAACCCGCGCTATTTCGTCGGCAGCGGCAAGGCCGAGGAACTGAAGATGCACCGCCAGGCGCTGGACGCGGACCTCATCCTCGTCAACCACGCCCTGAGCCCGGTGCAGGAACGCAACCTCGAGCGGCTCACCGAATGCCGCGTGGTCGATCGCACCGGCCTCATCCTCGACATCTTTGCCCAGCGCGCCCGTTCGCACGAGGGCAAGCTGCAGGTGGAGCTGGCCCAGCTCAAGCACATGTCCACGCGCCTGGTGCGCGGCTGGACCCACCTGGAGCGCCAGCGCGGCGGCGCGATCGGCCTGCGTGGCCCGGGTGAAACCCAGCTGGAAATGGACCGCCGCCTGCTCGGCGAGCGCGTCAAGCAGCTGCAAAGGCGCATGCAGAAGGTCGAGACCCAGCGCGCCACCGCACGCCGCTCGCGCAGTCGCAATGCCTTGCCGGTGGTGGCCCTGGTGGGCTACACCAACGCCGGCAAGTCCACGCTGTTCAATACCCTGACCGGCGCCGACGTGTATGCCGCCGACCAGCTGTTCGCCACTCTCGATCCGACCCTGCGGCGCCTGGATGGCCTGGCCTGCGGGCCGATCCTGCTGGCCGACACGGTAGGCTTCATCCGCGACCTGCCGCATGACCTGGTGGCAGCCTTCCGCTCGACCCTGGCCGAGGCGCGCGATGCGGATCTGCTGCTGCATGTCGTCGATGCCGGCGACGGCGAACGCGATCAGCGCATCGCCGACGTCGAGACCGTGCTGGCCGAAATCGGCGCGGGCGACCTGCCGCAGGTGCTGGTGTTCAACAAGATCGACCTGCTGGATGCCGAGCCCGCCGACGGCGAGGCTGGTGCGCCGCAGGCGCGAAACACGCCGAGCAGCATCACGCCGCGACTGGATTATCTGGATGGCGGGCGGTTGCCCCGCGCCTGGCTGTCCGCGCGCGACGGCGTGGGCCTGGATGGCCTGCGCGAGGCCATCGCCGGCTGCCTGGGCGCGCAGCGCGTGCAGGCCGACCTGCACCTGCCGTCCGACTGCGGGCGCCTGCGCGCACGCCTGCATGCGCAGGGCCTGGTCGCCGGCGAGGCGGCCGAAGAAAGCGGCTGGCGCATCCGCATCGACGCACCGCGCAACCTGGTGGAGCCGCTGTTCGGCCTGCCGCACGGCGACGGCGAATGGCTGCGACGACACGTCGGATGAGACCCGCCGGCTTGCTGCCCGGCAAGGCGCTCCCTACAATCCTGCAACCCCCACAGGGTGGCGCGCGACCGTTGCCGGCTGGCGCGCCGGGTCGCCGACCGGCGACGTGGCCCCCGGGCTGCCACACACACCGACGCGGGCGTCCAGGCGTCACCCCTCCAACTGTTTTCCCGACGTGGCCGGCTGGCGGCGAAAGAGGTATGAGCGATGGCTTGGAATGAACCGGGCGGCGGCAAGCAGCGCGATCCATGGCGCGATGGCGGCGGCTCACAGGAGTGGGAAGCGCTGCTGAAGCGGCTTCGCGCGCTGTTCAACCGCTTTGGCGGCGGCAGCGGGGGTGGCATCGGCATTGCCATCATCGGCATCTTCATCGCCTGGTGCGTGTTCGACAGCGTGGTGCGCGTGAACGCGAGCGAAAGCGCGATCGTGCTGCGTTTCGGCGAGTTCTCGCGCCTGATGACGCCGGGCATCAGCTTCAAGTTCCCGCGTCCCATCGAATCGGTGGTGCGCGTGGATGTGGGCCAGGTGCGCCAGACCACCGACCAGGTCCGCATGCTGACCCGCGACGAGAACATCGTGCTGGTCGATTTCAACGTGCAGTACCAGGTGCGTGATGCCGAGCAGTTCGCCTTCGGCGTGCGCGACCCGGATGCCACCCTCGGCCAGGCCGCCGAAAGCGCCGTGCGCGCGGTGATCGGCGGCAACAGCATGGACACCATCCTGTCCGGCCAGCGCACCGAACTGATGGCCCGGGCCAAGGAGATCCTCCAGGCGACGCTGGACCAGTACAAGACCGGGCTGGTGCTGACCGAACTCAACTTCCAGAACGTGCGCCCGCCACCGGAAGTGAAGGATGCCTTCGACGACGCCAACCGCGCCCTGCAAGACAAGCAGCGCGTGGAAGAGGAAGCCAAGGCCTACGCCAGCCGCGTGGTGCCCGAGGCGCGCGGTGACGCCGCCATCATCCGCGCCGAAGCGGAAGGCTACCGCAGCGAGCGCATCGCCCGCGCCCAGGGTGACGCGGCGCGCTTCAACCTGGTCGAGGCGCAATACCGCGCCGCGCCCGAGGTCACGCGCAAGCGCCTGTACCTGGAAACCATGGAAGACGTCGTGCAGCACACGCCCAAGGTCATCGACCTGTCTTCGGGCAAGAACATCCTCAACCTGCCGCTGGGGCCGCGTGCGCCGCAGGCCGGCAACGCGGCCGTCGTGAACGAAGCCGTGAACGCGGACAACCAGAACAAGGGGGGGCAGTGATGCGCATCGGATGGATCATCGCCGTGCTGGCCGTGCTGCTGATCGGCGCCAACTCCGTGTTCGTGGTGAACGAAGGGCAGATGGCGATCAAGGTGCAGCTCGGTCGGATCGCCCAGACCGGCTACGCGCCGGGGCTGCATTTCAAGCTGCCCTTCGTGCAGAACGTGATGCACTTCGACAAGCGCATCCTGACCCTGGAATCGGCGCCCGAGCGCTACCTGACCTCGGAGAAGAAGGACGTCAACATCGACTTCTTCGTCAAGTGGCGCATCGAGGATCCGGCCAAGTTCTTCGTTTCCGTCGCCGGCGACGAAACCCGCGCGCAGCAGCGCATCGGGCCGATCGTCAAGGAAGGCCTGCGTACCGCGGTCAACTCGCGCACGCTGCAGGAACTGGTGTCCGGCGGCCGTTCGGACATGACCCAGCACCTGGTCAGCGAGGTGAGCCGTGCCACGCAGAGCCTGGGCATCCAGATCGTGGACCTGCGCATCAAGCGCATCGACCTGCCCGAAGACGGCACGGTCATCGGTTCGGTTTACGAACGCATGCGTTCGGAGCGCAAGAAGGTCGCCAACCAGTTGCGCGCGGAGGGCTCGGAAACCGCCAAGACGCTGCGCGCCGACGCCAACCGCCAGGTGCAGATCCTCAACGCGGAAGCCTACCGTGACGCGCAGGAATCACGCGGTGAGGGTGACGGGCAGGCATCGGAAATCTACGCCGCATCCTATGGGCGCAACCCCGAGTTCTATGCCTTCTATCGCAGCCTGGAGGCCTATCGAACGGCCTTCAATGCCAGCAACGGGACCTTCGTGCTCGATTCCAAATCCGAGTTCCTGCACTTCCTGATCGAAAGCAAGTAGCGGCGGCCCCATGTGGAGCGAGCTGTTCGCTGCATTGTGCCTGGTGGCGGTGATCGAAGGTCTGTTCCTGCTGGTTGCCCCCGACCACTGGAAGCGCATGGCCGAACAGATGCGCCAGCTCGACGGGCGCACGCTGCGCATCATCGGCGGCGGCATGGTCGGCGTCGGCCTGGTACTGCTGCAGTTCGTGCGCTGAGTCGCGGGCGGGCGGGCCGATTCAGGCCCTGGGTCCCGGCGTGCGCCGGGACGACGCGGTGGCACGCTTGCGTGGAAGGCATCGCGGCGCGCGCGGAGCGCATCGCGGCTCAAGCCACGCCCACAACGGCAAGGGGAATTGCAAGGCACGTGGGAGGGACTTCAGTCCCGATGCCGCGTGAAAGTTCGATGCTGTGGGAGGGACTTCAGTCCCGATGCGCCTGCGCCTCGAAGGCATCGCGGCTGAAGCCACGCCCACAACGGCAAGGGGAATTGCAACGCACGTGGGAGGGACTTCAGTCCCGATGCTGCGGGAAGTCCCCTGCCGTGGGAGGGACTTCAGTCCCGATGCGCCTGCGCCTCGAAGGCATCGCGGCTGAAGCCGCTCCCACAAGGCAAGCGGGATCGCAACGCATGTGGGAGGGACTTCAGTCCCGATGCCGCGTGAAAGTTCGATGCTGTGGGAGGGACTTCAGTCCCGATGCGCCTGCGCCTCGAAGGCAGCGCGGCTGAAGCCGCTCCCACAAGGCAAGCGGGATCGCAACGCATGTGGGAGGGACTTCAGTCCCGATGTTGTGGGAAGTCCCCTGCCGTGGGAGGGACTTCAGTCCCGATGCACCTGCGCCTCGAAGGCATCGCGGCTGAAGCCGCTCCCACAAGGCAAGCGGGATCGCAACGCATGTGGGAGGGACTTCAGTCCCGATGTTGTGGGAAGTCTCCTGCCGTGGGAGGGACTTCAGTCCCGATGCTGCGGGAAGTCCCCTGCTGTGGGAGGGACTTCAGTCCCGATGCCTTGCCTGGGGAACCCGGTACAGCGTGCGGTAGCTGGCTGCGCCGTTGCGACAGGCACCGGGTCCCGGCGTGCGCCGGGACGACGCGGACAAGGCTGCGAGCCACACTTCCATCGTCATCCCGGCGCAGGCCGGGATCCGGCGACCTGGGCGTGGCGGCGCAGGAAGGCGCTGGGGCCAGCGGCTTTGATGGGGCTGTGCGGGATGAGACACTGGGCGCCGGTGTTCGCCAGGAGGGCGGGATGGGCAGGGTGCCGCAGGCCGGATGGCCGGGTGCGCGATGGATCGCGGGCCGGGTCACCGACGTCGCCCCCGTGGCGGGGCGCATCATCGAACAAGAAAGGGCCAGAGCAATGGGCAAGTCGGTAGTAATCCTCGGCGCGCAATGGGGCGACGAAGGCAAGGGCAAGATCGTCGACCTGCTGACGCAGGACATCGGCGCGGTGGTGCGCTTCCAGGGCGGCCACAATGCCGGCCACACGCTGGTGATCAACGGCAAGAAGACGGTGCTGCACCTGATCCCCTCGGGCATCCTGCGCGAAGGGGCGCTGTGCCTGATCGGCAACGGCGTGGTGCTGTCGCCGGCGGCGCTGCAGAAGGAAATCGCCGAACTGGAGGCGGGCGGCGTCGAGGTGCGCTCGCGCCTCAAGGTGAGCCCGGCGACGCCACTCATCATGCCCTACCACATCGCGCTGGATCAGGCGCGCGAGAAGGCGGCCGGCGGCAAGGCCATCGGCACCACCGGGCGCGGCATCGGGCCGGCCTACGAGGACAAGGTCGCGCGGCGCGGCATCCGGGTGGCCGACCTGCATTACCCGCAGCAGCTCGGCGAACTCCTGGGTACCGCGCTCGACTACCACAACTTCGTGCTGACGAAATACCTCGGCGCCGAGGGGGTGGATTACCAGCAGATCCTGGATGAGGCACTGGCCTTCGGCGACTACATCGAACCGATGAAGTCCGACGTTGCCGGCATCCTGCACGACCTGCGCGCGGCCGGGAAGCGCGTGCTGTTCGAGGGCGCACAGGGTGCGCTGCTGGATATCGACCATGGCACCTATCCCTACGTCACCTCGTCGAACACCACCATCGGCGGCGCGCTTGCCGGCGCGGGGGTTGGCGCGGACTTCATCGACTACGTGCTCGGCATCGCCAAGGCCTACGCCACGCGGGTCGGCAGCGGCCCGTTTCCGACGGAGCTGGACGACGAAGTCGGCCAGGGCCTGCGTGACCGCGGCCAGGAATACGGCGCCTCGACCGGCCGCCCGCGCCGTTGCGGCTGGCTGGACATCGTCGCGCTGAAGCGCGCGGTGGCCATCAACGGCATCTCGGGTCTGTGCATCACCAAGCTCGACGTGCTGGACGGCATGGACAAGCTGAAGGTGTGCATCGCCTACCAGTATCGTGGCAAGCGCACCGAGTACGCGCCGCTCGACGCTGCCGGTTGGGAAGAGTGCACGCCGGTGTACCTGGAGTTTCCCGGCTGGGAAGAATCCACCCACGGCATCACCGAGTGGAACCGCCTGCCGCCGGCCGCCCGTGCCTATCTGCGCGCCCTGGAGGAACTGGCCGGCTGCCCGCTGGCGATCGTCTCCACGGGCCCGGATCGCGACGCCAATATCGTGCTGCGCGACCCGTTCGGTTGAGCGGATATCGGGCGCACCCTGCGCGCGCGTGCTGGCGCGGGCGCGGCCCCGCCATCGGCGCAGGGCTGCCCACCCTGCGCGTGCCCAACGCAGCGCGGTGGCCTGGCGCCTTGCCGGCGATGGCCGCGCAGGGGCGGGTGCTTGCGCGACTTCGCCGCGCGGCCGCGCCTCCGTCCGCCACGGAAGCGGCTAAACTTCAGGCTTTCCGTGTCTGGATTCCCGCGTCGGCATGAAACCCGCACGATCCTGTCCGCTCGTCCGGTTCGTGGGGCTTCGCCGGTGCCTGCCGGTACTGGCGCTGGTGTCGGGGTTGGCGCTGCTGGCCGGTTGCGCCGTCAATGTGCCGAAGCTGCCCCAGGAAATGCCTGCCGCCTGGCAGCATGCGCTGCAGGCGAATGCGGCGCCGGCACCTGACCTGCGAGGCTGGTGGCACGCGTTTGACGACCCGCGGCTGGATGCATTGGTGAATGCGGCCCTGGCGGACAACCTGGCCATCGGCGAGGCGGTGCTGCGCATCGAGGCGGCACGTCTGCTGGCCGCGCACGCGGGCACGCCGTATCGTCCGCTGCTGAGCGCGCACACCCAGTCCGAACCGACGCCGGACAGCAGCGCGAGCTATTTCCAGTTCGGCTTCGACGCGAGGTGGGAGCTTGCCCTGTTCGGTCGTGGGGAAAGCCGGCATCGGCTTGCCGATGCGAACCTTGGCCTGGCCGAAACCGCGGCGCAGGCGGCGCGCGTCAGCACGGTGGCCGAGGTCGTGCGCGCCTGCGTGGAGCTGCGCGCCGCCGAACAGCGCCTGGACCTCTTGCAGCGGGCCGCCACGCTGGCGACCGACGAACGCGCCCTGGTCGCCACGCGCCAGCGCCTGCGGCTGGCCTCGGCGACCGACCTGGCGAACGCCACGGCAGCCGTGGCGACCGCGGAGGCGGCGCTGCATGAGCCGCGCCTGGCCATCGACACGACCCTGCAACAACTGGCCGTGCTGCTCGGGCGTGACCGTCCCGATCCGGCCTGGGCCGAACCCGGACCGCCCCTGGTGGTGGCGGCGACGGCCGTCGGCACGCCACCGGTCGAGCTGCTGCGTACCCGCCCGGAGATCCGCCAGGCCGAGTTCGCCGTGCTCGAAGCGGCCGGCAAGGCCGGCCTGGCCAGCGCCGACCGCTTTCCGCGCATCGGCCTGGGCGGCTCGCTGACCTACTCGTCCAAGGCGCTCGGCGGGTCACGCCTGTCAACCACCGACAGCATCGTCAGCATCGGCCCGGCCATCGACATGCCGCTGTTCGACTGGGGCATGCGCCAGGCGCTGGCGGATGCGCGCGGACGCGAGCTGGAGGCCAGCGTGCTGGCCTATCGCCAGGCCGTGCTGCAGGGCGTGGCGGAAGTGGAAACCGCGCTGGCCACCCTGGAACAGCAGCGCGCCCGTGCCGCGGCGCTGGCACGCGTGGTGGATGCCCGCGCCGGCGCCGATGCGGCCAGCGCGCAGCGCAAGGCACTGGGCCTGGCCGACGGCAGCGAGCGGGTGGCCACCGGCACGGCGCTGGTCGAAGCGCGCCTGGAAGCCAGCGCCGCGCAACGCGCCCACAGCCTGGCCTTCATTGCACTGTACAAGGCGCTCGGCGGCGCGCCGCTGCCTGCCGGGGTCACGCCCTGATGGTGCCGCTGGCGCGCAAGACCCTGCTGTACGAATGGCGCCGCTTCCTGCCCTCGGCGGTGGCGGTGGCCTTCTGCGGCCTGCTGCTGCTGGTGCAGGCGGCGCTGGTGCTCGGCATCTTCGGCAGCGCGGCCGTGTACATCGACCGCTCCGGCGGGGATCTGTGGATCGGCTATCCGGGCACGCAGACGGTGGAGCTTGGCCGGTCGATCCCGCACGAGGCCCGCCTGCGCGCCCTGATGGATCCGGATGTATTGCGCGTGGAACCGTTCCGCTGGGTGGATGGCGACTGGCGCGGCCCGGCCGACAAGGGCGGCGTTTCGGTGTTCGTTTCCGGCATCGACACGCGCCCCGATGCGCTGATGTTTTCCGAAGTCTTGTCCCCGCCGCTGCGCGCACGGCTGGACGAGCCGGGCGGCGTGGTGGTGGATCGCGCCGATCTGGACAAGCTCGGGCTCGGCGTGGGCGGCAGGGCGATCATCAACGGCCAGCCGGTGCACGTGGTGGGCGTGGGCAACGGCCTGCGCGCGCTGGGCGGGGTCAACATCCTCACCTCGCTGGCGACCGCCGCGCGGCTCGATGTGGATGCGACGGACGATGAGGTGGCCTACTACGTGGTGAAGCTGCGCGATCCGGCGCAGGCCGAGGCGGTGGCCGCGCGCCTGCAGCCCGGCGGCGCGACACCGCGCTATCAGGTCTGGACGCGCGACGATTTCGCGCGGCGTGCCATGACCTACTGGATGTTCGAAACCGGCGCCGGTGTCGGCGTGCTGTTCCTCGCCCTGGTGGTGTTCCTGGTTGGCGCCGTGATCACCAGCCAGACCCTGATGGGCGCCGTGGCGGGCTCGATCCGCGAATACGCCACCCTGCACGCACTCGGCGTGGGGTTCGCGGCGCTGCGTCGCGTGGTGGTGGAGCAGGCCGCCTGGGTCGGCGCCTGCGGCCTGGTCGCAGGCGGCATTGCCACCGTGCTGGTCATGGCGCTGGCGCACCGCAATGACGTGCCGGCCCAGCTCGATCCGATCATCGTGGTCGTCTGCGCCGTGCTGGTGATGGGCATCGCGCTGGTGTCCGGCCTGATGGCAATGCGCACCCTCAACCGCGCCGATCCGGCCACCTTGCTGCGCTGATGGCCGCGCTGATCGCCGAGGGTCTGGTCAAGTCCTTCGTCACCGGCAAGGTGCGCACCGACGTGCTGCGCGCGCTTTCGGTAGCGATGGAGGCGGGCGAACTGACCCTGGTTTCCGGGCCCTCGGGTTGCGGCAAGAGCACGCTGCTGGCGATCCTGAGCGGGCTGCTGCGCCCGGACGCCGGCCGGGTGCTGGCGCTGGGCGAGGATCTCGGCCGGCTCGGGGCGCGCGAACTGGAGCGCTTCCGCCTGCTGCATACGGGTTTCGTGTTCCAGGGCTTCAACCTGTTTCCGGCCCTGAACGCGGTGGAGCAGGTCGCCCTGCCGCTCGGTTACCTGGGCATGAGCGATGGGCTGGCCCGGCGCCGCGCCGTCGCCGCGCTGGAGGAAGTCGGCTTGGGCTCGCGCATGCGCCTGCGCCCGGCCGAACTTTCCGGTGGCGAGAAGCAGCGCGTGGCGATCGCGCGTGCGCTGGCCAAGGAACCGCAGCTGCTGTTCGCCGATGAGCCGACCAGCGCGCTGGATGCCGGCAACGGCCAGATCATCATCGGTATCCTGCACGCCATTGCCCGCGAGCACGGCGCCACGGTGCTGTGCGTCAGCCACGATCCGCGCCTGGTCGCGCATGCCGATCGCGTGCTGGCCATGGAGGATGGCACGATACTGTCTGATTCGCGGCCCGCGCCTGCGGCCGCCAAGGGGGATATCCGATGAGCATGACCCGCGTCCGCTGGCTGGCCGCTGCGCTGTGTGCGCTGCTGGTGGCGTGTTCCGGCGGCCCGGCGCCGCCCACGACGCCACCACCCGGTGCCTGGCTGGCCATGGCCCGCGGGCAGGTGGACGTGGAAGGCGGCCTGGTGCACGTGGTGGCACAGCGCGATGGCCAGTTGGCCAGCGTGACGGCGCAGGCGGGCGAGACGGTCGTCGCCGGTGCGGTGCTGGCCAGTCTGGACCAGCGCCACGCCGAGGCCGAGGTGGCCACGGCCGAAGCGGCCCTGGCCGAAGCCGAGGCCCGTGCCAGGGTGGCGCGCGCGCACCTGCCGCAGGCGCGGGTTGCCGCGCGGCGGCTGGGCGAGGCGGCAGCCACCGGCGCCGCCACCGGCCAGGCCGCGGATGAAGCGCAGACCAACCTTGCCGTGCTCGACGCCGAAGCCGGCGCGGCAGACGCCGCGGTGAAGATGGCGCACGCGCAGCTCGCCGCGGCGCGCCTGGAACTGGATGCCGGCCTGATCCGCGCACCCGTCGCCGGGCGCATCGTGGCGCGTTCGGCGGGCGTCGGCGACACCGTGTCCGCGCACGCCGGCACGCCGCTGTTCACCCTGCTCCCGGAACGCCAGCGCATCGTGCGCGCCGAACTCGACGAGGCCTGGGTGGATGTGGTCAAGCCCGGCATGACGGCCAGCGTGGTGCGCGATTCCGGCGTCGGTCCGAGCGTCCAGGCGACCGTTCTGCGCGTGGGCGAGGTCTTCGGCCCCAGCCGCCTCGCCGAGGACCCGGTCGAGCGCGCCAGCGCGCGCGAGGTGGAATGCGTGCTGGAACTCGATGAGGCATCGACGCTGCGCATCGGGCAACGCGTCCTCGTGCGCTTCCCGAAAAACCCCGGCTGAGGTCGCGGCGGCGGCGCAAGCCTGCGTCGGGGCCGGGCGGATGGGCGTGTTGCGCAGGTCGGCCCTGCGCGGCCAACCGATGGCTCGCACGGCGCGCCCAGGGAGGATGGCGCGCGACGAAAGCCGCCGGAAAGACGCGCGCCGCTAGGCTCGTCGACGATCGGATTACCGGAAGTATCGGCTTGTCTGCGTGGATCATCCTGTGCGATTTCGACGGCACGATTTCGCTTGCCGATGTCACCGATGCCCTGCTGGAGCGTTTTGGCCAGCCGGGCTGGCGTGCGCTGGAGACGGCCTGGCAACGCGGTGAGATCGGTTCGCGCGCGTGCATGGCGGGTCAGGTGGCCCTGCTCGATGCCGACCGCGCCGAACTGGATGCCTTCCTCGATGAGCTGCCGATCGATCCGGCCTTTCCGGCCTTCGTGACGGCGGTGCAGGAGGCCGGCATCAGCCTGACCGTCGTCAGCGACGGCATCGACCACGCCATCCGGCGCGTCCTGGAACGGCATGCGCTCGGCCACCTGCCGGTGCTTGCCAACCGCCTGGAGGCGCACGGCGAGCGCAGCTGGCGCCTGGCCTTCCCGTACGCGGTCGCAACCTGCAGCAGTGGCAACTGCAAGTGCGCGGTTGCCGGGCGGGCGCATGTCGATCGCCAGCGCGTGCTGTTGATCGGCGACGGGGCCTCGGATTTCTGTGTCGCCGGCGAGGCCGACCTGGTGTTTGCCAAGGATCGCCTGGTCGAACATTGCCTTGCGGCGGCGATCCCGCACCGCGCCATCACCGGCTTCGCCGACGCCATCGATCTGTTGCCGCTGCTCGCAGGCGACGCATCGGTTGCCGCCTGAGGCGATGCCAACCATTGCAGCCGGCAAGCGTCCGGCCATTCCAGGAGACTGCCTTGAATCTTGAATTGCCCAAAGCCGTGCTGGCCGCGGCCGATGACGCCGCCTTGCTGGCCGACGAGGCGCGCTACTGTTCGTTCGGTGACACCGTGCATTACACCGAGCCGCCGAAGATCTTCGCCCACTGCGAGGGCAGCTATCTCTACGACGGCGCCGGCACGCAGTTCCTCGACCTGCAGATGTGGTATTCGGCGGTCAACTTCGGCTACGCCAATCCGCGCCTGAACGACGTGCTCAAGCGCCAGATCGACATCCTGCCGCAGGTCGCCAGCCAGTACCTGCACCCGACCAAGATCGAGCTGGCCCGGACGATTGCCCAGGACGCCGAGCGCAAGTGGGGCCGCAAGGGCCGCGTGCACTTCAATGTCGGCGGTTCGCAGTCGGTCGAGGACTCGCTCAAGATCGTGCGCAACGCATGCCACGGCAAGAGCCTGATGTTCGCCTTCGAGGGCGGCTACCACGGGCGCACCCTCGGCGCCTCGGCGATCACCTCCAGCTACCGCTACCGGCGTCGCTACGGGCACTTCGATCGCGCGCAGTTCATCGAATTCCCCTACCACTTCCGCGGCCCCAGGGGCATGAGCAAGGAAGAGTACGGCGAATACTGCGTGGCCAAGTTCGAGCGCCTGTTCGAGACCGAATACAACGGTGTGTGGGATCCCAAGGCCGGCCAGTGCGAGTACGCCGCGTTCTACATCGAGCCGATCCAGGGCACCGGCGGCTACGTCATCCCGCCGCCGAACTTCTTCACTGGCATCAAGCGCGTGCTCGACCAGCACGGCATCCTGTTGGTGGTGGACGAGATCCAGATGGGCTTCTTCCGCACCGGCAAGCTGTGGGCGATCGAGCATTTCGGCGTGCAGCCGGATGTACTGGTATTCGGCAAGGCGCTCACCAACGGCCTCAATCCGCTGGCCGGCGTGTGGGCGCGCGAGGAGCTGATCAGCCCCGAAGTGTTCCCGCCCGGTTCCACCCATTCCACGTTTGCCTCCAACCCGCTCGGCACCGCGGTGGGCCTGGAAACGATGAAGATGCTGGCCGAAACCGATTACGAGTCCATGGTGATGTCCAAGGGCGCGCACTTCCTGGACGGCCTCAAGGATCTGCAGAAGCGCCACCCGGAGATCGGCGACGTGGATGGCCTGGGCCTGGCGCTGCGCGCGGAGATCTGCGAAGCGGACGGCTTTACGCCCAATCGCAAGCTGCTCGACCGCATGGTGGATATCGGTCTTGCCGGCGAACTGGAACACCAGGGTCGCAAGATGGGCCTGGTGCTCGATGTGGGCGGCTACTACAAGAACGTCATCACGCTGGCGCCATCGCTGCATATCACCACCGAGGAAATCGACCTCGGCCTCGCCCTGCTCGACCAGCTGCTGGTGAAGGCCAAGCGCGGCTGACGACTGGCGCGGCGGCAACATCAGCAGCCGCGGCCGCACCCCGCCGCAAGTCACTGGCCCCGGCCTGCGCCGGGGCCCAGTGCATTTCGCCGATCGGGGCAACCGGCGATGCATTGGGTTCCTGGGGGAAGGCATCGGGGCTGAAGTCCCTCCCACAGCAGCCAGGTCATCTCGCAGCGGGGGCGAGTGCGCGGTTCGTGGGCGCGGCTTCAGCCGCGATGCGTTCGAGGCACGGGCGCATCGGGGCTGAAGTCCCTCCCACAGCAGCCAGGTCATCTCGCAGCGGGGGCGAGTGCGCGGTTCGTGGGCGCGGCTTCAGCCGCGATGCCTTCGAGGCGCAGGCGCATCGGGACTGAAGTCCCTCCCACGGCAGGGGACTTCCCGCAGCATCGGGACTGAAGTCCCTCCCACAGCATCGGACTTTCACGCGGCGTCGGGACTGAAGCCCCCCCCACATGCGTTGCGATCCCCCTTGCCTTGTGGGAGCGGCTTCAGCCGCGATGCCTTCGAGACACAGGCGCATCGGGGCTGAAGTCCCTCCCACAGCAGCCAGGTCATCTCGCAGCGGGGCCGAGTGCGCGGTTCGTGGGAGCGGCTTCAGCCGCGATGCTTTCGAGGCACAGGCGCATCGGGGCTGAAGTCCCTCCCACAGCATTTTCGCAATGAAATCTTCACGCGGATCGGCGTTGCAATGGGGACACTGCGCGTCCTGTCATCCAAGGGAGTGCTGCATGCGTGGTTCGGCTTTGTGTCTGTTGACGACGTGGTGCTTGTTGCTACCCGGCCTGGCCGGCGCGGATTCGCCGGCGAAGGCGGCTCACGCCGAGAGCGTGGCTGCCCGCGCCGAAACGGGGGACAGCGCGCCGCCGCCGGCGCGGGTGGCGGCGGGACAGGCCGCCCCGCCAGCGGAACCCGGTGTGGCGCAGCTGGACACCATCGTCGTCACCGGTGCGCAACCGGGACCGGGGCTGTGGAAGGTCACGCAGGGCGAACATGTGCTGTGGGTGCTCGGCACCCTCACGCCCCTGCCCAGGCGCATGCAATGGCAGTCGGGCGAGGTCGAGGCGACGCTCCTCAGCGCCCAGGAACTGCTGCGCGAACCGGGCGTCAGCATCAATTCGAAGATCGGGTTCTTCGGCCGCCTCGCCCTGCTGCCGGCCCTGCTCGGCGTGCGCGAGAATCCGGGCCACGTGCACCTGGACACCCTCCTGCCCGCCGAGCTCCATGCGCGCTGGGCGGCCCTGAAGGCAAAGTACATCGGCCGCAACGACGCGATCGAGCGCTGGCGGCCCATCCTCGCCGCCATGAAGCTCTACGAAGCGGCATTGAAGAAGACCGGACTGACGACCGACGACATCGTCGAAGACCGCCTGCGCAAGGTGGCGAAGAAGGCCGGCATCGCCGAAACGAAGATTCGCGTGACCTACGAGATCAAGGATCCCAAGGCGGCGCTGAAGGACTTCAAGCGCGCCTCGCTGGACGACCAGGACTGTCTGCGGCGCACGCTGGACTACCTGGAAAGCGACCTCGGCGCGATGACTGCCGCCGCCAACGCCTGGGCCACGGGCGACCTTGCCGCGTTGCGCACGCTGCCGCTCGAAAGCCAGTGGCGACGCTGCAGCGAGGTGCTCACGGAAGCGAGCTTCCTGCGCTCGCGTGGGGTGGTGGATGTCGAGGAGCGCGTGCGGCAGGCGTGGCTGGATGCCGCGCGAACCTCACTGGAACGCAACCAGGTCACGTTCGCCCTGCTGCCCATCAGCGAGTTGCTGCGCGATGACGGCGACCTTGCCCGGCTCTGCGCCGACTCGGGTTGCAGCATCGAGGCACCGGACGCCGACGACGCGCTACCGGCGGAAACACCGTCGCCGGGCCTGTCGTCGGGCGACGCCAGGCGCGCTCCTGGAGCGGCGGAGCAGGCCAGACCCGTGCAATCCACTCCGGAACGGGGCAACATCCATGGTTTCGCGTCAAGACAAGACTAAGGGGGCGACATGAAATCTGGCAGTGCGTGGAAGGTGGCAGGACTGGCGGGCCTGGTCATGGCCTGTTGCGGCACGGCGCAGGCGCGCCAATCGTCCGCGCTGGATCGGATCAGCTTCTGGATCGGTGGTTCGTCGATGGATGCCACCGCCACCCTGGAGGCCGATACCGTGCCGGCCAATGGCCTGGACAAGCTGGATCTGGGCACCGGCGACCAGACCATCGGCCATGCGCGCCTGGATCTGCTGCTGTTCGATGCCCAGGGCCTGACCTTCGACTACTACTCGGTCGGACGCGACAAGACCAACAGCTACTCCGGCGAGTTCAATTTCCAGGGCATCCCGTTCGACCTGGAAGCCAGCCTGCATACCAAGCTGAATGTCGATATCGGCAGCGCCTCGTGGCGCTGGTGGTTTGGCAGCGACACCGACGTGTTCGGCATCGGCCTCGGCGGTGCCTACTACCGCGCCAGCCTGAAACTGAATGGCGCCGCCAACATCGAAGGCGAGCAGCTTTCGCAATCCGCGCGCTGGAGCGACAGCGCGGTCGCGCCGGTGCTGACCCTGGCCTACAAGCATGCCTTCTCCGATTCCTTCCGCCTGTACGCCGATGCCGGCGGCCTGAAGAAGAACGGCGGGACGCTGTCGGGGCACATCTACGACGTGCGCGCGGGCCTGGAGTGGTTCCCGTGGACCAACGTGGGCCTGGCCGCGGAATACGGCAAGAGCAAGCTCAGCCTGCGGCGCGATCGCGACAATGACTTCAGGGCGGCGCTCAACACCGATTTCCACGGCCCATCGCTGTTCCTGCGCCTGCGCTTCTGACGCCGCGGCCCGCGTTGACCGCACAGGGCCGACCCGCGGGCGCCGGTGGCGCGCAGCAGGATCGAGCGCGCGATTCGTGGGAGCGGCTTCAGCCGCGATGCCTTCGAGGCGCAGGCGCGTCGGGACTGAAGTCCCTCCCACAGCAGCGGACTTTCACGCGGCATCGGGACTGAAGTCCCTCCCACAGCAGCGGACTTTCACGCGGCATCGGGACTGAAGTCCCTCCCACAGCAGCGGACTTTCACGCGGCATCGGGACTGAAGTCCCTCCCACAGCAGCGGGCTTTCACGCGGCATCGGGACTGAAGTCCCTCCCACAGCAGCGGGCTTTCACGCGGCATCGTGACTGAAGTCCCTCCCACAGCAGCGGACTTTCACGCAGCATCGGGACTGAAGTCCCTCCCACAGCAGCGGACTTTCACGCAGCATCGGGACTGAAGTCCCTCCCACGTGCGTTGCGATCCCGCTTGCCTTGTGGGAGCGGCTTCAGCCGCGATGCCTTCGAGGCGCAGGCGCATCGGGACTGAAGTCCCTCCCACAGCAGCGGACTTTCACGCGGCATCGGGACTGAAGTCCCTCCCACAGCATCGGACTTTCACGCGGCATCGGGACTGAAGCCCCTCCTACATGCGTTGCGATCCCGCTTGCCTTGTGGGAGCGGCTTCAGCCGCGATGCTTTCGAGGCGCAGGCGCATCGGGACTGAAGTCCCTCCCACAGCAGCGGACTTTCACGCGGCATCGGGACTGAAGTCCCTCCCACGACAGCAGGTCAATCCGGCAACGAGATAACGCGGCGCGGGTCAGGGTGCGCGGCGCAGTGCGAGGACGGCGTTGAGGCCGCCGAAGGCGAAGGAATTGCTGAGGGCGGCGCGCACGGGCAGTTCGCGGGCGCTGTTGGGCACGTAGTCCAGGTCGCATTCCGGGTCGCGTTCGAGGAAGTTGATGGTGGGCGGCACGACGCCTTCACGCAGGGCGCCGATGACCGCGACCAGCTCGATCGCGCCGGCGGCGCCGAGCGCATGAGCGTGCATCGACTTGGTGGATGACACTGCCAGGCGGTCGGCGTCGGCGCCGAACACCTGGCGAATCGCCTGCGTTTCGGTGGGATCGTTGCCCGGCGTGCCGGTGCCGTGCGCATTGATGTAGTCGATGTCCCCCGGCGCCAGGCCCGCATCGGCGAGTGCGCGCGAGATGGCCAGGGCCGCGCCGCTGGCCGAGGGAAACACGATGTCGCCGGCATCGGCCGACATGCCGGCACCGGCGAACTCGGCCAGGATGGTGGCGCCGCGCGCCTGCGCGTGTTCCAGCGTTTCCAGCACGAACATGGCCGCGCCTTCGCCCAGCACCATGCCGTGGCGTTGCTTGCAGAATGGGCGACAGGTGTCGTCGGCCATCACGCGCATGGCTTCCCAGGCGCGCACCACGCCCAGGGTGATGCAGGCTTCGCTGCCGCCGGCCACGGCCGCGCTGGCCACGCCGCTGCGCACCATGTGGAAGGCCTGCGCGAGTGCGTGGTTGGACGAGGCGCAGGCGCTGGAGGTGGCAAACGCCGGGCCGGTCAGTCCATGTTCGATGCTGATGTGGCTGGACGGTGCGTTGGCCATCAGGCGCACGATGGTCAGCGGGTGCGTGCGCGGGCTGCCGTCGCCATACATGCGCCGCGAGGCGGCGTCGTGGGTCTGCTCGCCGCCGATGCCGGTGCCGACGATGACGGCGGTGTTGCCGCCCAGCCCATCGGCGGCAAAGTCGATGCCGGCCTGGCCGATCGCTTCACGCGCCGCCACCAGGGCGAACTGCGAAAAACGGTCGAGCAGAACCAGCTGCTTGGGGTCGAAGTGCGGCGCCGGGTCGAAATCCTGCACCTCGGCGGCAATGCCAAAGCGCAGCTCCGCGGCGGGCAGGCTGGTGATCGGGCCGATGGCACCGCGGCCTTCGCGCATCGCGGCCCAGGTGGCGCCTGCAGTGGCGCCAAGCGGCGTGACCGCGCCCATGCCGGTGATGACGACGCGCTGCATGCTGGCGATCAGCTTGGCGCGGACGGGCGCGCGGCGATGAGCTTCTCCACCGCATCGACCAGTCCGCCGACCGAGCCGGTATCGAAATCCGGGTTCTGGTCGGGCATCTCGATGTCGAAGTGGTCCTCGATCTCGAAAATGATCTGCACGGCGTCGAGCGACTGGATGTCCAGGCCCTTCAGGGTGGCGTCGCGGGTGATGAGGGCACGATCCTTGCCAGTCTCGCGGGCGATGATGTCGAACACGGTGTCCTGCACGCTGCTCATTCCAGCTCTCCCTCGGGTTGCGGTCGCGCAAGCGGCCTGACGGTGCATGCGAAGCGGAAGCGAGGCATGATCGCCGCCACGCCGGCAGGTTTCAAGCGCTCGGGTCGGGCGTGTCGCCCCGACGCCTGGCGTGCCGCAGATCGATCCCGCACGGCCGGCGGCGGCCTGCAACACGAACGCAAGCGTCGGCGCGCGACCCGTGACGTACCGGTGTCCGCACGGCAGACTAGGCTACGCACTGCTGCCCGGATGCCCACACGCCCATGTCCGCCACCGTCATTACTCTCTGGATGCTCAACGTACTGCTCGATACTGTCGGGCAGCTTTCGTTCAAGGCGGCGGCTGCGGAAACCGGGTTGGGCGAAGGCCTGGCGCGCTGGCGTGGCATGGCGCGGCGGCCGTGGATCTGGAGCGGGGTGGCCTGTTATGTAGGTGAGTTCCTGGCCTGGCTGGCGTTCCTGTCGCTGGTGCCGCTGTCCGAGGGCGTGCTGCTGGGTTCGATCAACATCGTGGCGGTGATGATTGCCGGGCGCCTGCTGTTCAACGAGCGCTTTTCCGCCCTGCGCACCACCGGCATCCTGCTGATCGCCGCGGGCGTGGCGGTGGTGGGGATCGCCTGATGGGCCTGCGGCGCTTCTACCTGATCGGCTTCTTCGCGCTGGTGAGCTTCGACACCTTCGCCCAGGTGTGCTTCAAGCTGACCGCCAACGCGGCCATGCCGCCGGAGCCGAACCTGGCCTGGCTGCTGCGCGTGGCGGCTTCGCCCTGGGTGTACAGCGCCATTGCCTGCTACATCGGTGCCTTCATCACGTGGATGACCCTGCTCGAGCGCGCCCCCATCGGCCCGGCCTTCGCCGCCTCGCACCTGGAAGTGATCAGCGTGATGGCCCTGTCGGTGGTGCTGTTCGGCGAGCACATCGGCACGGCGCAACTGGTGGGCGGCGCGCTGATCATCGCCGGCATCATCTGCCTGGCCATCAGTGAAACCGAGGCCGAAAAGAAGCGGCCGGCCGAAGCGGCGCCCAGCCTTCCGCTGCGGCCTTGACGGCCAGGGTCTGGATCCGATGGCGCTGCATTCTCCCGTTCTGAAACAGAGGCCTGGCTACGAAATGGTGCTTGCGGGATGAGCATTTCCGGCACGCCCCGCCACGAGGTGCCGCCCACCGCCGGCCTGCCGCCAGCCTGGCGCGATCTGGCGCCGTGGCGGCCAGCGGATGCGAGCCTGGCGGATGCGCTGGCCGGTTTCATCGGTGTGGAGGCCGTGCAACTGGAGTGCTCCGGCACCGCGGCGCTGATTGTCGCCCTGACCACGCTGCATCGGCTGTCCGGGCGGCGGGTGGTGGTGGTGCCGGCCTATACCTGCCCGCTGGTGGCGCTGGCGGTCGCCCATTGCGGCCTGCGGCTGCGGCTGTGCGACCTGGCGGCCGATTCCATCGACCTGGACGCCACAGCCCTTGAACGCTGCTGCGATGCGCAGACGCTGGCCGTCATTCCCACCCACCTCGGCGGCCGGGTGGCCGATATCGCAACCGCACGCGGCATCGCCGAACGCGTCGGCGCCTTCGTCATCGAAGATGCGGCCCAGGCGCTGGGCGCGCGCCAGGCGGGCGAATCGGTGGGGCTGGCGGGCGATGCGGGCTTCTTCAGCCTCGCGGTGGGGAAGGGCCTGACCACTTTCGAAGGCGGCGTGCTGGTGACGCGTGATGCCGTGTTGCGCCGCGAGTTCCAGCGCACCCACAGCGGCATCGTGCAGCGGCAGCGCGGCTGGGAACTGCGCCGTTCGCTGGAATTGCTCGGCTATCACATCGCCTACCGCCCGCGCCTGCTGCGTTTGGCGTACGGGCGGCCGCTGCGGCGCGCGCTGCGCCGCGGTGACGCGGTGGCCGCCGTGGGGGACGATTTCGGGCCGAAGATTCCCTTGCATCCGCTGGGAACCTGGCGCCAGGGCGTGGCCGCGCGCGCCTTCGCACGCTGGCCGGCGTTCCAGGCCGACTGCACGGCGCGGGCGGCCCGGCACGTGGCCCGCCTGGCGCGCATCAAGGGCGTGCGCGTGCTCGGCGATCCGCCCGGCGCCCAGGGCACCTGGCCGTTCCTGTGGCTGCAACTGCGTGATGAAGCCGCGCGCGATGCGGCGCTCACGCGCTTGTGGACCCGCGGCCTCGGTGTCAGCCGCCTGTTCATCCATGCGCTGCCGGACTACGCCTACCTGCGCGGCATCGTGGATGAGGCCGATGTGCCGAACGCGCGAAAGCTGGCCGCGACCACCCTGACCGTATCCAACAGCCCGTGGCTGGACGGTGGCGCGTTCGAAACCTTGTGCGCACTGCTGCACGAGCCGCGGGCCGGCACATCATAGATCGGCCACGGACGCACGATGGATCCTGAACCTATCCACACCAGGCGGCGCGAAAGGTATACTTCAACGGATTCCGGCGTGGATGCCCACGCGTTCGGAAGACTTTAGGGGGAGTCATGGCAGGCAGCCACCGCACAAGGCGGGCCCGGATCATGGACGAGGCGCACGGAGCGCATCGGCGCGGGCCTGAGAACGACGAACAGGCACGCTCGCGCGCATGCCGGGCACCTGCGGCACCATGAAGGTCGTCTGCGTGGTTGGCGCACGGCCAAACTTCATGAAGATCGCGCCGATCCTGCGCGCGTTCCGTGAACACGCTCCACAGGTCCAGGCGAAGCTGGTCCACACCGGCCAGCACTACGACTACGCCATGAACGAGGCGTTCTTCGAGCAGCTCGGCATCCCGGCGCCGGACATTTCGCTCGAGGTGGGTTCCGGCAGCCATGCGCGCCAGACCGCCGAGATCATGACCCGCTTCGAAGAGGTGCTGGACACCGAGCAGCCCGATTGCGTGCTGGTCGTGGGCGACGTCAATTCCACCATCGCCTGTGCCCTGGTGGCAGCGAAGAAGGGCGTGAAGATCGTCCACGTGGAAGCCGGCCTGCGCTCGCGCGATCGCAGCATGCCCGAGGAAATCAACCGCATCCTGACCGACCAGCTATCCGACCGCCTTTACACGACCGAAGCCGACGCCCTCGACAACCTGCGTGCAGAAGGTATCGACGCCGACAAGGTGGTCTTCGCCGGTAACGTCATGATCGACACCCTCCTCGCCAGCCGCGCCCGCGCCGTGCCCGCCCGCACCACCATCGAAGCCGCCGCACCCTGTGGGAGCGGCTTCAGCCGCGATGCCGCCCGCACGGCAGGGCCGAGCATCGGGACTGAAGTCCCTCCCACAGCGCTTGCGCAATCCATAGCAGACCCCCGTGGGAGCGGCTTCAGCCGCGATGCTGTTCATTCGGTCGAACCTCCCACACCTCGTCATCCCGGCGAACGCCTGGATCCAGTGCCTTCCGTCACATCGGAAGCAACGGCCCCCAAGGATCCGGCCACCTTCCTCCAGTCCCCCACCGGCTACGCCGTCCTCACCCTGCATCGCCCCTCCAACGTCGACGACCCCGCCACGCTCAAACGCCTCCTCGATACGTTGACCGGAATCAGCCGCGACCTCCCCATCGTTTTCCCCATACACCCGCGCACCCGGCAAAAAATCCAATCGGCAGGACTCGGCAACTTCTTCGACAATCCGCAAATCCTCGCCCTGCCGCCCATCGGCTATTTCGAGATGCTCGGCATGATGAGCGACGCGACAGTCGTCCTCACCGACTCCGGCGGCATGCAGGAAGAAACCACCGCGCTCGGCGTACCCTGCGTTACCCTGCGCGAGAACACCGAACGCCCGATCACCCTCACCCAGGGCACCAACACCCTGGTCGGCACCGACCCGCAAGCAATTCGTGCCGGTGTCACGCAGGCGCTGAGCGGAAACGGCAAAAGCGGCCGCCGCCCGGAAACGTGGGATGGGCACGCAGCCGAGCGCATTGTCACTGATCTCGTCGCATGGTTACTCGGATGAGTGGCACGGCTCGCGCCAATATCAAAATCTCCCGCGCCGATGTCATTCGGCCAAGATCGTCACGGGACGAGAAGCAGCGCGGGCGCAGGACGCAGGTCGAATCTTGCGGCCGCAAATCAGCGGAGCGCAACACGATCGGGAGGGGGCGTCGATACGATACCGAACTCGCGTCGAGTGCGAGACCTTCTAACGCGCAGCGAGCGCTGCAGAATTTGGTTCACTTGTTCCATGCCATGGTGGCGAGCACTTCCAACCGGCTTGGCTGAATAATGAAACAGTCACTGCATGCCCATTCGATAGTCGGAGGATCGTCCGGACCTTTCAATTCGAAGAGTTCCGTTAGACCTTTGTTGGTTTTCGTACAATCGGCTCCCTCGCAACTTGATGGGCCGTTCTATGCTCAACTTGCGACACGAACACGCCAATTCGTCGTCTTGTATCTTAACGGCGGCCGGGAGGATCGACACGTAATCGATCCGGAGCTTGGCTTTACCCCGATCTTTCCGTCATTTGATGGGACCTATCCGGCCTTGGCGTTGGCAGCCGAGGAAGATGGTGGCATCGCGGCTGCGATCGACTGTATCAGGCAGTGGCGACCAACGCACGTCGTGATGCAAGATCAGACATGGAAGGGAAAACTGAAGATTGCCTTGGCGTGTCGTGCCATCGAAGCGAGGGCAATCGTCCGCTCTGACAAGAACTACATTTCCGCGCGTGCTCGCACGCTGCCCTTGCGTTGGCTGGAAGGCTGCTTCGTGAAGGCCGGATTTGGCAATTTGGCTCCAGTCAGTCCTCTCACGGCGAATTACTATTGCTGGCGTGATCAGACAACCATCTGGCCTTTCCCATACCCTTCATCGGAAGCTAAGTTCGCGCGCAATGAATCCTACAACGAGCACCGTTATGCAGAGCGTGAGCGCCTTGGAATTGCGCGGGATACTCTTGTTTATCTCTCAGTGGCAAAGTTTGTCGATAGAGAGAACCCGCAAGCGGTGATCAAGGCATTTGCGCGTGTCCGCAAAAATCATGCCAATACGCGCCTCGTCCTCGTCGGCGCGGGGTCGCTGGAATGCGCCTTGAGAAACGCCTGTGAGGTCTTGCGGATTGAGGATTCAGTGGTCTTTACGGGCTATCTGCCCTATGAGAAGCTGCACCTCGCATTCTGGATGAGTGATGTTTTCGTGCATCTTGCGAACAATGAGCCGTGGGGTGGATCCGCACAAGACGCGCTTGTCGCACGAATGGGGTTGATTACATCGAGCAAGGTCGGCGCGGGGGTTTGTCATCTGGCTGGCAACCTCTCGCGGTTCGTGGTCGATGCAGACGACATCGCAGGTGCCAGCAAGGTGATGTCTGAATTGGCGAGCAATCCCGCCAGTCTGGCCGCGTTCGCGCCCGCTTGGGGAGCAGTTCGTGCTGGCTACACGGCGGAGAGTCTTGCCGGTTGGTGGGCAGATCGAGTTATTTGTGCCCCAACGGCAAACGCATATGGCGACAACTCGTTGTGCGGTTTGCAGTGAGGCGCCTGCCAATGCTCACCATGATCATCGAAAATTGCAGTATCCCAAGATCGAAGTGCGCACAACGGCGGAAAGACGTATTCACGCATATCCCGGTTATTGTAGAACGCCTGGACTTGGTAGCACTGTGAGCATGCTCGTCGTCTTGCGCGCGCGCTGGCGTGCGGTTGCCCGTTCCGAATTTCAGCGCAACACATTGTGGTTCACGGGCCTGACAGGCGCGCAGCGTGCCGCGGCCATGGTGCAAACTATACTAATTGCCCGCGCTCTCGGGATTACGGAATATGGCGTTTACGGGTTACTGTTCGGAACGATTGGTCTCGTCGCCTCGACTGCAGGTTTGCAGCTTGGACTTGCCGGCACGGTCTTCGTGGCGCGTTACAAGGAGCGCGAACCCGTCAAGGCCGCAGCGGTTATCTCCGTGGTTTCGCGCTTTGGATGGGGGGTTGCGATTGTCTTTATCGTCATCGCTGTACCCATATCTCAGACGATTTCGACTTACTTGCTAGGCTCCCCGGATTATGCGATTGCCGTCGTCTTGGCGTGCGTCTTTGTGGGTGCCTCCGTCGTTAGTGGCATTCAGGACGGCGTGGTGCAGGGCCTGGAGCTATTCAAGCCGCTTGCAATCCTCAGCGTATTGTCCGCCCTCCTCGTGCTTTCGGTCATTCTACCCGCTGCGCACTGGCTCGGTCTTAGCGGGGTGCTGATCGTGATTCTGCTTGGACTCTTGCTCAAGTACTTTGGGCTTCAATGCTACGTCGCACGAGCACGGCGCACCTTCGGTCTTCCGAGTCGCGGTGCTGGCGTGAGTCTGCATTCGCTCGTGGCGAGCTTTGCACTTCCATCCATGCTTATCAGCTTGGGTCTGGGCGTTGTAATGTGGTTCGGGCTGTTCATGCTTTCGAGGCAATCCAACGGTTTTGATGGCGTAGCCATCGTGAACACCGGCCTGCAGTGGCGCGGTCCGGTGCTGCTTCTGCTGTCTTCGATAGGCGCGGTTGCCTTACCTTTGTTCAGTCGCATGCATGCAGCTGGTAATCAGCGAGAAACGAACGACTTTCGGCGGAAGCTGACCTATTTTAGTTTAATCATAACGACGGCTATTGTGTTGGCATTGGTCGTGCTTTCAGACTTTATTCTTGCCCTGTACGGCACGGAGTTTTCCTCAGGCAAGCTCGCGTTCGACATCATCTCACTTTCGATGATTCCACTTGCGGTTGCGCAGATGTATATGCAGCAGTTGGTTGGCGCAGCGAGGATGTGGCATACATTATGGTTGAATTTGCCGTATCTTTTGACGACCCTGATTGGTATTTGTATTCTCGTTCCGGACTTACATGAATTGGGCTTTGCGTGTGCGATTCTCGCCGGCGCGTTGGTATTTGCTGTCCATGTGCTGATCTCCAGTTATATCGAAGGTCAAAGGGACGCTGAGGCGCGTGCGCGTACGAAACCTGTAGGAATCCGTGAGTAATTTGCTAATTGCCTGGTTGATTTGAAGGGCCATCGACTGATGAACATTTTGATACGCAAACTGCGATCAGCTTATATTCGAGCGCGTCGTTTCATTGTTTCCGCACGTTTTGGGGCGTCGCCGGACACAGTGTATGGTGACGAGTTCTATACCGACGGGGGTTTTAATGAGACTGAGCGCACCGCGAAAGTCATTACGGGGTATCTGATGCAGAAGTACGCGCCCGATTCCGTGCTCGACGTCGGTTGTGGGATGGGGAATTATTTGAATCACTTCTCGGCGGCTGGATGTTTCGTCCTCGGCATTGAAGGAAGCTCTTCTGGCGTCGCTCGAGTTCCGCTAACTGTTCTGGCGATGCAGCATGACCTTCGTTCACCCCTTGTCACCAACCTCAGGTTTGGACTCGTCATGTGCATTGAGGTGGCAGAACACCTTCCACATCGATCGGCGGCGACATTGGTTCGATCCATTTGCGAGAGCGCCCGCGAATTGGTGTTGTTCACGGCGGCGCCTCCGGGCACCCCGGGTACGGATCACATCAATTGTAAGCCGCGTAGCTACTGGGATCGACATTTCAATATGCTCGGTTTTACGTGTGATGATGTGAAGACTGCTGAACTGCGTCGGGTTGCTTGTGAGAATGATGTAGCGACCTGGTTCAAGGAGTGGTCGTATATTTATCGCCGCGGAGCGCCTAACCTGTAAGGTGATGGGCTGCTGCATGCTTGCAACATATATCTAAGTGTATGGAATGAATTTTCTAAATGTGCGGAATTGCTGGAATCGTTGGATCGCCGGAAGGCGGGGCGCGGCAGGTGGCCAGGATGCTATCGTTGCAGGTGCATCGTGGCCCGGATGGCTCTGGCGTCTGGAGTGCGCCGAGTGGCGATCCTGTTACCTTGGGGCATAGGCGGCTGTCGATAATCGACTTGTCCGGTGGTAACAGCCAACCCATGCTCGATGTTTCGGGTCGATTCGCGCTGACCTATAACGGAGAAATCTACAACTATCGTGAGCTTGCCGCTGAGCTTGTGGCGGGTGGGGTTGTGTTTAGAACACACGGCGATACCGAAGTTGTGCTCGAGGCCTACAAGCGCTGGGGAACGGGTTGTCTAGATCGATTCAACGGCATGTTCGCCTTTGCTCTTTACGACGGCGTCCGCGGAATCCTTCTCTGTGCGCGCGATCGCTACGGGGAGAAGCCATTCCTGTTCGGTACGGGAAGTGAATTCTTTGCCTTCGCTTCCGAATACAAGGCGTTGCTCCAGCATCCGGGGTTGTCGCTCGAGTTTGATGAGATGCGTCTTCTGCGCGCGGCATACAACGCGAGCACTGGACTCGATTGCGATCGTCAGACCCTCTACCACGCGGTGCACCAGCTTTTGCCGGGCGAGGCGATGGAAGTAGATGTCAGAACGTTGAAGCAACGCATCTGGCGTTACTGGGAGATCGCCGCGCCCGTCGGATATGACTGCCGTCCGGAGGGGGAGATTTTTTCCGAGTTCAGAGAAATTCTTACAGATTCTGTTCGCTTGCGTCTTCGTAGCGACGTGGCCGTTGGATCGTGCCTATCCGGAGGTTTGGATTCCAGCGCGATCGTCTGCATCGCTCGAAGTCTGCTGGGCGATGATGTGCCCTATATGACGTTCACCGGGCGCTTCCCCGGCACGGCGGCTGACGAGTGGGAGTATGCCACGCAGGTAATTGACACAACCGCGGTCACAAGTCATGTGGTCGAGCCCACAGCGGACGGGTTTATTGACGACTTGCCGGAGTTCATGTGGTTTAATGAAATTCCAGTTGGTGGGTCCAGTCAGTATGCTCAATGGTGTGTATTTCGCCTGGCCAAGGAGTGTGGAGTCACGGTCCTTCTGGATGGACAGGGTTCGGACGAAATTCTTGGTGGGTACGAACAGTATTTTGCGCAGTATTTGCAAACGCTACGCCTTCTGGGTGAGGGTGAGCGGTTAGCTCGCGAGTTGCCGCGGATTCAGATGCGTTATCCGCTCGCATTGGCCCCGGCTTCGCGGACGCTACGTGACCGGTTGCCGTTCCGATTTCGGCATTGGGTGGCAAACTGGCGGGGGATGGGCACAAGTCTACTCTATGGCCTGCGCAGGGATATTGCCGAACAGGTCAGCCGCGCGAGTCGGCTCGCGGCTTGTGGTGGTTTCAGTCCGCTAGGGAACGTGCTGCTGCAGGACAGCTTTGGGCGCTTCCTCACAACTTTGCTTCGCTATGGCGACCGAAACTCCATGGCACACTCCAGAGAGGTGCGCTTGCCGTTCTGCGATCATCGCATCGCTGAATTTGTCATGCGTCTCCCTCCTCAGATGCTAATGGGAGAAGTCCAGACGAAGCGCGTCCTCAGGGAGTCGCTTCGAGGCGTGTTGCCGGAGGGCATACGCACACGCTGGAACAAGCAGGGTTTTCGACCACCTCAGGAGGACTGGTTCCGGACGCCGCGCTTTCGAGAAATGGCGAGCGACACCTTCTCGTCCGCAAGTTTTGAGGCTAGCCCCTATTGGCTGGCTCCATGGTGGAAGGACGCCCTTGCTCGCATCGAGCATGGCGAGTCCGGGTTGAATGGCGCGCTGTGGGGACCATTGATAATCGAATTTTGGCGTCGGCATTTTCATGAGCGGCTGTGCGCATCGCGCGGCCGCGCTGAGGATTGAGCATTGAACATCCTTATGGTCAATCCGACCCACCCGGCCACGCCACACATTTCTGCGGTTCGCGCATGGCGCTTCGCACAGTGCCTGGCAGGTTTCGGGCATCGGGTTGTGCTGCTCACCGGCGACCGGGGCGCGGCCAACACGGTGCTGCCGTCCTCAGCTGATCATGCTTGGCGGGAGCCGCTGGTGTTGGCTTGCCACATGGGGGCATCGCCTCGTGGGGCTCACCTACCGAGCGTCGCGCGTAAAGCAAAGACGGCATGGCGTATGCTCACCAGGGGTGGGGCGGAAGCGGAGTGGGTACGCGCGGCCGAAGCGGCAGCGAAGGCCCTCGCGCCTGTCTTCGTGCCTGACGTGCTCTGGACTACCTTCGGACAGATGGAAGCCGTGATTGTCACGCGGCGGGTTGCACGACGTATCCAGAAGCCTTGGGTGCTCGACATCAAGGACAATTGGGAGCTGTATGTGCCCCGTGGGTTGCGGCGGCTCATGGCGTGGCGGGTACGTGGCTTCGGTGCGAGCACGTCGAATGCAGAACGAACCCGCGAGCTTGCTGAAAAGTGGCTCGGCACTGACGCGCGGGTAATCTACAGCGGGGTGGACGATTGCTACTTCGCGCCATCGCACGTCCCAGCCACCGATCGCTTCGTGATCAATCTCGTCGGCAGTCTGTACTTTCCAGATCTACTCGAGGGGCTGCTGAGAGGTATCCGTGTGTGGTATGTGCAACTGACGGCGGGGCAACAGTCGCGAGTGTGTCTTCGTCACATCGGCGCTCAGGGTGACCTCGTACATGAGTTGTGCGCGCGAACTGTGCCTGGGCTGGCCGTGGAGGCGCCCGGATATGTGTCGCCCTCCGAAATGGCGCGCCTGTGTCAGCAGGCGGGCATCAATGTGTACATTCACCATTCGGCGAACTTCCACCACAAGCTGCTGGAGCTGCTTGCCTGCAACCGTCCGGTGATGGCGTTCCCCGGCGAAAGTAGGGAATCGATTGACCTGGCCGCGACAGCGGGTGCAACGTTCTTCGTCCCATCGACGCCGAACGAAGTGGCCGGCACGTTCGAAGTCCTTTCAAGGAGCTTCTTTGAACTCCGCCCGCCCGCGCCGAGTCCTGCTGCAGCGCAGCTCACCTGCTACGCTTGGGCGAATCAAACGCGTCAGCTCGAAACTGTACTCGCCGAAACTGGAAAAAAGCTGTGAATGATCCCTTGACAGATGTCTCTACGCACCAGCGTGTGATCAACGACTACCTGCGCACCACCTCGATTGCGTCCGGTACGGGCGCTGAATTGTCGGCTTCGACGCTGGCCGGTTTGCGCCGCCGTCTGGGTCCTTGGCTGGATGTGGCAGGCAAGGACGTCCTCGATCTCGGCTCCGGTCTTGGTGAAACGTGTCGGGTTTGCCATGACGCCGGGGCCGCACGCGTCGTCGGTGTCAATCTCAGCCAGGGCGAAATCGACTTTGCTCGCAATCAGGTCGATGCTCATTTCGTCTGTTCAGACATCGCAGAGTTTCTGGATGGCTGCGAGCGTGCCAGCTTCGACCGCGTCTTCGCGCTCAACATCCTGGAACACCTGGATAAGGACAAGTTGGCGCGGGTGCTCGAAGGCGCGCGTCGGGTCCTTCGACCGGGCGGCACGCTGGTTGCCATGGTGCCGAATGCCACTTCCCCCTACGGCAGTATGACGCGCTACTGGGACATCACCCATCTCAACGCATTCACTCCCAGTAGCGTGCGTCAGATGGCGCGTCTGTGCGGATTTGCTGAACAGGTGGAGTTCCGCGAATGTGGGCCGGTTCCGCACGGACCGACGAGCACGATCCGCTATCTGTTGTGGCAAGGCGTGCGCGCTGCGATCAAACTGCGCCTGCTCGTCGAACTTGCCAGCACGAAGGGTGGGGTTTATACCGCAGACATGCTCATGCGCTTGCACAAGGCGCAGTGACCGCTGCGGATCTCTGTGTCTTCATTCATCGTCTATCCGCACGTCGCCGTGAGCCCGACACGTTCGACTTTAGCGCCGCTTCCTTCTCCGCCATCCATTCCGTCGCCTATGAAAATCCTTTTTGTTGGCGAGACATGGCTGGGTTCATGTGCACGCAGCTTGCGCGAGGCGCTCGCGCGCCGGCCCGATCTTGAACTGGATGACCTGAGCGAGGATGCGTGGTTCCCTCGCCCCACTTCCGTCTGGCTTCGGGTCTTGAACCGGATTACCGCATCTGCCTATCACAGGGAGCTTACGCGACACATCCTGGATCGGGTCAGCAAGCAGCCCCCCGACGTGCTGGTGGCCTATAAGGGGTATCACCTGCATCCGGAACTGCTTCAGCTTCTTCGCACGGCGGGAATACCTACTGTTAATGTTTACCCGGATAACTCACCTCATGGGCATGGCGCCGCTCATCGCGAAGCGGTCGGATTGTACGACCTCGTGATTTCATCGAAACCGTTTCATCAGGAATTGTGGCCGACAGTCTATGGATACCGGAATCGCTGTGTTTACGTACCCCAAGGCTATGACCCGTCCCTTCATCTCCTAACCCACGCGCCAGATCGATTCCGCTTCGATGTGGTAATGGTCGCCACCTTGCGTGAGCAATACCGCGATCTGATGATCGACCTTGCCGCTGAGCTCGGCGCGTCGGATATCAGTGTTGCGGTGGGTGGCAAGGGATGGGAGACGCTGCGTAAGCAGCTGCCGGCGCATTGGCACATTCTTGGCGATGCAAAGGGCAGGTACTACACCAGCGCCCTCAGGTTGGGACGAATCTGTATTGCACCTCTCCATCGAGAAATGATAGTGGGGGGCACCCATCAACCGGGTGACGTAGATACCACACGAAGCTATGAGCTGGCCGCGGCCCATTGCTTCTTCATACATAGGCGCACCGCGTTCCTACAGACTGTCTACGATGAAAGCACCGAAGTACCGATGTTCGATAATGCGCACGAGCTGGCCGACAAGATCCGGTATTATCTTGCGCATCCCGAAGAGCGCTTGGAAATGAGTGCGGCTGCGCACGCACGTGCCGTACCGGCCTACTCGATGGATCAGAGAGCAGAGGCGATCGTGGCACACCTTGCCAAATTGGTGTCGGTCACAGGTAGGGATCCGGAGGCTGAAGGTCGGTCCCTGACATGATAGCGAATTCTCGCGTCTCACATTGGCTGCAAGAGGTCCGATCGACATCGGGCGGCAGGGCTGCCTCGAACTTCCTGCGCTTGGCCGTTTGCGGAATTGTCTCCTTCGTGGTGATTGCCAATCCGTACCACAAGCCGCCACTTCACATACTTCTCGGTACGACGATACTGGTCGCGTCGCTCTGGCCGCTCGACCGGTGGTTGCGCTCCACTGACCTTAGCAAAATTCCGGTATTCGAGCTTCACCTCGCATTTTTTGCCATCTGCTTCGGATTGGCTGCATACATCGACCCGCTGCGGCGTGTGAGTAGGCTTCTGGGTGTTGATGAACACTCCTATACCGTGGGACTGCTTGCGGTGATCGTTGCCATTGCGTTCGAGTTTATCGGCTACGGCTTGGCCAGTCGATTCCGAGGCAATCTTCTTGCGCGGATGGCACCGAGGTTTCCGGTGAGGGCCGATTCGATCGCAATTCTTTGTGTCTATCCTGCAGCCGTCGTGGTGTCGGTCGCGACCAAATACTATCAGATTACCGCGCTCGATCAGGTTGTCCCATCGGTGAGATTGTTCGCGTTTACCTGGGCCTTGTGTGCAGCGTGGAGCGGAAGCATTACACGCCCGCTGAGATGGTACGTGCTCTTGACCATCGCACCCATCGAGATCCTATTGTTTGGCAACTTTCTCCTGAGTGGTGCGTTATATGGGCTGCTGTCTTATGGCGAATTGATTATGGTGTGTTACGCGGTTTGCCGGCGCCGGGTTCTTTGGCAGATTGCACTTGTTGGAGTCGTGGCACTTCTTGTCCTCCAGCCGGTAAAGGGCAAGTTCCGCGATGTGATTTGGAAAGAGGGCTCTTCTACTTCCGTTCAAGAGCGGCTCGATTTGGTTGCCGATGAGGCGTTCGCCGCGGCGATTGACGCCACCCGCGATGGAAGTTTGGATGATCAGTTGCAGAACGCTTATGGGCGACTCAATCACTTGGCGACAACGTCAGCGATCATCCTGACGACGTCCAGAGAGGATCGGTTTGAGTATGGAAGAACCTACCTTCCAATCTTGACGAAGTGGATTCCGCGGGGCATCTGGCCAGAAAAGCCCACAGAGGACCTTGGGAACCGATGGGGACGTGAGTATGGATTCGTGGCCTCCGACGATTACGCTACATCCTACAATCTTCCATGGCTGCCGGAGATGTACATGAACTTCGGCTGGACGGGTGTCTGCGGTCTGAGTTTGTGCATTGGCTTTCTGATCGGGCTCTTGAAGAAGGGGATTCTTGACCGGGTCAAGTCACCCGTTGAGGTGGCATTTGGAATCACGTTGGCCTCGGTGTTCTTTTTTCCTGAGAGCAACCTTTCTCTCACTTTTGGTGGAGTAATAATTACCTGGATCTCAGTGTCGATTGCGTTATTCCTTATCCGCGTCATGCGCAGAATGCAGGTCAATCTTGGAGGTGCCGTTTGAATCTTTCGACCGTGGTCGTGTGCAGCGTCCATGCGACACACGCGCCACTGGCATTTTGCTTGCCGCCGCCTCTTTCGTCGCAGGGAGTGTTCATGCGCTTGCTAACGTTTGGTGATCAGCTCCTGACTACAGGCTACATTCCCGAGTCATGCCTGCCACGTTGCAGTCGCGAAAAGTTGGAGGCAGAGCGTGGCGAGTATAGCCGTTTCGCAAGTTTTGACTTGGTTCCGGCGCGGCATTGATGAAAGTTGATAGTGTCGCGAGGAGGCCGCGAATCGGATTGCTCGTTCCCGACCTTCGTCTGAGTGGTGGAGTTGCGACCGTCGCGGCTTTCGTCCGGAGAGCCATTCTTGATGCAGGCGTGTTCGACCTACTGCAGGTGTCCTTGGCGACTTCCGCGTCGGATGATGCGAGTGTGAGAATTGTGCGCCCTAGCACCTGGGCTCGAGGTGTCCGGGTGCGACATGAAGCACGGGATTGCGACGGTTTCGTGCATGTCGGCGCAATGGCGTGCGAACTTGAGTTCCAACGATATATGCCACGCAAGGTGTTGAGCGCGGAACTGTCGAATTGCGATCTTATCCAGGTGGTGTGTGGTACGCCAGCTTGGGCAAATGTGGTGGCCGATCTCGGTAAGCCCGTTGCATTGCAGGTCGCGACTCTCGCCACCGTGGAGCGACGGAGACACGCGAGCAACCCAATTGGCGCGATGGGCTGGTGGCGCCGAAGGATGACGAGGGTGACGCGGCATCTGGATGATTTGGGCTTGGATGTAGCGGACGCGATACTCGTGGAGAATCGCTGGATGTTGGATTACTCAAGGCGGCGCAATGCGGCCGGGCACAGGGACATCCGTTTCGCTCCACCTGGGGTTGATTGCGAGCACTTCCGCCCAGTCGAAACATGTCGACGCTGGCAAAGGCCCTATCTGTTATGCGTTGGTCGACTAGACGACCCGCGCAAGAACGTCGATCTCTTGCTGGAGGCTTACGCGATGCTTCCTCCGGCAACGTTGGGAAGGGTGGGGTTGGTACTCGCAGGATCAAGTGGACCGTCCCAGGCCTTCTGGCGACGATGCGAAGCGTTGGGCCTGCGCCAACAGGTAAAATTCATTGAGCGACCGGACGATGCAGGCTTGCTGCAGCTCTATCAGAACGCTGCGGCCTTTGCGATGTCGTCGGACGAGGAGGGGTTCGGGATGGTGCTGATCGAGGCAATGGCGTGCGGAGTGCCGGCGGTGGCAACGCGGTGTGGTGGACCGGAAGAAATCATTTCGGATGGCCAGGATGGTTATCTCGTACCGCGAGACGATGCAGCAACATTTCGCGACAGACTACAGTCGCTCCTCGTCGATCCTGTGTCGAATGATGCCATGGGTCGGGCTGCACGCGCGACTGTCGAGAAGTTCTTTGAAGAGCGGATGTGTCGAGCGGTTTACTCGGATGTCTGGCATAGGCTGCTTGAGCGGAGAGATATAGTTGGGAGGGCCTCGCGTATGGAGGGTAGGAGGTTTGCTCCTTGACTGCAGATCGTGGGCCCGCTGCTGTTCGCGGAAGGCAACCAGTTGGGCGTTGTCCAGCATAGGTATGGCGCACTGATGGCGAGATTGCGCACATCTTCCGCTGCGAAGAACTTGCTCGTTTCGCCGCGTTTTAAGCAGGGGGGGTTCCGCTATGGGTACGCCCTACCGGTTACGGATAAGGTGGATTCAATGAAATTGCTCCAGATCGTTCCACATATTGACCAAGAAGCCTCGGGTCCCACCTACGTTTTATATCGGTTGTGCGAGGCATTGGCTGAGCTGGGCGATTCCGTTGAACTGAAATGCCTTGCGGCGGGTGCGCCGATCCCCGGAGTGAAGCTCAGTGTTCATCAACAGTGGGGGATCCTGCCGCGGTTCGCTGTATCCAGCGACATGATGCGAGCGATGCGCCATGCGGCTGGTGAGGTTGACGTTCTGCACAACCACAGCCTCTGGTCAATGGTCAATGTGGCCTCTGGCGTTGTGAATTTTGGTCGAAAGGCGAAACTCGTCACGTCGCCGCATGGGACATTGTCGACTTGGGCCCTCAATCGACGTCGAGTAATCAAGCGGATCTTGTGGCCGGCGCAGCGACTCGCGCTGACTCGCGCGGATTTGATCCATGTAACTTCCGAGGATGAGTATCAGGAGGTCAGGGCGCTCAAGTTGCGCGTACCTGTTGCGATCGTTCCGAACGGGATCGACATTCCGGAAGCATCCGTAGCGGTGCGCGCCGAAGCGATGAGAACGCTTCTTTTCTTAAGTCGCATTCATCCAAAGAAGGGGATTGATACATTATTGTGTGCCTGGCAACGGCTCGAAAGGCACCACCCCAATTGGCGGCTGGAGATCGTGGGTGCTGGCGAGGCAGAGCACGTTGCGCACGTGAAGGCCCTGGCCGCACGACTTGACGTGCAAAGAGTTGTTTTCACAGGACCGGCCTACGGTGCGGCCAAGGATGCGGCTTATGATGGCGCGTCTTTGTTCGTGCTGCCGACGTATTCGGAGAATTTTGCGATGGTGGTGGCCGAAGCGTTGGCGCGAGGCTGCCCGGCTGTGGTCACGCATGGCGCCCCTTGGAGTGGGCTCGAAAGCGAGCAATGTGGTTGGTGGATAGAGAACGATTTGGATGTTCTTCACGCAACGCTCGACCACGCGTTGGCCCTGACGCCGGAGTCGCTGGCCATCATGGGACGAAATGGGCGTCGATGGATGGGCCGGGACTTTGGTTGGAGCACGATCGCAGGACAGTTACATGCCGCCTATCACTGGATTGTCTTCGGTGGCTCGCCACCTGATTGCGTGCGGCTGGACTGATTTCGCGTCCGCTGCGTGAAGGGACGACTTGGAAAATTTCGGTTGGAGTAGGGCGGCCCATATGTCTCGCGTATTGATTGGAGCGTATGTCCTGGCCAAGGACGAGGCAAGCAATATCGGCCGATGCCTCGCTGCGCTGGAGCAGACGGGGTGGAGGATACATGTACTGGATTCGGGTTCAACTGACAATACGCGCGCAATCGTGGAGACGTTCGATGGGATTCGGTGTGAAAGCTATGGATATGTGGACCATTGTACCGCGTACAACGATGTGATTTCGTGTGCCGGGGGCCAGTTTGATGCCGTGGTCGTGCTCGATGCGGATATGATCGTCTCGCCAACCTTGCGCGATGAGGTGGAGGGATATGTGGGTTCGATTTCGATGCAATGGGACGTTCTGTGTGCCCCGATTGAAATGTGGGTCGATGGACATGCGTTGAAGGCAGGCTCCCTGTGCCCGCCGAAAGCCTTCGTCTTCCGGCCGGGGCGCGCTTTGTTCGTCGGGACCGGACATGCGGAGGCGCCGGTTGCGGGCGCGCGGATAGTTAAGCTCATACATCCTTTGGTGCATGACGATCGCAAACCATACGCCAGCTTTCTAGCGTCACAGGTGCGCTATGCGCAGAAGCTTGTTCAGCGATATCAGTTGGGGGCTGTGCGCCCTCGTGATCGCCTTCGCGTAACCACACCGTTGTTTGTTCTACTTACACCGTTATTTTCGCTGCTGCTTAAGTTGGGGTTCCGATCTGGGCGGTTGGGGATCCTTTACGCTATGGATCGAATGATCGCGGAAGCGGTTATGTACCGTACGGGCCTGGCGGCACGTATTGATGGCGTGGAGAAGGATGGCGTTGATTTGCATAAGTGACTACATGTTGGATCGGTTGGGGCGCGAATTCGAAATGGAGAATAGCTTGGAGAAGGCGAGGTGCGGGCAGACGTTGGCTGCGGGCGCCCGGTATCACGAGGGGCTTGCGGGTACGTGGACTGCAGGATATGCAAAGCGCGGATTTCGTAAGCGCCTGGAGGTTATAGTAAGGGAACTTGGGAGTATGGTTTTGCCTGGCTCCCATTGGCTAGATGCGGGATGTGGCTCGGGCATCCTCACACGCGTCCTTAATGAGCTTGGCGCGAGCGGGGAGGCAATCGACGGCTCGCCCGGCATGATTCGGCGTGCACGCGAAGAGCAGAATCGGATTGACCCAGCAGGCGCCTTTAGTTTTGGGGTGGTCGAAACCATCGAACGGCTCGAGTTTGAAGATGCGAACTTTGATGGTGTGCTGTGCTCCAGCGTTATTGAGTATGTGGAGGCGCCAGAGCAAGCCCTACAGGAGCTGGTCCGAGTACTGAAGCCGGGCGGACATCTCTTCTTGTCGGTCGCAAACTACCATTCCCTCATTCGTCACGTTCAAAGTATGCTCCGGCGTGCCCACATCACTCGGCGCTATGCGTACCTTGATACGTCCCGCACCACCTACACGCGCCAAGGAATCGTAACAGTACTAGAGCGACTTGGAATGCAGGTCGACAAGGTAGCCTTCTTCGATCCGACACTCCCGGCGGCCACATTTTGGATGCTGCCTGCTTCGTTGATATTGGTCAGGGCGGTCAAGAAGTCCTGACGGCGCGCTGGCATCTGGGCTGAAGCGTGATGGCAGCGCGTCCCCCCACACGACGCTAGATGCTTGTGCGGCTGACCTTTGGTCGCCCGCGCAATCCCGAGGCGGTTCAATGAGAACACAATGAGAAACTACGGATCACGCAAGCGCGTGCTGGTCACCGGTGGCGCAGGCTTCCTCGGCTCGCACCTGATCGACCGCCTGCTCGATCGCGGCGACGAGGTCGTCTGCGTGGACAACCTCTTCACCGGCACCAAGCGCAATATCGACCACCTGCACGACAACCCGCGCTTCGAGTTCATCCGCCACGACGTGACCTTTCCCCTCTACATCGAGGTGGACGAAATCTACAACCTGGCCTGCCCGGCATCGCCCATCCACTACCAGCATGACCCGGTGCAGACCACCAAGACCTCCGTGCATGGCGCCATCAACATGCTGGGCCTGGCCAAACGCCTGCGCTGCCGCATCTTCCAGGCGTCCACCAGCGAGGTGTATGGCGACCCGTCCGTGCACCCGCAGACGGAAGCCTACTGGGGCAACGTCAACCCCATCGGTCCGCGATCCTGCTACGACGAGGGCAAGCGCTGTGCGGAAACGCTGTTCTTCGACTACTACCGCCAGCACGCGCTCGACATCAAGGTGGCGCGCATCTTCAACACCTACGGCCCGCGCATGCACCCAAATGACGGGCGCGTGGTATCCAACTTCATCGTCCAGGCGCTGCAGGGCAAGCCCATCACCCTCTACGGCGAAGGCCAGCAGACCCGCTCGTTCTGCTACGTGGACGACCTGATCGACGGCTTCCTGCGCCTGATGGACACCGAAGCCGGCTTCACCGGCCCGGTGAACCTCGGCAACCCCGGCGAGTTCACCATCCGCCAGCTCGCGGAAATGGTCATCGACATGACCGGCTCATCTTCGAAACTGGCCTTCGAGCCACTGCCTCCGGATGATCCCATGCAACGCCAGCCGGACATCACGCTGGCACAAGACAAGCTGAACTGGCAGCCCAAAATCCCCGTGCAGGAAGGACTGAAACCCACCATTGCCTACTTCGACGCGCTGCTTGCGGAGTCGGCATGACGGGCAAGAAGCCTTTTCGTATCGCCACGGCCAACTTTCGCTCGATCCAGCATTTCGCGCGCATGTACGCCTGCATCGGTCATGCCCCGGAGCTGGACATGACCGGACTGCATTGCAGTGAGGCGCAGCGGGCCGTGATCTTGAACGTGGATCGGCTGGGTGGTTATCCGCATGTTTCCTTGAATGCGGGCATCGAGCTGCGCCCGGCCCGCCGCGGCCGGGCACGCGAAAATGCAGCGCGCGGCAGTTCGGGTCGGGATCTCTGATCTCTTCGCGTCGTCATCGCCGTACGTTCAGGTGACGGGGTAGGGGAACAGCACCGTGTCGGCCAGTTGTTCGCGTGGCAGCGCGCCGTGGTTGACCAGTTGAGCACGTACCGCGAGCGAGCTGACATCGAAGTGATGCGCGGCATCATCCATCGCGTCCTCGGACAGGTCGTCGCCGAGATAGTGCTTCAAGCTGTCGAAAGGACAAAGAAACTCGGCAGCAAATGCGCGCTGCGTTTTTTGCCTGGAAGTTTTGGCGTCGGTGCTGGGTAACCACCGGTCGGATTCGCTCGCAAGGGCCTGGTCGGCGAGAAGCCGCGCCAGTTCGAAGCGCTGGGAGTCGGGTCTGCGCTTGCGCAAATGCAGCGTGAGCACTTCATTTGCACTGCGAATCGCAAGGCTGAGGGGGGTGCGTTCGGCTTCGGGGAGCATTGCAAGCTGCGCCGTTGAGACGCCCATGATCTCGTGAAGTTGCTGGTCGGTGATCGGCTGACCGTCAAGCTGCAGGCTCTCCCGCAACTTGTTTGCAAGTTCCCTCCCGCGCAGCCATGCGGGGGTGGCAACGGACACGGACTGCGCTGCCTGGCGAATCGCGTCCAGCGGTTTTGCCTGCACGCCATGTTGCGCGGCCATGCGGTTGGCAGCTGCGATCGCAGCCGTAGGTTCCGTTCCAGTCTGTATGGCTGCAATTTCCTGCGTTGCATCGATGCCTGCCTGCGCCACCAGGCCCTCGAGTTCATCCAGCAGGTCCGCGGGGCCTTCGCCGGCGTCGAATCCTGCAATCGCTTCCAGGCGCCGGTACCGGGCCAGCTCGGGATCAGAGCGCTCCTCGGACAATTCCTTCAGAAGTCCATGAAGCGCCGTATCGGCAACGTTTCGTGCATCCAGACGCGCAATGGTGCCAACGAAGAAATCGTCGAGTACGCGCTCGAATTCATCTGCCGGGATCGTTCCGTGCGTGCTTGTCAAGTAGCGAATGGGCGACGTCGCCTCTTCGCCTGTGGCAGCCGCCCATAACTGGATCGACTCGCCATCCGACGCCATCACGATTTGCGGCCAGACATATCCGAACCCGGCAGCCACCATTTCATGGGACATCCGCCACGCAAGATCCGGCTGTCGGGAAGGCAGGGATTCCCAGCGCAAGCGCCACCAGTTGGCTGCCAGCCAGAGCGCCAGCGGGTATGCCGACAAACGCGCTTCATCGCGGACCGTTCCGGACCAATCATCCACATTGCGGGTGAGGGTGTCGTGGCCGAGCCTCATTTTCAGGTTGGCCCCAGTCTCCCTGACTTCGGCGGGTTCGTGGATGGAAGACAGCCATTGCCAGGCAATGGAGAAGTTCATCGCGTGCTCCATCGGGCCCGAACTTCCGCGGCAAGTGGGTCGCTGGAAGGCATGGGTTAGCCGTGATATGCGCCGCTTGTGGGGTTCTCAAGCATCCCTTCGACGGCGATGCCCTCGTCAGTGACCGCCCAGATGTTCTGTGGCCAGCCGTTGCGCTCTTGCACGCTCACCAATCCACGCTCGAACGCATGTTTGAGCAATGCCACCGCATCCTGGCGCCGAACGATGCCGGTGTCATCGCACAGGGATTTTCCCTGGCGAGGCAATGCGGGCGGGCTCAGGCCGAAGTCGCCCGGGTTGCGCTTGTGCTCGGGGTTGCCACCGTACGACGCACGGCGGGCAAGGTCGTTGAGCTGCTCGGTCGCCGCCGGATCGGTAATCCGCTGGCGCAGCTTTCTTTTCGGGCTGGCGGTGCGGCGTGGACGCATGGAATCCTCCTGGCGCAGCATCTTACCGCGGCCTGGAGCCCGGATGCGTCGCGGTCGATTGTGAGTATTTCGGCACTGCGACGGCACTCGTCCAAGGGATCTTGGGATATGTGCGGTCAGGCGTGGCCGCGCCTGAAGTCAGGTGGTCGGCTTGCCCACGCCGGACGGAACCGGACCGCGCCGCGCTGCTGCTCGCGCGTGCACGTGGACTGAAGCGGAAGACGCCGCGACTTCGGCACGGAATCTAGGCACTTCGCCTCACCCCGCCCTTGCGCCGCAAGCCCGATCCGTGCCCGTCATTGCGGAAGCTTCGGTGTGTCCGGGGGAACCATGGTCGGCACTTTTGTCCACCGTGCGATGAGGCCTTCTATGATGTCCGAGCCTGCGTAGCCGGCGGCCATCATGGTGAATACGAAGTCGCGGTCAAGATCGTCGGCCGCACCGTTCCATTGAACGACGGCGGTGATGACGGCCGCCAGCGCGCCCAGCACCATGCTTATCCAGAATTTTTTCGGATCGAACGGGGTCTTTTCATCCCGGGAGGCGTTCTTCTCGGACAGCTTCTTGAGCCCTATTGCCACACGAATCAACTGTCCGAAGGCACCCAGAACGAAAGCGAACGTGAGATACCAAAGCCATGCCGATGCGGTCATTGCTGCACCCGTGATATTGGACCCGCTCCTGTCGATTGGAGCATGCGAGGCTTGTCATCATACTTGGTCGCCTTGTGATGCTGTGATCGGTCCCGGGCAGGCGCCCCGTTGCGTCGGAATGCCCCGCATTTCGTTGCAGGAGCGGCAGCCGCGACCGGGCGCGCACAGGCACGAAACGAGGGTCGGGCCTTCCAGCCCTCCTGCACCAGCCGGGTGTTCTGGCAGCGGGATCGAGCTCGTGATTCGTGGGAGCGGCTTCAGCCGCGATGCTTTCGAGGCCCAGGAGCATCGGGACTGAAGTCCCTCCCACGGAAGCGGATTTTCCGGGCATCGGGGCTGAAGTCCCTCCCGC